>Ga0310690_10000161_pt1 | contig 155021 bp, 131 predicted proteins | sample AusTroGonzalo_MG_2_FD_207661 | JGI IMG/M metagenome (GOLD analysis project Ga0310690, IMG submission 207661) | Bovine rumen microbial communities from tropical cattle in Woodstock, Queensland, Australia - Gonzalo_04 (v2) (version 2) | ecosystem: Host-associated > Mammals > Digestive system >...
TGTTCGCCCCAGGGATAGGTGCCATCAGGATGTAGTCTCAAAGCAATGGTTACTGTGTCGGCTGTTGAGAAACAGCTAATCACATCATGATCAGGGGTGATGGTAAAAACGTCGCCTGCCGACCAGCCCAGAAAATTGAATTGGTTGAAGCGGATGCCGTTTTCGCCCCATTGCGGTGTGCCGTCAGGAGTGATGCGCTGCAATGCGGGAGCATGACCATTCGAAGCATACACACCGCCAGAGGTCCATTGGACATAGCTGTCGCCAGTTTCTGCATCGGTCATAACGTGGATTTCGCCAACATAGATACTGTCAACAGGGCTGGCGTCAGCGATAAATGTGTTTGCGGCCGGGTCATCGGTCCACTGGGCTTGTAGCGCAAATGAGGCTACCATTGCCAGGAAAAGTAAAGATAATTTTTTCATGTTGTATAATTTTTGTTAATAATAATTTGTATCGTCTGCAAAAATAAAAAAATAAATTTAAATAAGTAAGAGGAAGACAAAAAATTAGCGGTTTTTCAGACAAATGGTTAGTCTGAAAGACGTATTGTTATAAAAAAAGACAGTTTGTTATATACCTTAATTCTTCGTTCCGCGGAATTCGGATGGCGTCATTCCGAATTTTGTCTTGAAGCTGCGGTAGAAAGAAACAGTGTTCGAGAAGCCGCTTGCCGTGCACACCTGCTCCAAGCTCATCTCGGGATGTTCGTTCATGAGGCGGACGGCATGGCTAAGACGAAGCTCGCGCACAAGGGTGGTGAGTCTTTCGTATTCGCTGCCCTGTGAGAAGGCTGCTCCGATGCGTTCCTTCGACAAACCAGTGATGTCGATGAGCGTCTGGCGTTCAAACATAGGATTGAGATACAGTTTCTCATTTTCAATGAGGTCGTGAAGGTAGGCTGAAAGCTCGGCATCCGACAGCTCCGAAAAGTTTGAAGCTTGGAGCTTGGAGTTTGAAGTTGGCTTCAACTCGCGATATTTGTCCTTGTATTCCACAGCCTCGGTAATCTGCTGGGCGAGGATGCGGTTTTGCTTTTTCGTCTTGCGCCACTGGACAAAGACATTGATGGCAAAAAGAAGGATCAGTAGGCTTATTATAAGGATCACCCTGCGTGACGTTTCCGCCCTATGTGTGGCTTCGCGCTGCCGTTCGGTCTCCATTTGCTGTTGGAGGGCGTTATAGCGGGCGATATGTTCGCGGGCCGTGGCGTCGCGCACACCGATCTCAATTTGGCGGAAAGCCGTAAGCATGTTGCCGTGCTCGCCCAATGAGGCGTATGCCGCAGTGATATAGTTCTGGGCCTGGTTGCGGTAGAAGCGGATGTAGTCAGCGCGTTTCTGGTCAGTCTTCGGCTCGCGGTGGCTGTTGTCGTGGTATCTTTCGGGGTCTGACTCGTAGTCATCGAGCCGTTCTATGATACGGCGGGCCAAAGGCAGCGTCTCGGCATAGCGGTCGTGCGATCCGAGCATTGTAATCTTGCGTCGTGAGGCGACGATAAAGGCGTCAAGCTCGTTGAATCTACATTTGTCATTGAGCAGAGCCAACACGCTGTCCACCTTCGCCATGCCTTCTTCTTCATGACCCATGGCATAAAGCGCGGCACCGATCTCAGCTTCCGTGCGCAGGGCGTCAGTCTCCGCCTCTGGACCTATCTGACGGCACACATCGACCAGCTGTCGTGACCGATAGAGCCATCCCATGGTGTCGTTCTGCATACGCTCGGTGTAAGCCAGAATCTCATATACGTCGCGAAGTCTTGTCAAGCTGGTCTTGATGGTGTTATTGGTGAGCAGTCGCATGGCTATGGCCTGTGCTGAATCTAGGCGGATGTCTGTCGGTCCGCCAAGCAGCGAGTCCATCTGTTCGCGCATCAGCGTCATGCCATAGATGCGTGCCTGGCATTGTTCGGCTTGCACCTCGTCGATGTTGCCCACGATGAGCGCCGAGTCGATGATCTGCAGTGCCTGTTTAGGCTGGTATCCATAGATATCCATCGCCGCCCGCAGGGTGTGGATAGTGTCGTTTGCATTTGCAGCGCGGGCGGTCATCACAACCGAAAAGACAAATAATAATATGTATGTTATTCTTTTCATAGAATCTTGTCGCAAAAATAATAAACGCCAGCAATTTGTATAAATTGTCGGCGTTTTTTTGTGCTCCCACTAGGACTTGAACCTAGGACCAACTGATTATGAGTCAGCTACTCTAACCGACTGAGCTATAGGAGCTGGAAAAATTCCGGGTGCAAAAGTACAAAAAATTTTGATTGCGACAACAAAAAGTTTAAAGATTTTGAATTTTTAATACCCTTTTCGAAATACTCAACAGTACCCTGTGGTAGGTCGCATTTCTGCAAAGGGCATTAAAAATTCTCAATTAAGTGTAGTATTCTTCAATTTCATCGAGAATAGCTGTCACTTCCGCTACCGTCGGCACTTCCATCAGTTTCATTTTGAATTGCTTGAAGTTCGTGAAGCCTTTGAAGTACAAACCCCAATGTTTCCGCATCTCGATGACGGCATAGTGCTCGTCTTTGTAGTTTAATGAATCGTTGAGGTGCATTTTCGCCACTTTCACGCGCTCTGAGACCGAAGGTTTCTCGTCTTTGATTCCTTTTTCAAGATAATCGTGAATCTCCTTGAAAATCCATGGGTTGCCGTATGTTGCGCGACCGATCATGAGGCCGTCTACACCGAAAGTGTCCTTGAAATATTTCGCTGATTTGCCATCGACCACGTCGCCGTTGCCGATGATTGGAATCGTCATGCGAGGGTTGTTTTTAACCGCCCCGATGAGCGTCCAGTCGGCTGGCTCGCCCCATTTGGTGGTACGGAGTCGTCCGTGGATGGTAAGCGCTTGAATGCCAACATCTTGCAGTCGTTCGGCAATCTCTACGATGTCTTTATGCTCGCTGTCATAACCCAATCTTGTCTTCACCGTAACTGGCGTTTTTACTGCTTTTACGACGGCCTCAGTGATGGCGACCATCTTCGGGATGTCGTTCATTATTCCTGAACCTGCGCCTTTCGATGCCACTTTCTTCACCGGGCATCCGAAGTTGATGTCGATGATATCTGGATTGTATCTTTCGGCATATTGCGCAGCTTCAACCATTGGTTGGATAGCGTTGCCGAAGATCTGCACTCCGAACGGCTGCTCTTCCTCGGTGTATCGCAACTTATTGATACTCTTAACTGCATCGCGTATCAGTCCATCCGACGAGATGAACTCGGAATAGACGATGTCGGCACCGTATAGCTTGCAAACGTGACGGAACGGCGGGTCGGTGACGCCCTCCATCGGTGCCAGCAGCAGCGGATAACGATCAAAGTTTAGATTCGCAATTTTCATGCTGCAAAATTACGAATTTTTCTGACAGTAATTACTTTTCTCCGAATGTGACGCCTTTGGAGATTTTTCCTTTCTTGATGGATGCTGCCCAAATGAACATTATTAATATGAATAATATGGCTATAATTGTCACCAAAATCTCGAGTACCTTGGTCGCGGTTAACACCGGTTTGATGGTCTGTTCCTTCACATAATTGAGTATGTTGTTGACAGAGAAGGTGTTGCCCGCTTCCTCGAACATTTTCATGTTGTCGTCAAGATTGTTGGCGAATTTGTTGAACATCTTGATGTAATAGCGCACGCCGAAAGTGCGGGTCAGGAAACCGGCATATTCGTTGTTAATCAGATAATCTGACACATCTTGTGATTTATTGAGATATGCCTTGAATTGTGTGGCGTCCATGTCGGTATCGGTGCTGCCGGGATTCAAGCTTTCAAGTTGTGTTTTGATTTGCGCGATGCCGGTGGTGAGGATTTTATCGGTTGAACTCGGAATCTTGGTTACACCGAGCAGCAAAACCATTATAAGCACGGCTCCGGTTATCGTCAGGATGATGTTAAATGTCTTGTGCCGCGACTTCTCGAGCCGTGAGGCATACCATACTGTCAACGCTGTTAGTGCTATTATTGCTAAAAATATCAATATTATTAAAGATGTTTTCATGTTTATCTTTTTATTTCTCTCATATATACTATTGATTTCTTGGGCTTATGAGCTTTCGCTAGCTTTTTGATAAAAGGTTCTTTGTATTTTTTGAGGTTTTTGTATTCATTCTGTTTGTCAATGTCTTTAAGCACAATCTTTACAAGCAGCCGTCCGCAGGGTGCTTTCATATATTCGGAGAACGTGTCGGGACGTATGGATTCGACATTGCGTTCAAACAACACGTGGTATTTTCGCTTTTTGTCATTCCATGATCTGAATATCTCGACGCTTCCTTTTAAAATAATGAATACAACCACTGCCTGCGCTGCCACAAGCCACCACTGCCCGAACCTGTATATCGGGATAAACGCCATGCCTGCCCCCATGATAAGCAGGAGGAAGGCATAAGCGTTCAAATAGACAAATCTGCCGAAAGTGGCTATTGATTTTTCAGACATCATGCTTTTGCGGTGAGAGCATTGTAGAATGCGTCCACAATGGCCTTGGCTTCCTCATCGGTTGAGCTGTAGAGGGTGAATTCATATTCGTGCGCTGCGGTGAAGAAGAACTGGTACTTCTTGCAGAACAGCCCACAGCAGCATGTACCCATCTTCGAATAACCGACGTTGCTTACGCTATGCGGTAAGATGTTGCTCAAAGTGGAACCCTTTTCGATGACAAAGAAGGCTTTGTACTTGGTAATCATGACGACACGTTTGTTGGTCATCACCAAAAAGCCTTTGTTTGAAAATCCCAAAATGAGTTCAAAGATTCCACGAATAGCATCCCACAAGACAGCCAAAGGGTTTGAGGTGGTCTCACGCATGTTAGCTTCGATTTCCATGACGAGCTGCTCGCCATCTTCCAATTTGTAACCTGATTTTAATCCCATAACAATAACTTTATAAATATGCCTACTCTGTTCAGGATTTTCGGCTTTCTCCTTTATTTATATGTATCACAAATTTCCTTATTATTTCTATTATTGATATTCTGTTGTGTAAAAATGCAATTTGCTTTGCGTAAGAAAAATCAATTTTAATCGTCAAAACGTAAAAATGAAATTGCAATACGTAAAAAATGACATCTGATAATTGAAATTTGTATAATAATAGGAAAAAATTGTAATTTTGCAAATATGAATAGTGAGTCGTTGTATATCGCATTGCTTTGCTTTGTCTCGGGCATAGCGCAATTCGCCCTGATGGGGTGCGGGATATATATGCTACGTCATCATTCCACCTACCAGTTCCAAAAGGTTTTCGCGATAACGTTGTTTCTGCACTCTATCGGATTTTTCAACAATTTTCTGGTGGTGTCTTGCGGCGATTTGTCGTGTGCCGATTATCTCAACACGCTGTTTCTGTTATTCGATTATGTGATTGTGGGAGGCTACATCGCTTTTGGCATCTCGTTGGTGTTTCCCAATCGCTATAAATTGTCGCAACTGCTTATAGTTGAAATCCCATATGTCGTGGCTATGGCGTTGTTTGCCATCACCGGAAGTCCTGAAATATTTCCTGCCACACAGATTTTCACCTTGGTAACTTGCTTGATTATCATGGTGTATTTGCAGTATTCCATCAAAAAATACACCGATATGCTAAACAACAATGTGAGCAACTTGGAGTATTTCGATCTTCGTTGGAGTAACATAGTGGTTACATTGTTTTTTGTCTACCAACTTCTGTGGTATGCCGACAGCCTGTCGCAGCAAGATTGGTTTGTCGGTCAGGAAGGCGATTACAGCTTGATTTTTGACTCAGCATATTGCCTCGTTTCCATAGCATTTGTGATTTATGTCATGCATAAAATAATCACCCAGAAGGTGTTTGTTTTGGGAAATCAGGTTGACAAGGATCCTTATTATAAAACTTTGTCTGCCAAAGACATTGAGTTTATCATATGCGAAATGCGATATTATCGCGACAGCAGGCTGACATTGCAGAAGTTGGCGCAGTTGTTGGGAACAAACCGGCAGTACCTTAGCAACTACATCAACCAAGAGCGCCATATGACTTTCTACGAATACATCAATGAGTTCCGTTTGGAAGAGGCCAAAATCATGTTGGAAAGCAAAAACTCCGAAAGCCAGCAATCTTTAGAGGACATTGCGGTCTTGGTCGGCTTCAACTCATACTCCACGTTTTTGCGCTCGTTCAAGAGTAAGTATGGAATAACACCATCGAAATATCTGGTTGAGAAGAGTATTGGTGTTTCGCGATTTTAATACCCTTTTCGAAATGCTCTCAGCACCCTGTGGTAGGTCGCATTTCGAAAATGGCATTAAAAATGTTTAAATAATAAAGACGCCATCAAAACCTTTATTCTGCATCGTAAATAAGACGGACAGAGTATCCTTCGCTGCGTTCCGCTTGATTAGTGGTCGGCAAACCACCTTCAAAAATAAAGAATCGAGCACTGGCAGAACCTACAGGCTGATTAAGCCAGTAGTTGCCGACATCTCCAACATGCCAAACGACTCCAATATCTCCTACCCAATGCTCCTCCTCATCGTCGAAAGTGGCCCAACGCCCTCCGGCAGCAGGGATAAATACAGCACCGGCGGCCTCCATTTCATGCCAATCCTGCATACTTATGATATTAACATTATTATCATTAAATGGTGTGTTGCTATCCCAATAATTGATAAATTTCAACGTTTCTTCACGAGAATAATCATCAGGGAAGATAACCAAACCGTAGATGCCGCCAATTTTTGCCTTGGTATATCTGGCATTGTCAACGCCACTAACAGTTGATGAAGAACGGCAGTTGGTTCCCGGTATGGGCTGTTCCGTATTACTATGATGACTTGCGTGAATACACATCAGCCATTCCCACTCATCAAAAGTCGGTGTACGCCAGGGCGATGATTCACCTCCGATACAATAGCCCCAATCAGAATGATTTTCAACGGACATTTTTTTATCACTACCGGTAGGACCGTACGAATTGGCATACGGGATGTACGAATACCCGTAGTAGGTATATTGTATCGTATTATAAGGCATATAAGAATTCTCATTGCTATTGTACAGAATATCTTGCGCGCCGGTAGTAGCCCAGCCGAACAGACCGATGCTTTCTTGGTTGGAATAGTCAGGGTCGATGATAGGCCCAATCACATTAAAATTATCATCTATTGTATTTGATTCAACAGTTTCGTATTGTTCATCAACGAAGCCCCACGACCATGTTGCCCAATTATCAGTGGTGGTACATTTCAAATTTCCTTTCGAAAATCTAACTTTTTTTGTTGGAGAAACCGAGAACAGGCCTGGTAACACGCCGTCGGGCAGAGTCGCTGGCGCTATAACCTGCAGAGGGGTATATTCTGAGTTCAACTCGTCGGAATAAAACACCTTTTCGGCAATGCCATGATGAAACTCTAAGCTGCTGCTTTTGCTGTTGCTGTCGAAATACAGCGTTGTAGCGGCTGCTGTCGAAGGTATCAGCGAAACGAAAACGCCTTCAACGTTGTTGGTACCTATATTAATATATCCTTTGTCAACCCCGATAAATTCTCCGGTTTTGAAATTTATTTCGGCAGATGAAAAAATACCGTCGCCATGCAAATAAACAGTCTCGTCGAGGCTGGCATCACTCGTAAATCCGCTCAATCTGAAATATGCGATAGCGGTTTTTACCCTTAAGTCGATAGTTAAGTGGCATCCATGATCGTCGAATATCACTTCGCTGGCTGGTATTGTCTCGGTTGCGATAAGATAATCGGTAACTGTCGATGTTGTTCCTCCGGATTGATTCGAGAAATCGATGGTCATCGACGCCGGATTACCTGCTTGTGCGTGCGAGCCGTTGCCGAGATAGAAGAAATGCAACTCGGTGTCGCCAGCGCCTGGAGCTGTAATGGTTCCGCTAAACTCCTCGCGTGTTGTCGATACTTCTCCTGATGTCGAAGTTGAAAGCTCGCCAAGATAGCCGGTGCTGTTGCCGCTTACGACGATATATTCAATGCTGTTGTCGCTCCAGTTAAACCCTAGATGTTCAGGGTCGAAGACGGTTCTGCTGCCGTTTGATGCTGTTATTCTCATGAAAATAGTGCCTGATCCGGTTGTTGTGACGTCTTTCTTTTTGCATTGTGTCATGCCAAGAATCATGGCAAAGGCAATTATGAAAACATTAAAGCCCTTAATGTTTTTTCGGCGTGCCACTGCGTAACTCGCGCCAGCCGCCATCATGATCAGTAAGCCGCTGCCAATGGGCAATGGGTTTTCTTGCGTCATTCCCCCGCCAGATTGACCTTCAATAGTAATGCCTTCATCATAAGCCCTATTAAAATAAGCCCCGTCATGATTGTTAAAAAACGAGTCGCAATTGCCAATTTGGGCATTCATAGTCAATGCTACTAAAATAAATAGCACAAGGATAACAATCCTTGAAATTGCATTTTTCATAGTCTTAAATCAATAAATGGTATAATTGGGCGCAAAATTACAAAAAAATAAATAGTATTGAAGAAAAGTTTAAATTTTTTTAAATCCTGTTAATCTTGTTAATCCTGTCTGAATAAAATCCTGTAAATCCTGTTGAAAAAATATGTAATTTTGCACCCGTGAAAGAAAATCCGATTTCATATTATAAAGACGACGCTCGAATCTTGCAACTCGTTGATTATCTTAATGATAAGAAGAGTGTGTTTTGCAAGGGCATAGTCGGTTCGGCTAAGGCTTTCGCTGTTGCAAGTGCGTTTGAGAAGCTCGGCGGACAGCATTTTGTGGTGTGTCCCGATAAGGAGAGCGCGGCTTATTTCTACAACGACCTTGAGAATATCTTCGGCGAGCGCGAGCAGGACTACGCCAAGAAGATGATTCTGTTCTACCCGACCTCGTACAAACGTCCGTATGAGCCGGAAAAGCCTGATAACACCTATATTTTATCAAGAACCGAGGTCCTGCAAAGGGTTTCGACATCCGAGCGCAAGACGATAATTGTTTCTTATCCCGAAGCTTTGAGTGAGAAAATTGTCACTCGTAAGATATTGAGTAAGAACACTTTAAAGCTTGCGGTGGGCGAGAAGATCGATATGGATTTCGTCACCGACACCCTGCTTGAGTATAACTTCGAGCATGTCGATTTTGTGGTCGAACCGGGTCAGTTTGCCATACGTGGCGGCATCGTCGATGTGTTTTCGTTTGCCAACGACTACCCATATCGTATCGTTTTCGATTTTGACGAAGTGGAGTCAATCCGCTCGTTCAATCCTGTCGATCAGCTCTCGATTGAGAAGCTGCAACGCATAGTTTTGTTACCGAATCTTCAGGACCATAACCTTTCGGAAGAACGCGAGACGATATTCCAATATCTTCAGAATCAAACGGTTATGTGGCTCGACGAGACCGATTTTCTGAAAGAGAGAATCGATGCCGAGTATAAAAAAGCTGTCGATGCTTATGAGTCAACTGAAGAAAACGAGAACCTGAAATCGCCTGAGACTTTATTCGCGCAAAGCGATGAACTTCTCACGCAACTCGATGATTTTAAATCTGTTACGTTTGAAACTTATTCCGATTCGGTAGGGAAGGAGATTGTGGAGTTTAACACCACTACCCAGCCTGTGTTCAACAAGAACTTCGAGATGTTGCAAAACACTCTTAACTCGTTGAAAAACAGAGATTACCGCATGTTTTTCTTCTCCGAAAGCAAGCGTCAGCTCGAGCGAATCCAGAGCATTTTGAACGATTTGCAGCACAAAGACGAGTCGAATCACGATTTCGCACCTGTTTTATATTCCATTCAAGCTGGTTTTGTTGATAACGACCAGAAAATTTGCTGTTTCACCGATCATCAGATATTTGAACGTTATCACCGTTTCCATCTCCGTGAAGGTTTTGCAAGCAGTCAAGCGCTGACAATCAAAGAGTTGTACGATTTAAAACCAGGCGATTACGTGACGCATATCGACCACGGCATCGGGCGTTTCGATGGATTGGAAATCATCGACCACAACGGAAAGCAGCAGGAAGCGCTGCGTTTAATCTATCAAAACGGCGATTTGCTTTATGTGAGCATCCACTCGCTGCATCGCATTTCGAAATATTCGAGCAAAGACGGTGCTGAGCCTTCGTTGAGTAAACTCGGTTCGAACGCTTGGAACAAGCTGAAAGCAAAGACAAAGAGCAAGGTCAAAGATATCGCTCGTGAGCTCATAAAACTTTACGCTGAGCGCAAGAACTCGAAGGGCTTCCAGTTTATGCCTGACACCTACTTGCAGACCGAGCTCGAGGCTTCGTTTATGTATGAGGACACACCGGATCAGCTTAAGGCGACCATCGACGTGAAGCGCGACATGGAGAAAGAATCGCCGATGGATCGTCTCGTGTGCGGTGATGTCGGATTCGGCAAGACTGAGGTGGCAATTCGTGCTGCTTTCAAGGCTGTCAGCGATTCGAAACAGGTGGCTGTTTTGGTGCCTACCACGGTGCTAGCTTTGCAGCATTTCCATACGTTCTCAAGCCGTTTGAAAGGTTTTCCGGTCACCATCGACTACTTGAACCGTTTCAAGACTGCCAAAGAGCAAAAAAAGACTCTCGAAGAGGTCAAAGCCGGTCGCATAGATATATTAATAGGTACACATCGAATCATCAGTAAAGACGTGGAGTTCAAGGACTTAGGTCTGCTGATTATCGACGAGGAACAGAAGTTCGGCGTTTCCGCAAAGGAGAAGCTGAAACAGATGAAAACCAACGTCGATACGCTCACTTTGACGGCAACTCCAATCCCGAGAACACTGCAATTCTCGATGATGGGCGCTCGCGATATGAGTATCATCACCACTCCGCCGCCCAACAGATATCCTGTCGAGACCGAACTACGTTCGTTCTCACCTGATGTGATAAGAGACGCCATCCAATATGAGCTCGCGCGCGACGGACAGGTGTTTTTCGTGCACAACCGCATCCAAAACATCATGGAGGTTTACGACATGATTATCAGCTGCGTGCCAGGCGCTAAGGTGGCTGTCGGTCACGGTCAGATGGAGGGCGACAAGCTCGAACAGATAATGCTCGACTTCATCGACGGCAAGTATGATGTGCTGCTGTGCACCACAATTATCGAGGCTGGATTGGACATTCCGAACGCCAACACCATCATTATCAACGACGCGCATAAATACGGACTGAGCGACCTGCACCAGCTGCGCGGTAGGGTGGGACGTTCCAACAAAAAGGCGTTCTGCTACTTATTGACACCTCCGCTGGCGATGCTCAGCGATGAGGCACAGAAACGTTTGAGAGCTCTTGAAGAATTCTCCGATTTGGGCAGCGGCTTCAATATCGCAATGCGCGACCTAGACATCCGTGGAGCTGGCAACCTGCTGGGCGCCGAACAGAGCGGATTCATCAACGACATCGGATTCGAGACATATCATAAAATCCTCGACGAGGCCATCATGGAACTCAAGGAAAACGAGTTCAAAGACCTGTTCGAGAAGCCCGAGGAAGAGAAGAAATACGTCCGCGAATGCGCCATCGAGTCGGATCTGGAGATACTTCTTCCGAACGAATACGTCGATTCATCCGCTGAGCGTATCAGTCTCTACAACGAGCTCGATCATATTGAAAATGAAGAGGGTTTGATGCGCTTCACCGACAACCTCATCGATCGTTTCGGTGAACTTCCGCCGCAGGCTAACGACCTCTTGAATACCGTAAGATTACGCTGGATTGCCCGCGACCTCGGCTTCGAAAAAATCGTTCTCAAAAAAGGCGATATGACCTGCTATTTCCTGCAAGATCAGGAGTCGGAATACTTTAACACAGCGACTTTCCAAAAAATAATCCGTTACGCTTCCGACCATCTCAAACGCTGTCAGTTTAAGGAGCAAAATGGCAAAAACATATTGATTTTCAAGGTTGTTGACAGAGTAAAAGACGCTCTCAACCTCCTGAGAGAGATTCAATCTCAACAATAACAGTTTGGTTATCTGTCAGAATAATGGTTTCGTAATGATAATACGAGTACCAAAACTTTATCATCTAAAATTTGATAGATAATTCTGTCTTTTTTATTGATTCTTCTCGACCAAAGTCCTGCAAGATTGTGTGAAAGTGCTTCTGGTTTTCCGGTTCCTGTTTTTGGATGTTCTGATATTTCTTGAATTAATCGTGTGATTTTATTCTTTGATGATTCATCTCCATTCAGCCTCCACCATTCCAAATCTTTTTGAGCATCAGGAGAATAAGCTATTTCCATAAATTTTCCGTTTTGATTATTTTGTAATTTCCATTTTTGTAATCTTCTTGACCTCTTTTTATTTTTGCTAAAAACTCGGGGTCTTTCAAATCATCGTCATTTTCACTTTCAATAATGTTTCCGCCAAGAGTAACGAAAAGTTGAAGCACTTGTTTGAGCGCGTCATTTTTTGAGTCATACTCTAATGTTACAGTTGCATTCATTTTATCAAAATTTTATTTCAATTGCAAAATTACAACAATTTTTCCGTTTTGTCAAACTTTATTCCTATTTTTTTGTATTTTTGCATCTTGATAAAAATGAAATAATATGAATTTGTTATTTTTAGGCGGTATCGGAACCGGTGAAATACTTCTTATCGTGCTGGCTATTTTGCTGCTTTTCGGTGGCAAGAAACTCCCTGAGCTGATGCGCGGAATGGGCAAGGGCGTCAAGGAATTCAAAGATGCCATGAATGAGCCGAGCGACGAGAAAAAAGATGAGAAAAAAGAAGATTGACGAGTCCGAAGATATCCAGATGACCTTCGGCGAGCATCTCGATGAGCTTCGTAAAGTACTGATGCATGTCGGGGGTGCGTTCGCCTTTTTGTTTTTGTTGCTTTTTACTTTTTGTAAAGGATATTTAATAGATATTGTTTTTTATCCTTCAGATTGTGACTTTATCACAAATCGACTTTTTGCAATAAATACAAATCCGCTGCAAATCTATAACACCAAGATTGCCGGACAGTTTATGCTTCACATCAAAGCATCGGCGGTAGGCGCGTTAGTGATCGCTTTTCCTTACATCATCGGACAACTGTGGGGCTTTGTGAAGCCGGCTCTTTCAACAACGATGAAACGCCGCACACGATTGATAGTCTGGAAGATAGTGTTTTGGTTTTTCCTTGGAGTGGCGTTCAGCTATTTCGTCATCGCGCCTCTCGGAATCAACTTCCTCGCCAATTACGAGGCGAACGGAAGCATTCAAAACATCATCGATGTGAGCTCGTATGTGAGCACTGTTTTGGGCGTTTGTCTCGCCGCCGGACTGGTGTTTCAGCTGCCATTATTGATAAGGTTGTTAGCCTCAATCGGCATCATTTCTTCAGATTGGCTAAGGAAAAACCGCAAAATCGCCATAGTTGTCATCTTGGCGCTCTCGGCACTCATCACGCCGCCCGACATCATCAGTCAGCTACTGATTTTTGTGCCGTTTTACATTTTATACGAATATGGGATTAGCATAGCTAAAAATATTGAAAAGCAAAATGCAGACAGATAGAACAAGGGAATTGGAAACGAAAGGCATTGGTACTCTGTTACTTATGTACGCCTTGCCGTCGGTAGTGAGCCAGGTTATCTCATCGGTTTACAATATTTGTGACCGAATTTTCATCGGACACGGAGTGGGCGCGCTCGCAATAGCGGGATTGGCCATCACATTACCTATTATTAATATAATCCATGCTTTCGGAGCTTTGATAGGCGTTGGAGCAGGGGCGAGGATGTCGATAGTTTTGGGCAAGAAAGACATCAACTGGGCGGAGAATATCCTCGGTAACAGTGTCATTTTCACCGTCGTGCTGAGCGGACTGGTGATGCTGTTTTCCTATATTTTCCTCGATAGAATTTTGTTCGCCTTTGGCGCTACACCCGAAACTGTGGCTTACGCTCGCGAATATATGATCATTGTGCTTCCGGGTATGTTCCTTACCACCTTGGCGTTCAACCTCGTCTCGCTGATGCGTTCTTCGGGCTATCCGAATCAGTCGATGATAGTGCTCGTGTCTGGAGCAGTGCTCAACATCGGTCTCGACGCCCTGTTTATCTTCGTCTTTAAAATGGGAATAGCAGGCGCGGCTTGGGCTACCACTATCTCGATGGCTTTTGCCAGTTTCCTTGCGATGCTGCATTTCCTGAAACGCGACTCGTTCATCCGCTTCCGTAGACACGGATTCCAGCCGAAAGGCTATATCTTCAAGAATATCTTCATGATAGGAATGAGTCCGTTCCTGATGAACGTGGCGGCTGCCGGAGTGGTTGCCATACTGAACAAACAACTCATAAAATACGGCGGCGATATGGCGGTGGGCGCTTACGGCATCGCCAACAGCTTCATTCTTATCATGATTATGGTCATCCTCGGAGTGTGCATGGGAATGCAGCCTATTGCGGGCTACAACTATGGCGCCGGCCATCCCGACAGGCTCAAACGCGTTTACATTTTAACGATGAAAGTGTGCGTTCTGTTGGGCATTGTCACTGCCATCATCGGTTGCACCATGCCTCGCATCATCTCGATGGCGTTTACCAGCGACACTATCCTGCTCGACATCTCGCAGATGGCGTTGCCATACATCACCGTGATGACGCCTCTCATCGCTTTCACCATCGTCAACTCCAACTTCTTCCAGAGCATCGACAAGCCGTGGATAGCCATTGTCACCAGCCTCTCGCGGCAGGTCATCTTCCTCATCCCGATGATGTTCCTTATGCCGATCATATTCCGAGATTTGGGTTTTGACAGTTTGCAAGGCGTTTTCGCCTCCTGCACGATATCTGATGTTTTTGGGGCAGTGTTGGCGGCGGTTTTACTGCTTACTCAAAGGAAAGTTTTCAGGTTTAAACAATAAAAAAGCCTGTATTTCAAAAGAAACCGTGCATTCTTGTCGATAAAGTCCTGCGGGTATCTTACCCTCATCAGGCATGTCGTCTTCGTTATAAAAGATGTAGCTTTCAAGATGTTTTAAAAAAATTTCATAAAACTACTTCTTGTAAGAAAATTAATAGTAATTTTGCAGCACAAAAAACAATGTCTTAAAAACAATATAAATATGTAGCGGTATAATTGTAAAACAATCATAATCAGAGCTTTACGCTCTTATTCTCCTGCTGAGAAGTCTGGAAAACGAATCTGTAAGTGGGAATAAGTTTGCGAAGGTTCACGTTTGATCGGCGTGAACTGTTTCGTGCTTATTTACTTACACGGCAATTCCAGACGCCTTCAGCAGAAATAAGCCAAACAGCAAACGCCTTTTTTATTAGGAGACAGAAGCTAGAAGGCAGAAGACAGAATGGGAGCTGCGAGATCTGAGAGGATTTCGGGGCTCCATTTTTTTTAGTTTGGAGTTTGAAGTTGAGGTAGACTGATTGTAGAGACGGATGCAAATCCGTCTCGATGAACCGCGAAGGCGGTTCGAGATGTGAGAGAATGATGTGAATATAAATGAGGTTCCTCACCCCTGCGGGGTTCGGAATGACAAAGGCAAGGTGAGGGAACAACGTAGCGCGGTTTGACGATTGCGAGCAAGAAGATGGTGACGAGGTGCCGCGGCAGAATGGTTAAAAACAAAAGACGTTGTCATTCCGAGCGAAGCGAGGAAACCCATTCGGTTGGAAAAAAAATTGGGAGACCGGTTGTAGAGACGGATGCGAATCCGTCTCGGTGAACCGCGAAGGCGGTTCGAGATGTGAGAGGATGATGTGAATATAAATGCGGTTCCTCACCCCTGCGGGGTTCGGAATGACAGGGGCAAAGATAGGAACAGAAGGATGATGGAAAGCGGCTGCATTAAAGGCTTTAGAGCCATTAACGCCATTAAGGGCATTAAGGCAGCCACGATAGATAGAATAATGATGTTGTCATTCCGAGCGAAGCGGAGAAATCTTCTGTTAAATAGAGAACTTAGAGTAAGTTTGAAAATTGAATATAAAACAATATAATATGAGTTTAACATTTACAGCATTACCGGTTCTTGAAGGTGACGCATTCCTTTTACAGGATAACGGCAAAAATTATCTTTTTGATGCTGGAGGTAGTCAAAGTAATATTGTCAAGTTCTTGCAAAAAGAAAACGTGATCAAGCTTGATGTGGCGATTTGTTCACACAATGACAATGATCATGCAAATGGCTTCAAAGGCTTGTTGGATCTGAAAAAAAATAAAGGAATTTATATCAACGAACTATGGTTGCCTGGAACTTGGGCAAAGATAATCCAATTTGTTATAGATAATATATTAAATAGTAAGAAATGGGCTATCGTTGATTGTGCGCTTCGTAATCCGGATTGTGATATGAAATGCGAAATGGAATGTCCTGTTTCTGATTCTGATAAGTGTTATATAGAAACCAAAAATCTTAACTCCCATTTGTCTGATTTCTCATTTCTTTACGATAAATATCAAACATGGAGTAGATTTACCAATCCATCTCATTTGAAGTTAATGCTTGACAATATTATGGATATTGCGAAATTAGCATATAATGATGGTCGTACAATCAGATGGTTTAAACCTTTAGATTGGTGTGTTCGCAATACAATTGACTATGGTTTTGTCGCTTTGAATTCGGAAGAGGTTTTGAAGATAAAGAAGATAGATACAGTATCTGTTTTTATTAAAACTTTGCTGCTTACTATTGAAAATGAATGTTCATTGGTGTTTGAATATCATAAAAATGATATGCCGGTTGTTCGCTTTTCTGCTGATTCGGATTGTACTTGCTCAAATCAACCATACAACAACAGTATTATTATAACAGCTCCACATCATGGCTCTGATAATAATGCCAATGTGTATGATATTATAAAAGGTAAGGATATAAATTGGGTTAGAACCTATCACAAGGCGGTTCAGGATGGATGCCCTAAATTTTTAGAGCAAAAAACAAGATATTGTGTTAAGTGTTCTAAGCATAAAAAAACTTGCAAAATTAGCTTTGATTATCAGAATGGCACATGGAATTATAAGTGCGGAAGACTATGTAATTGTTAGTTGAGCATTTATTTAATTTATCAAATTATAGGAAAAACAAAAAATAATTAACTAACAAAAAACACAAACAAAAATGAAAAAGAAATTTACTTTTCTAATCGCAGCGCTGATGCTGCTGACAATGATTTCACAGTCGACGAGGTTGTGGGGGCAAACAAAAACGGATCCATCAGAAACTTTTAGCTATTCTGCGTATTCTGGTCAAGGTACTAGTGGTTCTGGAAGCGCATGCTCAACATCAAGTAATGGTATATCGATAGCTTCAACAAAGGCTTATTGCGCTTCAGATCATGTTAAAGAGTATTCAGGTAGTCAGTTGACATTTTCGTCATCGGTTGGAAATATTCAAAGTATTGCCATTACAACATCATCAAACGTTAACAATGTTGGATTGGTATCAGGACAACCTGGTTCGATTTCTGTAAGTGGTTCAGTTGCCACATGGACGGGGGATGCTGCATCTGTTAAATTGTATAATAAAGGATCCGGACAATTCCGTTGGACTCAAATTGTTGTTACTTATGAAGCATCAACTACTTACACAATTACCTGTGCAACAGGTTTAGCTAACGGTTCAATCGCTTCCAATGTGAGTGAAGCAGCAGAAAACGATGATGTAACTATTACAGCTACTCCATCTTTAGGATACAAACTTAGTACTGTTACGGTTACAAAAGTTGGTGGTGGAACAGTGTCTAATACTATTACAGGTAACACTGCCACTTTCAAAATGCCAGCAGATAATGTGAATGTTACAGCATCATTTGTACAATGCTACACCGTCACTTGTGCCACGAACTTAACTCATGGTTCCATAACGGCAGATATGGCTACAGCTGCTGCTGGAGAAACCGTTACAATCACAGCATCACCTGATGACGGTTATGATTTGTCAGCCATCACTGTCACAAACGTTGATCCCGATGATATTATAATAGAAGGCAATACAGCCATGTTTGAAATGCCAAATTCAAATGTTACCGTAAGTGCAACATTCACGGCAAAGACAACTTATGAAATCACAAAAACTGTAACTCCGGCAAACAGCGGCACGATTACGGCTGCTGCCAATGCTTGGGAAGGAAAGACAGTGAATGTCAGCGTGTCTCCTGCAGGTGGTTACATTTATTCTTCCATTGCCATAACCAAGACATCCGACGGCACGGCATCTGGCATCACTCCAAGTGGCAATGCCACCGATGGTTTCACTTTCACCATGCCAGCATACGCGGTTACCATTACGGCAACCTTTAGCACTGCCGTTATTTATGCAAAATATAGTGGAGACCTTACTGAAGGAGATTATATCATTAGTTCATCAACAAATATCGCTTTATCAAATACACATTCTTCTAATAGATTTAGCGGTACTAGTATTACACCATCAAGCAATCAAATAATCGACCCTGAAGGATCAATCGTGTGGCATATTGCTAAAAATGGAGATTATTGGACAATCTACAACGCGTCAAGTTCAAAATATGCAACTGGAACGGGAAGCGCAAGTCAAGCCGGATTTGTAGCATCTCCTAGTGATGACAAAGAATTGTGGAGTATCACAGAAAGTAGTGGGGTTTACACCATAAAAAACAAGTATAATACAAGTCAAAACTTGACTAATAACTTTTTCAGATGGGGAGGCAGCTATTGGGCTTGTTATGCTTCTGGAACTGGATCTACACTATACAAAAAAGTTGTTACTTCCACCATGGCCGTCGCCTCAGTCGCAAACGGCACCATTACCGCAACACCGGCAGGAGGCTCGGCAATTGCGGAAGACGGTTCAACAACGGTGAGCAGCGGCACAACGGTTACCCTTAGTGCATCAGGCGAGGGCAGTTATGTGCTCGAAGCTTGGGATGTTTATAAAACTGGCGATGCATCAACGAAAGTGACTGTAACAAGCAACACTTTCACCATGCCTGATTACGGCGTCACGGTTAGAGCGAGCTTCAGGCAACCTACTACTTTTACCGTAGAGTATTCTGTTAATGGCAGCATTGTCGATGGTTTGACACAATCAAGCATTCCGGAAGGCAATTCCGTCACATTGCCGACTTCAGGTGATGTCACCACCGTACCTTCGGGCTATGCCTTCGCCGGCTGGACTGAGAACGCAGCAACAGGCGAACTCATCAGTGGCAGCACATACACGCCTACAGACAACACGACGCTGTATCTGGTGTTCATCAAATCAGGCGAAACGCTTGGATATAACAAAGTGACATCTTTGGAAAACATCACGGAAGGAACTTATATTATCGTGAATGACAATTACTGCTTGCCGAGTGTGAGTACAGGTAGCAGCACCGCTCCTGCAAAGAGCAATGATTACAAAGTGACTAATGCTTCATCAACCAGCACTTACACTTCGGTTCCTGCAAATACAGAGTGGATTTTCACAGGAAGCAACACTGCTATGACCATCACAAATAGCGAAGGTAAATATTTGTATGAAACAAATAACAATGACGGTGTTAGGGTTCATACCACTCCTGATACATGGGCTTTCGAATTAAACACATCGGCTCCTTGTTATGCCATGAAAGGAGCCAATAATAAGCGTTATTGTGCAACATATACCAGTGACTGGAGATCTTATACAACAAAAGATTATACCAACTATAATGATGGTGGCAGACTGTATCTCTACAAAAAGACCCCTGTTTACACTTTGGTCAAAACCATTTCCGGTTCTGAATCTATGACAAATATCGAGAAGACCTATATCATTACGGTTGCCAATGGCGGTGTCCTCACTTTGTCAGGCACCAACAATGCCAATGCTGCCAGCCTCGTCATCGAAGACGGCGGACAGCTTATCTGCAATAACGCTATTCAAGCTACAGTGCAGAAGAGCATTACCGGTTATGGCGAAGGAAACGATAAATGGTATTTCATTGCTTCGCCAATCAATGTTAGCGACCTTGCGCCAACTAGTGTGTCGAATATGCTTTCCAATGAATACGACCTTTATCAGCTTAACAATACAACTTGGGAAAATTATAAGGAACAAGAGGGTAATGCCAACCCAAACTTCAACCTAGCTAACGGCAGAGGTTACCTCTACGCCAACAGCACAGATGTAGATCTCGGGTTTGCCGGAACAACCAAGCCTTACGATGCAGACTATGGGATTTCAGTAGCTGAAGGCTGGAACCTCATTGGCAATCCATATACATTTGATGCATACGCCAATGTCGCTTACTATGCCATGAACGAATCTGGTACAGGTATCACAGCTACCACAGTCGCCACATCAACAGCCGTTAAGCCATGCACCGGCATCATCGTAAAAGCAGACGAAAACGGCAGTGTCAAATTCTTGAATGCAGCTCCTTCAGGCTCAGCCAATAACGGCAATCTCCAGATGGTTCTCGCACACAACGTTGCCACACGCGACGGCGCATCGGTAAACAAAACCATCGACAATGCCATCGTGAGCTTCAACGAGGGTACAAAACTCCAGAAGTTCTACTTCGGCGAGCCTGCAGCCAACATCTTTATCCCTCAAAACGATGAGGATTATGCAATAGCGTTCTCAAACCGTCAGGGTGATATGCCATTGAATTTCAAGACAACCGAAGCCGGTATGTACACCATCAGTTTCGAAGGCGACAACATGGATCTTAAGGGTGTCAGCCTCATCGATATGCTGGCTGAGGAGAAAATCGATTTGAGCGTCGATCCAAGCTACACATTCATCGGATCACCAGCCGACAAGGCCGAGAGATTCAAGATAGTGTTCAGCCCTTCGACAGGCTCAGGGGCCGATATTTTCGCTTATCAATCTGGCAGCGACATCATCGTCAGCGGCGAGGGCGAATTACAGATCTTCGACGTGATGGGACGTAAAGTGAAGACACAGTATGTCAGCGGTGTCCAAACCGTCAACGTCAACGCACAGGGTGTTTACATCATGAAATTGAATGAGAAGACACAGAAAATTATTGTTAGATAATTAAAATAGGAGGAAAATACAATGAAAAAGATAATATTCGCAATCGCATTAGTTATGACAATGGGTCTTTGCGCCAATGCACAGGACGGCTTCTTCTACAACTGGGATTACAGCATGAACGATCGCAATGATGATCCGATTGACCCTGCTTTCACCTTGCCGTCATCTCATGGCTATGATAATGACACTCCGGCACCTCTCGGCAGCGGCCTTATCATCCTCGGCGCTCTCGGCGCAGGATATGCAGTGGCTCGCAAGAGACGCAGCTAACAGTTGAAACGGAATACTACATGAAATAACTTTTCTGTATACACGGAAAACTTCAAAATGGCAATTTAAATTTTGTGTAGTTTAAGCCCGAACCGCAAGGTTCGGGCTTTTTTTATACAAAATCGAGGTAAAATAAAAAAGCCGACCGTACCAAGCGTCACAAATTAATGGTCACATACGGAATCGACTTTTCTTGTGGAGGATACCGGACTCGAACCGGCCACCTTTAGATTGCGAACCTAACGCTCTACCAGATGAGCTAAACCCCCGTTTTTAACGACCGCAAAATTACAAAAATTTTATTAAGCTAAAAACATTTTTTTAGAAAAATTATGTATATCTTTGCACGCAATTTTGAAAACGATTCAATAAACAATTTTTAACCATGGAAATTGAACTTTATATCATCAGAAGAGTAAACGCCTTGATGCAGGCAACCGACGCTAAAATCGTGAAACGCCTCGAGGGCGGAATGAGTAATTACACCTATGTCGTTGAGTGTCAGGGAGAATTATATACCTACCGCGTGCCGGGTAAGTTCGCCGAACGTTTTGTTGACCGCGTTGAGGAAGATGCCAACATCAAGGAAGTGGAGAAACTCGACCTCAACAACGAGACAATTTACGTCGAGATCCGCTCAGGCGAGAAACTCGCGAAATACGTTGAAGGTACCATCATGTCGACAACTGACGTAGTTTCGTACAACGATATTTCCGTAAAGGCTCTGAAGAAACTGCACAACAGTGACCTGAAGTTCAGCGATTACAACGCTTTCGGCCGTCTCGACACCTACGAGAAATACTGCACCGACCTCGGTTTCAAGCATCCGCAGGAATACATCGAGCTTCGTCACACTCTCGACGAGATGCGCAAGCTTTACAAGGAGGTGAAAAAAGTGCCGTGCCACTGCGACTATCAACCGACAAACCTCGTCATCGCAAAGGATAAGTTCTATGTTTTGGACTGGGAATTCGCAGGTATGAACGACCCGTTCTACGACATCGCTTGCTACGGAAACGCCGGTTTCGACAAGGCTTTGTCGCTGCTCGAGGCTTACGTGGGTCACAAACCGACACAGGAAGAGTTGAACCGTCTGTATTTCCACCGCGCTTTCCAGTGCCTGCAGTGGTTCAACGTCGCCATCTTCAAAGATAAAGTCGGCTTGAGCAAAGATCTGAATATGGATTTCAACGCCGTTGCCTTCATGTTCTTAGGCATGGCGAAGGATCTGATCGGAAATTGCAGTAAAAACTAATACATCATATCGGCTAGGCCGAAACCTTCGTCGAGACCGAGCTCGGCACGCACCTCTTCGGAGAGGCTCGCCGGACTCCATGCCGGCTCGAAGGTCAGCTCCACATCACACGACTTAACGCCCATTATAGCGCTGACTTTCTCCTTAACGAAATTAGGGAGATAGTCGGCGACAGGGCAGTTAGGCGCCGTCACGGTCATCAGAATGCTCACCGCACCCTCATCGTCGATGTTGATTTCATAAATCAAGCCCAGTTTGTAGATATCAACTGGTATCTCAGGGTCGTAAATGCCGCTTAACACAGCAATCACCCGCTCTTTCAATTCATTTTTCTCTATTTCTGTCATTTGTTCATTATTTCTGCATATAACATCATCTGCTTCACCATACTCAGCAAACCATTCGAGCGGGTAGGTGAGAGGTGCTCCTTCAAGCCAATCTCATCCAAGAAACTCATGTCGGCTGCCAAAATATCGGCAGGAGTCTGTCCCGAAAACACCTTTATCAATAAGTTGATGATGCCTTTGGTGATGACGGCGTCGCTGTCGGCAGTGAAATAAATCTTGCCGTCTTTCAACTCGGCGTGAAGCCAAACTCTTGACTGACAGCCGTTTATGAGGTAATTGTCGTTTCTGTACTGTGGGTCGATAATCGGACATTCCTTACCCATCTCGATGAGCATCGCATAGCGGTCCATCCAGTCGTCGAACATCGAGAATTCCTCAACTATTGAATCCTGTATTTCTTTTATTGTCATATTATTAGTCTTTAGTCTTTAGTTGTTAGTCGTTAGTCCACTAAAGTCTAAAGACTAACGACTAAAGACTCATCTTAGCATATTCGCTGCCCTTTCAACAGCTTTTACAAAAATATCAATTTCTTCCTTCGTGTTGTACATCGCAAACGATGCTCTCACCGTTCCCGGTATGCCGAAGAACGTCATTACCGGTTCGGCGCAATGATGTCCGGTGCGAACTGCAACGCCCATTTTGTCGATGATGGTGCCGAGGTCATATGGATGGATGCCGTCTATCACAAACGAAATCAATCCGTTACGCTTTGGAGCCTGCCCGATGAAACGCGTGCCTTCGATACTTGCAAGCTCTTCGGTGGCATATTCCAAAAGCTCGTCTTCGTAAGCCTCAACTTCTTGTCTATCAAAACTTTGAATGAACTTAACTGCGGTTTCAAGACCTAAAGCAGCACCGACATTTGGTGTTCCTGCTTCGAACTTGAACGGCACTTTATTGAAAGTGGTTTTCTCAAAACTCACAGTATCGACCATCTCGCCGCCAAACTGATACGGAGGCATCTTCTCGAGCCATTCCATCTTGCCGTACAAGCCGCCGATGCCCATCGGAGCATACATCTTATGTCCTGAAAATACGTAAAAATCGCAGTCAAGATCTTGAACGTCAATCACTTGATGCGCCATCGACTGTGCACCGTCAATAATGACCGGAATATCGTATTTATGCGCCATCGCTATCATTTCCTTGATAGGATTCACAGTGCCTAAAGTGTTGGAAATGTGAGCGATAGAAACGATTTTCGGACGCTGTTTCAGCAATTCTTCGTAATGATTCAGATCGAGAACGCCTTTTTTATCCATGCGGATTACCAAGAGGTTGTTGAGCTTGTCGAAACACCTCGTTTTATTCATCAGCATCTGCTGCCACGGGACCATATTCGAATGATGCTCCATGGCGCTCACCACCACCTTATCTCCTTCATTAACAAGAAGTTGTCCCAACGAAGTCGCCAACAGATTCAGCGATTCTGTTGTTCCTCTAGTGAAAACTATTTCCTGTGGCTGACGGGCATTGATGAACTGCGCAACGGTCTTTCTCGCATTCTCGTAAGCCTCCGTCGCCATCTGGCTCAGGTAATGCACTCCGCGGTGGATGTTGCAGTTTTCGTGCAGATAGTAATCGCGTTCGCGCTCAATCACGCAAAGCGGTTTCTGTGTCGTCGCGGCGTTGTCGAAATACACCAGCGGCTTGCCGTAAACCTGCTGGTCCAGCACCGGAAACTGGGCTCTTATCTTATCTATATCGAGATGATTCAAAATCGTATAATTTAGCTTGCAAAATTAGTAAATAATTCCGATAACTTAATCCGGATGCAAAACAATTTTTTAAAATAAACTATATCAAACTCGTTATTCTTTTTTAGAATTCAAAAGCTTTTGCTGTTTTTTCTCCACAATTTTAATACTATCAACATTTGGCAAATCTTCCGGCATTGTGCCACCAAGTTCTTTAATGGTTTGGCGCACTTTAGCCCCGACTTCGTAGTGGGTCATATTTGCTTTTTGTTTGCCCTTGATATTCTCGCGTCGAAGTTTTTCTTCTGTTTGTGTCGCACGGAAAAGGTTGGCGGCAAGTTCGGTGCTTCCCATGTGGTCCAATATCTTCTGACTCTGTTTCAATCCTTTTTTGGCATGAATGTCTTTTGCTGTCATGCCGCCATAAAGACCTTGATAGCCATAGTTTTGAAAAATTGCATAATCTCTGGAATCGATAACACCGGCATCTTTCGCGGCGCTTGCCAATTCCGAGTTGTGTTTTTGAAGTTCTGTACGCAAAAACAGGCGTTTTTCTTCCTCGTCGGAAAGTGCTTGATATTCCTTCATCTGCTGAACTTCAGCAATGCGTGTCTGAATGGCAAAATAGGTCTGCCCTTGTGCTACAATTGTTTTGCTCGGGTCGGCATTCTGCACAATCAGATAACATGCATAGCGCGAAAGTTTGACGGAATCAAGCGGACGTTCTGCACCTTTTCCAATCAATATCATTTCGTGGATATCCACGAAATGATTTTCAATCCTCTGACCGCTGTTTTCGCAGGCTATCTTTGCTTTTTCAATAACAGGAAGAAAATTCCTGTATTCATTGTATTCTAAAACTTTCCACAAGCTGCGCGATGTCCAGTACTCCACACCGTTCTCATCAATGTGTTTGATGCTTTCAAACAGTGTCATTGTCTTTTTTGTAAGTCGTTTGTTCATATTACTTGGTTTTTTAATGATTAATAATCTCAACCATTTCGAGGATATCCTCGAAATGGTATGCTGATTCTTTAATTCTATCAATTATGATTTAAAATCAATACATCCATAGTATTTTTTTGTTGTAGTAATTTGCAAAAATACAAAAAAAACAATCGCAGCACAAAATATACCGCGATTATTTTTTTGTTAAAAACTCTTTTTAAACTATATCTTACTCAAATCAATCTTAAGAACCTTCTCCTTATTGCTGCACTGGAAGATGCAGGTGTCGCAACTCGATAGTTCGCCTTTCAGACGGCGTTTTATCATGTCGTCGATGCTGTCGTGGATGCTCTCAATCTTAATGTGATTGCTGATTTCAGCTGCGAAAGCATACAAAAGAAGCATTCTCGCGTCATCTTTCTTGATGCCGCGTTGGCGCATGTAAAACATCGCATCCTGGTCGAGCTGGCCTGTCGATGTGCCGTGCGAACATTTCACGTCGTCGGCATAAATCTCAAGGAAAGGCATTGTGTTGATCTTCGCCTTGTCGGTGAGGATGATGTTGCTGTTGTTCTGATATGCGTTGGTTTTCTGCGCGTGAGGCGCCACCATCACGTGACCGTTGAACACTGCCGATGCCTCGTCGTCCAAAATGCCTTTGAACTTCTCGTTGCTGCTGCAGTTTGGCACGTTGTGGTTGATTTTCATGAGGTTTTCGACGTGCTGTTTCTTGTCGAGGAGGTACAAACCATAAATCTGCAAATCTGCACCCTCGCCATTGAGGTCAACATTGATGTTGTTCTGCACAAAACCTGTGTTGAACGTCACCAGCACGAAGTGCACGCTGCTGTTTGCGGCCTGCTTGATATTGATGTGGGTGGTCAGATGTGAATCGTCGTTGAGGTTCTGGATTCTGTACAGCTCGAGGGTGGCGTTTTCCTCCATCACGATGTCGCACTGCTCCTCGTTCGACTGCAGATGACTGCTGTCGTCCAAGAGCACGAGCTTTCGACTCTGATTCTTACCGACCGTTATGTTGTTTTCGAGATAAGCCATCGTCGTAAGTGTTAGAGTTTCAGTTCTTTAACCCATTCGTAACCCTTCTCTTCGAGCTCAAGCGCGAGTTTCTTGTCACCCGACTTCACGATGCGGCCATCGTACATCACGTGCACGAAATCAGGGACGATATAGTCCAGAAGTCGCTGATAGTGAGTGATTACCACGAAGGCGTTGTGCTCGTTGTGAAGCTGGTTCACACCGTTTGCCACTATTCTTAAAGCGTCGATATCCAAGCCTGAGTCGGTCTCGTCGAGGATGGAGAGCTCAGGTTCGAGCATTGCCATCTGGAAGATCTCGTTTTTCTTCTTCTCGCCGCCCGAGAAACCAACGTTCACATAGCGGTTCTGCAGTTTTTCGGTGATTTCCACCATTGCCTGTTTCTGCTTCATCATCTTGGTGAAGTCGATCATTGACATTGGTGGAAGTCCCTGATATTCACGTTTGGCGTTGACTGCGGTGCGCATGAAGTTCTGCATCGAGACGCCCGGAATCTCCACTGGGTACTGGAAACTCAGGAAGATGCCAAGATTGGCGCGTTCCTCGGGTGGCATCCCGACGATGTTCTGGCCTTTGTACCAGATTTCGCCTTCAGTGATTTCATAGCCCTCGCGACCTGTCACGGCTGCCGCCCAAGTGCTCTTGCCTGTTCCGTTAGGTCCCATGATGGCGTGAATCTCGCCCTCGTTCACTCCGAGGTTGAAGCCCTTTAATATTTCCTTGCCTCCGATTGAGACATGTAAATTCTTAATATTCAGTAACATATATTTATTATTTTTTTATTATCCAACTGATCCTTCTAATGTTATAGAAAGTAATTTTTGAGCTTCAACCGCGAATTCCATCGGCAGCTTATTCAAAACATCCTTCGCGTATCCGTTAACAATCAATCCGATAGCTTTTTCTGTCGGGATTCCGCGCTGGTTGCAGTAGAACAACTGATCTTCCGAAATCTTTGATGTCGTTGCCTCGTGTTCGAGGATGCTGCTGTCGTTGCCGCATTCCACGTAAGGCCATGTGTGCGCGCCGCATTGGTCGCCTAACAGCAACGAGTCGCATTGCGAGAAATTACGGCAGTTTGTGGCTTCAGGCACAACTTTCACCAGTCCGCGGTATCCGTTCTGACTATGACCTGCTGAAATTCCCTTGGAAATGATGGTCGAGCGGCTGTTTTTGCCGATGTGAATCATCTTTGTGCCGGTGTCGGCCTGCTGATAATTGTTTGTGACAGCAACCGAATAGAATTCAGCAACAGTGTTGTCGCCTTTCAAGATGCAGCTTGGGTATTTCCAAGTGATTGCTGAGCCAGTTTCGACCTGCGTCCATGAGATTTTAGCATTGTCACCACGGCAAATGCCTCGTTTCGTGACGAAGTTGTAAATGCCTCCCTTGCCGTCTTTGTCGCCCGGATACCAGTTCTGAACGGTCGAATATTTTACTTCGGCATCTTTCTCGGAAATGATTTCCACGATAGCCGCATGTAATTGATTCTCATCACGTTGCGGAGCGGTACAGCCTTCCATATAGCTCACGTAGGCGCCTTCGTCGGCAACGATCAAAGTGCGCTCGAATTGTCCGGTATTTGCAGCGTTGATTCTGAAATATGTCGACAATTCTATCGGGCATCGCACGCCTTTCGGCACGTAGCAGAACGAACCGTCGCTGAACACAGCCGAGTTCAATGCCGCGAAGAAGTTATCGGTGTAAGGAACGACCTTTCCGAGGTATTTTTTCACCAAATCCGGGTGCTGTTTCACGGCCTCGCTGAACGACATGAAGATGATGCCGTGCTTCGAAAGCGTCTCCTGGAACGTGGTCTTCACCGAAGTCGAGTCCATGACGGCATCGACCGCCACTCCCGAGAGTTTTTTCTGCTCGTCAAGCGAGATTCCAAGCTTGTCGAAGGTTGCCAGCAACTCCGGATCGACTTCATCCAAACTTTTCGCTTTGCGCTGTTTTGGCGCCGCGTAATATATAATATCTTGAAAATCAATTGGTGGAATGGTGAGATGCGCCCAGGTCGGCATCTTCAAAGTCTGCCAGTGACGAAACGCCTTCAAACGGAAATCCAACAGCCACTCCGGCTCCTCTTTCTTCTTCGAAATCAGGCGTATGATGTCCTCGTTCAAGCCTTTCGGGATGAAATCGGTCTCAATATCGGTCACAAAACCGAACTCATAGTCCTTATTCGTTACCTCTTCGATTATATTTTCCTTTGGATTTGACTCCATAATTAAAAATCTAAAATATTAATTTGCAAAAATACAAATTTTTATCGAATTGACGTTTATTTATCAAAAATCTTTAACTTTGCATCATATTTTTTCATTATGTCGGAAAAGAAATTTTGGAATAAGATAAAAAGCAATAGATTTTACCTCGCCTTGACAGGAATTATTGGGGCTATCTTATTGTTTTTCTTGGTGTTATACCTTGCCGTACCATCTTATTCATTCGCTGATATCGAGCCGTTCAACGGTGAGTTTGTTTACAATCCATATTCTGAGATCAATCGGATAAATTATATCGATTTCCGATCTGAAAATATTGAAAATCAAGGGCTTAATGTGTATGAATACGGCTATGCGCTAAGTGGTACGCGTTATCTGTGTTTGGGTTATGAAAATAAGAGAATTATCGATTATCCGTTCCTGCAAAGCGTTCATTATAAGCAGTTTAACATTGACAAACTGAATAAAATGACTCGTCTTGTGGCACTTGCGCATCCGACTAAAGGTTTTAAGAAAGGTGAGCTGACCCATCTCGACCATTATCGGGTGATGGAGGCATTGTCAAAAGGCGATAACTCGTTGTATTACTGGGACATAGCTCTCTCGAATGGGCATCGGGTGAACATTATTGCGACTAATGGCGATGGGGTTGGCGCTGATACGTTAAAATATATGACCGCTTGCATCGGTGAAAATGACGCGGCATCGGTTTATAAATCGCTTGAAACTGGAAATTCATATGGTGTCTCATATAGCGGAAGCTTGATAGAAATACCTGAGCTTCAAGCAGTTACGCTCGCAAACGACACTTTAAAGGTCTTTGTATCGGAAAAAGCAAAAGAGATTCGTTTCATCGGTCAGAATGCCATTGTAAAACAACGAGTTAGCAGTGTTGCAGAAACTTGTTATCATTTTGAAAAAAATGACACTTACATCAGGACGGAAATCGAGTTTGAAAATGGTAACACGCTGTATCTAAATCCGTTAGTGCGTCATCAGTATCAATATTTCTTTGATTTGAACAAGGCAAAGGTTATGAAAGGCCGCACCTATCTGATGTGGGCGGTTTATATCATTGTTGTTTTGGCATTTGCAAGATTGGTTTTTACAAAAAAGAAACATGAAAATTCAGGAAAATAACATCGACAAATACATCGTTTGGCTGCTGATAATCAGTGCTTTAGTACGTGGTTTTCTTGCCGCTTTCATCGAATTCGGCAATGATGAGGTTTATTACTGGACCTACGCCATGTACCCAGACTGGAGCCATTTCGACCATCCAGGCATGGTAGGCTGGCTGATGCAGATTTTCAGCCTTAACTTATTGTTCCACAGTGAGTTCGCCCTACGTTTGTCGTCTATTGTCTTCATGACCGTCGATACCTATATTATATATAGGCTCGGCTGCATACTGAAAAACAAGCTCGCCGGATTTTACGCCGCTCTGCTTTACACCGCTTCGCTGTATTGTTTCATAATCACTGGCGTTTTCATCATGCCCGACACCCCTCTGATGATGTTTATGCTGCTATCTGTTTATCATTTTTTAAAATATTTCATGTCAACCAGTGGAGACAAGGTATGCCATGTCCATACGGGATATCTTCTGTTGGGTGGCCTCTTCGCTGGTCTTGCCCTCCTCTCAAAATATTCCGCAGGTTTTATTTGGATCGGCGTTGGCCTTTACATCTTATTATATGATTGTAAACAACTGAAAAACAAATATTTATATCTTTCGGCATTGATATCTGTCGTCTGTATGCTTCCTGTCCTGATTTGGAATTTGCAGAACGATTTCATCAGTTTTACCTTCCATGGCGACCGTGTCAGTTTTTTCGGAAAACTGCAGCCATTGGATTTTATTGCCGAAATTGCAGGAGAGCTCGGATATAATAATCCAATCAATTACATATTGATAATCATTGCGTTAGTGGCGTTTTTCAAAGGTAGGAGATTTCTTGACGAAACAAGCGGGCGCCTACTGCTTTGTTTCGCGTTACCGTTCATCGGAATGTTCTGGTTTTTCTCTTTGATGCGCGAGACCCTGCCACATTGGTCGGCGCCCGCGTTCTCGCTGCTTTTGCTGTTCCCTGCTTCATATCTCGCAGATAAACAACCGGATACAAACGGAAATATCAAATTGCCGAAGTCCATCATCGCCACATTATCTTTATTGACCGTTGTTTTGATATTCGGAGTTTTGGAGATAAAAACAGGCGTGATCCCGCTGCGATTCGGCGAACGCGCCAACTCTACATGCTACTATGGCGAAGGCGATTTCACCACTACAGTCTACGGCTGGCGTTCCATCAAAGACGACTTCCAAAAAATCCGTGAAAAGGAGATCGCAAAAGGCGAAATGAAGGAGTCGGACGGCATGATAGGCTTGCAGTGGTTTCCGATGGCGAATTTCGATTATTACGTTGCTAATCCTTTGAATGTCAATATGTACGGCTTGCGTGACATTGACAAAATTCACAAATACGCCTGGATAAATGAATATCGTGGCGGACTTCAGCAAGGCGCTGATTACTGGTTTTTGAACGAGAGCTCCGACTATTACGCTCCCGAACGTTATCTTGACGACAGATTCGAAGCAATTGTGCCCAGCGACACCATCGTTGTTGACAGATGCGGAAAACCTGCCAAATATGTATTCGTTTATATGTGTAAAGGCCTGAAAAACTAGTGTTTAACACGCCAAAATATTTTTTTTCTAAAAAAAGTTTGCGTATTACAATAATTATGCTTAATTTTGTGCGAAAATTCTAAAGCAAACTGTAAAAGGAAATGGCTGATTTAAGTGTAAGACTTTCGGAAATTGAGTTAAAGCTGAGAAAGCTTGTAGCGCTTAAGAATCAACTAGTTGAGAAGAACAGTGAGCTGGTTCGCGTGAATGGGGAGCTTCAGCTGAAAGTTGAGATTCTTCAGACCGAGAACGAGGAATTGCGAGATAAAATAAATAAAACAACTATTGTTAACGCACTCGGAAACGAGAAAGAAATTGAAGAAAGTAGGCAGTTGATCAAGGCATTGGTGAAAGAAATAGATCAATGTGTTGCGATATTGAACGCCGAACAGTAATAAATAATTGACGGTCATGAGCGAAAGTGATGAAATAAAGATCAGTATAACCGTTGCGGAGCGCAATTACCGTTTAACTATTGACAAGGCTGACGAGGAGAAGGTGATGAGGGCCGCCGAAATGATTAACGAACGGGTGAAAGAGTTTAAGAGAGTGTACACAGATAAGGATTATCTGTCGCTGGTCTCAATGGCATGTATCCAGTTCGCGACAACGGTGGCGAAGTACGAGAACGATTCCGCCTTCAAGGATCAATATCTTGACAAACAACTTGATGTCATCGATGATCTGTTGACTGAAAACTTATAAGATTTGTCTGTCTGTCCACCGCATGATGTAACCTTAACAACTAATACAATTCAAACCGGTTGACTCATGGGTACAAAAACAGGCCTCATCCTCGAAAGAGGAGCTTTAACGCCAGTGGACGTTTGCGTATCGTGGCAGCCATAAGCGTGATATACAAGGGTTTACGATCCCTTTGGGCAGACAGATTTTTTCTTTTTCGCGGATGAGTAAAATCAATTATTAAAATGGTTTTACTATTTGAATCAATCAACATTATTTTTTACGCAGTGGCTGCTATAGTCGGCTTGGGCATTGGTGTCCTGCTGGCAACAACCATCATGCGCAAGGCTTTGACAAGAAAAAGCAAACAATTGCTTGAGGAAGCTAAGGAAAAAGGCGAAGTGATCAAAAAAGACAAGATTCTTCAGGCGAAGGAGAAGTTTCTCCAGATGAAATCTGACTACGAGAAAGAGACAAACGAGAAGAAACGCGAGCTGCAGAAGGTGGAATCGAGAGTTCAACAGCAGCAACAGCAAGTGAACCAGCGCAGCGAGGAACTCAACCGTAAGGCTAACGAACTGAACACCCAGCAGCAGAAACTGGAAACTCAGCAGGAAAACATCAAGAAACGTCAGGAAGAGCTGAACAAGATTCAGGAAGAACAGAAAAAAATGCTCGAGTCAATCTCAGGCCTGACTGTGGCTGAAGCCAAGGAACAGCTCAAAGAAGCCGTGAAAGACGAAGCCCGTGCAGAGGCTATGATCCTCGCCAAGGAGATTGTCGAAGAAGCTAAGATGTCGGCTAACCAGGATGCCAAGAAGATTGTCCTTGAGACCATCCAGAGAACAGCTTCGGAACACGCAATTGAGAACACTGTGTCGGTGTTTAATATTGAAAATGACGAGATTAAGGGCCGTATCATCGGTCGTGAAGGCCGTAACATCCGCGCTCTCGAGTCACTGACAGGTGTCGAAATCATCATCGACGACAGCCCTGACGCCATCCTTCTTTCAGGCTTTGACCCGATCCGCCGTGAGATTGCCCGCTTATCGCTTCAGAAACTCGTCACTGACGGTCGTATTCACCCGGCACGTATCGAGGAAGTGGTGAAAAAGGTTGAGAAACAAGTGGAGCAGGAGATTATCGAGACAGGTAAACGCACTGTCATCGACCTCGGCATCCATAACCTCGCTCCTGAACTCATCAAGATGATCGGTAGGATGAAATACCGTTCGTCATACGGTCAGAACTTGCTGCAGCACTCTATCGAGACCGCTAAGCTTTGCGCAACAATGGCTGCCGAGCTCGGTTTGAACCCGAAAGTTGCGAAACGCGCTGGTTTGTTGCACGATATCGGTAAGGTGGCCGACAACGAGGAAGAGCTTCCACACGCCATCCTCGGTATGAAGACCGCTGAGAAATACAAAGAGAAACCTGATGTTTGTAACGCCATCGGCGCGCACCACGACGAGATCGAGATGGAATCACTCATCGCGCCTATCGTTCAGGTGTGCGACGCTATCTCAGGTGCACGTCCAGGCGCGCGCCGTGAGGTCGTGGAGGCTTACATCCAGCGTCTGAACAAGCTCGAGAAGATGGCTATGTCGTATCCGGGCGTGGTGAAGACCTACGCTATCCAGGCCGGCCGTGAGCTTCGCGTCATCGTGGGTGCCGACAAGGTCAGCGACCAGGAGGCCGACAACATCGCATACGATCTCTCACGTCAGATCCAGACCGAGATGACGTACCCTGGACAAATCAAGATCACTGTCATCAGAGAGACACGTGCTGTTCAGTTTGCGAAATAATGACGCATATATGAAAAGGTTTTTTGTATTGCTGCTTTCGATATTGTTGTCACTCAACGCTTTAGCTCAGCTTGAAGTGAAAAAGGACTCATTCAAGAAAGTTGAGGGCTTTGTCAATATCAACTTGGACAAACAGACGGATGACAACGATCGTCCATATGCTGTTTTGAAAATCAGAACAGAAAACATCGACGGAAAACAACGTCGTGAACTGAATTTCCAAGGCGACGCGCGCACCTTTTTCGAAGTTGAGTATAAAGACGGCGAAGTGTGGCTTTACATTAGCTATTATGCGACTTACCTGAAAATATCTCATGACGATTTCAGCTCGACAGAGTTCTGGTTTCCCTTCGATATGGAGCCGAAATGCGGCTACGAGATGACGCTTGTCAATAAAGCCGGAATGCCGGCCGTTTCTGCCAAAGAACAGTTTAACTATTTGATAATCAAAGCTGATCAGCCTAATGCGGTGATTTATATTGATGGATTGTACGCGGGCGACGGCGAGGCGGCTAAGACCTTTAAGGTGGGGGAGAAACACCAGTGGAGCATAGAATGCGAGATGTATTATCCTGAAAGCGGCTCGGTTACGATTATGAAGGAAAACCCTGTCACGATTGAGAAAAAGCTGCGTCCTGCATTCGGATATATTTATATCACAACTGAACCTGAAAACGGGGCAACAGTTTTCGTGGATAATAAACGTATCGGCGAAACGCCTTGTACTACAGGCAAACTGGCAAGTGGTACGCATAAGGTTCGCGTGATGAAAGAGATGTTTTTTACATCCGAGCAGACCTTTGCCGTGACCGATGGCAATACCACACAGGCTGTGATGCACATGACGGCTAATTTTGTTTCGGTTAATGTCACGACAGATTCACAATCAGATATTTACGTAGATAATGAACTGAAGGGCAGAGGCTCGTGGATTGGACGTATGTCGGAAGGAGACCATATCTTTGAAGCGAAAAAGGCGTCGCATAAGACTACTGTCAAAAACGTGACTTTGGCTATCGGTCGCAATGAAAACATAGTGATTCCGAACCCTCTCCCGATTTACGGTACACTGGACGTCAATTCATCGCCAATGGGCGCTACGATTATGATTGACGGTAAAAACTATGGCACAACTCCAAGAGTCTTGAACGAAATTTTAGTGGGGAATCATGAGCTCATACTGGAGAAAACGGGTTACTCACCTGTGACGAAAGCCTTTGTTCTAGACGAGAAAAACATTTTAAGTCTTAACGAAAAACTGCAGGAAAACAAACAATTGTCCAAAATCTCGATATCTGACATAGCTTTTGCGAATGTTGAGAATAATGGAACTATAATTGATAATTTCGGATCGCGTCTGACCGACCTGAGAATGAGATATCTGACATCGGAAATCACATACGATTGTAATGATAACAGCCTCGGCGAAGTTGAGTTTTATATTACTATCAGAAGGGAATGGAACAATAAGATTTATGCCTCTTCTACATCACCTGACGGATTTACTACGAAAGACAAGAAAAAAGTGAGCTATGGCAAGAATAAGAAACTGAGGCTGATGAGTTGGGGCAGTACTGATGGCGGTGTTTATCCTGCCGGAACATATATTTATGAGGTGTGGTACGGCGGCGAAATGCTTATTTCCAAGAAGTTAGTGGTGCATAATAATAACGACAGCAACGGTTTTGTGATTAAAAAAGTCGAGTTCGCGAACGAGGATTACAATGAAAAGCTGATAGATGGCATCGGTTCCAGATTGGTTTCTTCGAGACTTGAGTATTTGAAACCGACTATAACCTATGATTGTACCAACAGTAATTTGAAGGAAATCGGGTTGTATATAAAGATAAAGACCAGTAATAACGGCATGAAGTACGGCAATACCTCACCTTCAGGATTTACCACATGGTGCGTCAGATCTGTCAGCTATGGCAGGAATCAGAAAATGCGACTGACAGGTTGGGGGAATACGCAGAGAACCCATTATAAGCCCGGCAGTTACACTTATGAGATATGGGCGGGTGATAAAATGCTGTATTCACAAGAGTTCGAGGTATATTAATGTGGTATATAAATAATGTGGAGACGCCACTCGTGGCGTCTCCACATTATTTTATAAAACAAAACGAATTATTTCTTGATAACCAGTTTGTTTGATTTTTCAACAGCTCCATTCACGATGAGGCTGTAGAAATACACGCCGTCGCTGAGGTCGCTCACGTTGATGCTGGCCTTGCCGCTCATGCCGCTGACGCTGTTTCTCATGACTTCCTGACCCATCATGTTGTAGATGGCAACTTCAGCGTTCACATTTGAAGTGAAGTTATAGTCGAAATTAACTACATCGCTTGCCGGCATTGGATAAGCGTTGCTGAACATCTCAACCTTGCTGAGGTCTTCAACTCCGTCCAAAGTATACATGAATGTCACGTTGACTATGAATTTCTCATCAGGATTATCCGATTCGTAAATGTAATAAGTCATGCTCTGCTGCTGGTCGAGCAGTTCGGTGTAACTTACCTCAAAATCAGGCTGATAGTGAACCGAGAACTCCTTTTCATCGGCTGGACCAAGCGGAACATCCGGAGAGACGTAAACTGTCGGCGCATAGCATTGGTCGAGGCAAAAATCGTTGTTTGATCCTTCAACGACATTGTTTTCGATTTTTTCGCCTTTAATGACGATACTGTCGGTCGCTGTAGATTTTACGATGAATTTTACTTGAAGCGGTCCGCCCGGGTATCCGTAAGATGCTGAACCGTCGCCGTAAATGAAATATGAAGCGCCGCTTTCAACTACGTTGCCGGTTGCTTCCTCTGTGACTGAGATTCTCTGTGCTGACAAAGCGGACACAGAAAGGATTAAAGCTAATGATAGTAATAGTTTTTTCATACGCGATTTATTTTAATTGTTAATATTCATTGTGTTGTAGGGGCGAATATTGATTCGCCCTTACAATTATTTCACGATTGTTGCAATCATCTCGTCATCCGCGATATTCGGCATTGTCACCTTCAATCTCGGCTCGACCTCCATGGCGCGTTTGATGGCGAACATGGCTGGTTCGTTGCGAGCCCAGCTACGACGGGCGATACCGTTGTTCACATCCCAGTGCAGCATGCAGTGCAAGCGTCTGTCAGCCTCTGGAGTACCATCAAGAACCATGCCGAAGCCTCCGTTGATGACTTCGCCCCAGCCAACGCCGCCGCCGTTGTGGATTGAAACCCATGTTGCGCCGCGGAATCCGTCGCCGATGACGTTCTGGACGGCCATATCTGCTGTGAATGATGAGCCGTCGTAGATGTTAGATGTTTCACGGAATGGTGAGTCGGTACCTGACACATCGTGGTGGTCACGACCGAGAACGACAGGTGCTGTCAAGCGGCCGTCGGCGATAGCTTTGTTGAACTCGGCAGCGATTTTGGTGCGGCCTTCGCAGTCGGCGTAAAGGATGCGAGCCTGTGAACCCACGACGAGATGGTTGGCCTGAGCGCCCTTGATCCACTGGATGTTGTCGTGCATCTGCTGCTGAATCTCCTTAGGCGATGACTTGGCTATGTCTTCCAAAACCTTGCACGCGATGTCGTCAGTAACCTGCAAATCCTCAGGTTTTCCTGATGTACAGACCCAGCGGAACGGACCGAAACCGTAATCGAAATACATAGGTCCCATGATGTCTTGGACGTATGATGGATAACGGAACTTGCCGTCTTCTTTCAAGATATCTGCGCCAGCGCGGCTGCTTTCAAGCAGGAATGCGTTGCCGTAGTCGAAGAAGTACATGCCTTTTGCAGTGAGTTTGTTGATAGCTGCCACATGACGGCGCAATGAAGCGTAAACAGCGTCTTTGAATTTGGCAGGTTCTTCAGCCATCATCTTCTTTGACTCTTCCAAAGAATATCCGACAGGGTAGTAGCCGCCGGCGAATGGGTTGTGCAATGATGTCTGGTCAGAGCCTAAATCCACCTGGATGCCTTTGTTTGCTGCATATTCCCAGAGGTCAACAACGTTGCCCTGATATGCGAATGAACGTGCAATCTTCTTTGCGCGTGCGTCGTTGACTTTTTCGAATAGCTCGTCGAGGTTCTCGTGAATCTCATCGACCCAACCCTGGTTGTAGCGTTTCTGTGCAGCTGCCGGATTGATTTCAGCTGTGATTGACACAACGCCGGCAATGTTACCGGCCTTTGGTTGAGCGCCAGACATGCCGCCGAGACCTGCTGTGATGAACAGCTTGCCAGCAGGTGTACCGCCTTGCTTACGCGAAGCGTTCAAAACGGTGATTGTCGTGCCGTGAACGATGCCTTGTGGTCCGATATACATATACGAACCTGCCGTCATCTGGCCGTATTGTGTCACGCCGAGTGCGTTGAAACGCTCCCAATCGTCCGGTTTCGAATAGTTTGGAATCATCATACCATTGGTGACGATGACGCGCGGAGCCTCTTTATGTGAAGGGAACAGTCCCATCGGGTGGCCTGAATACATCACCAAAGTCTGCTCGTCTGTCATGTTGGCGAGATACTGCATCACGAGTCGATACTGAGCCCAGTTTTGGAAGATAGCGCCGTTGCCGCCGTAGATGATCAATTCATGCGGATGCTGTGCCACCGCAGGATCCAAGTTATTCTGAATCATCAGCATGATGGCTGCTGCCTGACGGCATTTCGCAGGATATTCGTCGATCGGACGGGCGTACATCTTGTACGAAGGACGGTAACGGTACATATAAATGCGGCCGTATGTCTCCAACTCCTCGTAAAACTCTGGCGCAAGCTGTGAGTGAAGTCTCTCAGGGAAATAACGCAGAGCGTTCTTCAAAGCCAGTCTTTTCTGTTCTTTTGTCAGGATATCCTTGCGTTTTGGAGCATGGTTGATGTTTTTGTCGTATTCCTTTACTTCCGGCAGCTGTTCAGGGATGCCAGCAAGTATTTCTTTTTGAAAATCATTCATTTATGTAAATTTTTAATATTTATTTCGATATTTTTAACCTGCAAATTTAATAAATTTATATCTTTGCGCATCAAATTAACTGAAAAATGAGTAAAAAATATTTTCATAAAGTGATGCTAGCGATTGTCGCGATTCTGTTCTCGATCAATGGTTTGTTTGCACAAAGCTTTGTTAATGAATTATTTGCAAAAGAAATAGGAGAGAATTTCATCTCAAATAAGACGAGAAACGAAAATCCGCGGCTGAATCTATATCATGTTGAGAGAGGTGACGACGGACAGCCGAATCTTTATATTTTTAATGTCGAAGGTGGTGGTTTTGTGATTGTCTCCGCTTCGAAAAACGCCAAGCCTGTGCTGGCTTATTCGACAAGGCACAGCTATGTCGGCGAAATTCCTGAGACAGCTTGGTATTTCATCAACAATTACAGTAAAAACATCGATTATTGCGATGCCAACAATGTGATGATGAAAGACGCCGCTTCTGAGTGGAAGTCGCTGGAAAACAACGAGTTACCCGCTGCTAAAAATACAAGAACCGTCGATCCTCTGATTCAGACTTTGTGGAATCAGGATTATCCATATAATTATTATGCTCCTGAGACCAGTGGATGGTGGGGTGGAGGCCCTGGCGGTCACTGCTATGCGGGTTGTGTGGCTTGCGCTATGTCGCAAATCATGAAATATTGGAATCATCCGGTGCATGGTCATGGCTCGCATTCTTATGTTCATAGCGAGTATGGCACTCAGTCGGCCAACTTCGGTGAGACGACCTATAACTGGGACATCATGCCGATTGAGCTCGGTTATCAGGCTAACGACGCTGCAAAGGCTGTGGCGCTGCTGATGTATCATTGCGGTGTCAGTGTCAACATGAACTTCGGTCCGGATGGCAGCGGTGCTTATTCAAAAGATGTGGAGACCGCTATGCGTCAGTATTTCGGCTATAGCGCGGCATCATATCAGGAACGTAGCAAATTTACCGAGGAAGAGTGGATCGCGCTTCTGAAACACAATCTGGATCAGTCGCATCCGGTGTATTTTTCGGGCAATAGCGACTCGGGCGGCGGTCACGCCATAGTGTGCGACGGCTACGACAGCTATGATTATTTCAGCTTCAATCTCGGATGGAGCGGCTCGGGCAACGATTACTACAGCATCAACGATGTGGCCGGTTATCATAACAACGAGGCGGCTGTGGTGGATATCTACCCGTTGGAAATCAACGCTGACAGTAACGGAATCATTTATGTCGCAACTGACGGTGATGGGGACGGCTCTTCGTGGGAAAACGCCACTCATTATTTGGAATATGCAGCGGCTCGTGCCACTGACGTCTCCACTATGATATGGGTGAAATCAGGAACTTACTACGGCGATGTCAATGGTGTCAACGGAGCGTTCACAATCTATAAAAACAACCATGTTTACGGCGGTTTTGTCGGCAACGAAACCCCTGATTTCAACCTCGACGACCGTGATCTGGAGGCTAATCCGACGATTTTGGACGGACAACACGCCAAAAGAGTGCTGTATCAGATTGATCATTTCCAGAATTATGAATATTCGCTTTGGGATGGGTTCACTATCCAAAACGGCAATTCAGGAGCAGGCGCCGGAGCTTATCTGTGCTGCAATAGCCGTTTCGCGAACTGTAAGTTTTTGAACAACCATGCCGACGGTTTCGGCGGAGGCGCCTATGTGATATCGGCTTACTATGAAAATGCGACTGTGAGGTTCACAAATTGCACTTTCGAAGGAAACAGCGGCTCTCTGGGCGGGGCATTGTGCGACATGACGGGAGCTCAGCTGCTGAACTGCAGATTCACAAACAACTCGTCAAACACCAAAGGTGGCGCTTATTACATCTATGCCAACAAAGAAAGCCGCATCATTAACACCATTTTCGATCATAACACGGCTCAACTCGGCGGCGCCTTATATAATAAAGGTAAGATTACGGTGATTAACTGCGATATCGTTGATAATCAGGTGACTGAGAATGGTGGAGGACTGTTTAACGAGACGCGTTACAGCAAATTCCACAACAGCGTTTTCTGGGGTAACATGGCCAACGGAACACCAAATCAGATTGTAGGAGAGTCGAAATTCAACTACTGCGCTGTGCAAGGCGGCATTGAAGGAACAAATATCATCAACCTCGACAACGACAATACCGGCACAGATGGCGGAAACTATCCCCGTTTTGAGAATCCTGCCGCAGGTAATTATGCCATCGACAAGACATCGGTATGTGTAGATGCCGGCGATAAGTCGATAACAGGTGTCACAGGCCCTGATTTCCTTGGCAATCAACGTATTGTAAACGATCAAGTGGATCTCGGCGCCATCGAATGTCAGCAGGTGCTGTCAATAAACGACGCTGATGACATTGTGTTCGTGATGTATCCGAATCCTATTGATAATCAGTTGGTCGTTAAGATGGAGGGTCTGATAAAGATTGATGTTTACAACGCTTTGGGACAGAATGTCACATCTGCTGAAGCTAAAGACGAAATCACTATCAACACATCAGAGTGGAATAATGGTGTTTACTTCGTAACAGTGAACGGTAAAACTGTAAAAGTCTTGAAATAATTGAAACTTTTAATACCCTTTGCAGAAATGCGACCTGCCTCGGGGTACTGTTGAGTATAGTTTTACCAGGCTTTAGGCTTGGAGATTGTGTTCCGTATTCCCAATAATGTTGTGAAAATTGTGAAGAAAACGTCGTAAAGCGGCGTGAAGATAAGGTATAACTTCTTCTCTCCCAATTGTTTGGCTGATTTTATGTAGATCCAGTCCATACTGATGCCATGCAGAAGCATGAGTGCTCCTATTGCCATGTAATAAATCGGACAGCTGCTGTTGCAGTTGAATGCCGGTGTCAAACAAAACAGCGCTATGCTCGAGGCGTAGTAGAAAAATCTGCTGGCTAAAAGCGTACCTAAGATTATGTTAGTCAGAGGTTTATACATGTTGGCCGTGGAGTAGTGGCGCCGCTTCTGATGAATCCAGCCGCTGAAAGTATGCTTTGGCTCCGACTCCACTCGACAGTTCGGGTCGATAAATATGCGTGTGTTGTTTTTGTTTGCCACCTGACTGATGAAGATGTCGTCATCGCCTGACGGGATGGTGTAATGCGACGTGAAGCCTTTGTTTTTATAGAAAAGCTCGCGATGATACGACAGATTTCTGCCCACTCCCATGTAAGGCATTTTAGCCAATGCCATCGATAGATATTGGATGGCGGTGTAAAGCGTGTCGAAACGTATCAGCTTGTTTAATAAGCCTTTACGAGTGAAATAAGGTCCGTAGCCCAGCACCACATCAGTGCCTTTTTTATAAGCGCTTACCATTCCCTTGATCCACTGGTCGTTTTCAGGCAGACAGTCGGCGTCGGTAAGCAGCAAAAGCTCGTGTTTCGCTGATTTTATGCCCATGCTGAGCGGGAATTTCTTGCCATGGAAGAAATTGAGGCTTTGAGTGAGCGACACCACATTGATGTCGGGACGTTTGTCGGTGAGTGTTTTCAGATAATCGGAGGTTTCGTCGGTTGAGCAGTCGTTGACAATCACAAGCTCAAAATCCGGATAATCCTGCGAGAGGATTCGCGGCACCAGGTCGACGAGATACTCGTAAGCGTCTTTTGCACAGACGATTACCGACACAGGCTCATATTTCGGTTTGTCGTTATCGTATTTCTTTTTCTTGAAAAAAGCCAGCCTGCTGAACAAGCCCCAAAAGTAACACATCTGAATCAGCCAGCATGAGCTGAAAATGCATAAAACAATGAAACTCAGAGATTTATAGTTAAAAACAATTTCCATTTCGTTTAATATTTACAGTTCGCAAAAATACAAAAAAAATAAATACGACCTACCACAGGGTACTGTTGAGTATTTCGAAAAGGGCATTAAAAATGCAGATTAATCAAAAAAAATTGTATCTTTGCACAAATTTTTCAGATGAAGTACAGTTTAGTCAAAAACGATGCAAAGAGCAACGCCCGCGCTGGTGTCCTTACCACGGATCATGGTGATATCGAAACCCCGATTTTCATGCCTGTGGGCACAGTCGGAAGCGTTAAAGCCGTGCATATCAAAGACTTGGAGGAAGAGATAAAGGCGCAAATCATCCTTGGGAACACCTATCATCTTTATCTTCGTCCGGGCTTGGATGTGCTGCACGAATGCGGCGGTTTGCATCAGTTCAACGGCTGGCATCACCCGATTTTGACTGACAGCGGCGGATTTCAGGTCTTTTCGTTGACCGATATCCGCAAAATGAAGGAGGAAGGCGTGGAGTTCCGCTCGCATATCGACGGCTCGAAACACCTTTTCACTCCGGAGCGTGTGATGGACATTGAGCGTACTATAGGAGCCGACATTATCATGGCTTTTGACGAGTGCGCACCGGGTACATCGGATTATAAATATGCCAAAGAGGCCATGGGGCGTACCCATCGCTGGCTTGACAGATGCGTAAAACGTTTCAACGAAACGGAGCCGCAGTACGGTTATTATCAATCGCTTTTCCCGATTGTGCAGGGCTGTACTTATCGTGACTTGCGTACTGAGTCGGCTGAGTTCATAGCGTCGAAAGGTTGCGACGGTCATGCCATCGGCGGTCTTGCCGTGGGCGAGCCTACCGAGGTGATGTACGAGATGATTGAGGTGGTGAACGCCATTCTGCCGAAAGACAAGCCGCGTTACCTTATGGGTGTGGGCACTCCGGCCAACATCCTGGAGGCAATTTCGCGTGGAGTCGACATGTTCGACTGCGTTATGCCGACACGTAATGGCCGCAACGGCATGCTTTTTACCTCCGAAGGCATAATAAACATCAAAAACGAGCGTTGGAAATATGATTTCTCGCCTCTTGATGAGAACGGTACAACTTTTGTGGATCATCAGTATTCAAAGGCATATCTGCGGCATCTTGTGATTGCCAACGAGCGTCTGGCTTCGATGATCGCAAGTGTGCACAACCTCGGATTCTACCTCTGGCTGGTGAAAGAGGCTAGAAAACACATCATTGCGGGCGACTTCACCGAGTGGCGCGACATGATGCTTCCGAAAGTAACGAATAGAATATGAGAAAACTGGACTGGTATATTTTCAAAAAATTCATTGGCACTTTCTTCTTTGCCATCAGTCTGCTCATTGTTGTGGTGATAGTGTTCGACGTCTCGGAAAATGTCGACAGTTTCATCAAAAACAACGCTTCGCTCTATGAGGTCGTCTTTCATTATTACATCCCGTTTATACCATATTTTATTAACCTTTTCATATATCTGTTCACCTTCATCTCGGTCATTTTCTTCACCTCTAAGATGGCGGGTCACACCGAGATCATCGCTATCCTCAGCAGCGGCATCAGTTTCAGAAGATTTTTGTGGCCGTATATGATGGCGGCTTTGCTGCTTGCGTCGGGCTCGTTTTATCTGGGTAACTTCTTGATTCCCAGAATGGATACGGTGCGCCGCACATTTAAAAACACCTATATGGAAAACCTGATGAAAAGCTCGGGACAAAACCTGCATGTGCAGATTGAAAAAGGTGTGTACGCTTATATGTCGAGCTACGATATGAAACGCTCCACTGGATATAAATTTACTTTGGAAAAGTTTGATAATCATACACTTGAATATAAGCTGAGCTCCGATAAGATTGTTTATGACACGCTTAAGGATAAGTGGCAGATTTATAATTACATCGAGTATTATTTCATCCCGGATGAGATGCTTGTGAGGGGTAAGCTAAAAGACACCACTCTGATGATGAAACCTTCTGATTTTTATTTCGTCAAGGAGGATTTCGAGGAGATGAACCTCATTGAGCTGAACCGGTATATCGATGCGTCGCGGGAGAAGGGAGCCGATAATATCCTGCCATACGAGATTGAACTTCACAAACGTTTGGCTTCGCCTGCCGCCATTATCATCCTGACAATTATCGGGGCGTCGTTGTCGAGCCGAAAGACTAGGGGAGGAATGGGTATCAATCTCGGAATCGGCATCACCATCACCTTCGCCTACATCTTATTCCTTGAGTTTTTCAGGGTTTTCGCCATCTCCGGCGTCATCTCGCCATTCTTCGCCGGCTGGCTTCCAAACATCATCTTTGCGACAATAGGAATTTATTTTTTGGCAAAGGCGCCGAAATAATTTTCAAAAATTTCGTCTCCATTTCAAAATTTTTCGTATTTTAGCGAAAAATTTGGAGTACTATGCATATTGCTATAGCTGGAAATATCGGGTCAGGAAAGACCACGCTAACTCGCTTATTATCAAAGCATTTCGGATGGAAGCCTCATTTCGAGGAAGTCGATAACAATCCGTATCTGGAGAGTTTTTACGAAGATATGAAACGCTGGTCGTTCAATCTGCAGATATATTTCTTGAACAGCCGTTTCCGTCAGGTGATGGACATCCGCAAGAGCGGCGACGACATCATCCAGGACCGCACGATTTACGAGGACGCCTACATCTTTGCGGCGAACCTCTACGATATGGGTCTCATGGAAACCCGTGACTATCAGAACTATCAGGATCTTTTTGAGCTGATGAGCTCGTTCCTCCAGGCTCCCGACTTGCTGATATATCTGCGCGCCAGCGTCCCGACATTGGTTCGCCAGATTCAGAAACGTAACCGCGATTACGAGCAGTCGATCCGTCTCGATTACCTCAAAGCGCTCAACAAACGCTACGAGAACTGGATTTCGAGCTACAACAAAGGCAAACTCCTGATTATCGAAAGCGACGACATCGATCTTGAGAAACCTGAAGATTTGAGCGTCGTGATCGAGCAGATTAACGGTTCATTAAACGGATTGTTCTGATTATGAAGATATTAGGAATTATTCCGGCACGATACGGCTCGACACGTTTCGAAGGCAAGCCGCTTGCGCTCATCAACGGCAAGATGATGATACAGCGTGTGTATGAGCAGGCGAAGAAAGCGGATCGTCTCGCTGAAGTGGTAGTAGCCACTGACGATGAGCGTATTTTCAAGGCTGTGGAGGGCTTTGGCGGCAAGGCTGTCATGACTTCGACAAACCATAAAAGCGGCACTGACCGTTGCTGCGAGGTGGTCGATAAGATTGGCAAAGGATTTGATGCGGTGATAAACATCCAAGGCGACGAACCTTATATCAACCCTCTGCAAATCAATCAGATAGCTGAATTGATTTCGGATAAGGACACGCCGCTTGCATCGCTGTGCAAGCCTATTCATGATGAGGACGAGCTTAAGAGCCCTAACGCTGTGAAGGTTGTGTTTGATAAAAACGGTAAGGCATTGTATTTCAGCAGATTTGCTATTCCGTATCTGAGAAATCAGGTGGAGCGCACGTTTTACAAGCACATCGGTATATATGCATACAAATGTGATGTACTGAAGCAGGTGGCGGCACTTCCGCAGTCGGGACTGGAGTTGGCCGAATCACTCGAGCAGCTTCGTTGGCTCGAAAACGGTTACACCGTCCGCATGGGAGTCACGGAATTTGAAAGCTTCTCGGTCGACGTGCCGGATGACATACTTAAAATTGAAAAAAATTTTAAAGAATGATTGTAAAATATATTTCGGAATTATTATTTGACCATGAATGCGTAATTATTCCTGAGTTTGGAGCTTTCATCTCGAAGGAGACTCCCGCCATGCTTGACTATACGACACATCGTCTGACACCGCCATCAAAAGAGGTGGCGTTCAACGGACAGCTTGTCACAGACGACGGACTCCTTATCGGTTATGTGGCGCAAAAACAAGGCGTCACGATGACTGAAGCTGCCAAGATGGTTCACGATTTCGCTTCCAGAAGCCTTGTCGTCATCGAGTCGAGCGGCGTGTTGCGTCTAGATGGCCTTGGTGTGCTGACACGCATCAACGAGAGAGACTATTTCTTCCAGATTGACGAGAATATGAACTTGTTTGGCGATGCGTTCGGGCTCACCTCATTAACGGTTCAGCCGATATTCAGAAGAGAAACATATCAGCAGATAGCCACACAAATTGAGACTGCACAGAAAGAGCGCGAGAATTATCCACATCATGTAAATGCCAATAATTACAAGTGGTTCCGTGCTGCCGCATATTCTATGATGGTGGCTTTCGCTCTCGTCATCCTCGGATGGGGCGCCAACAAGAGCGACTCGAGGCTGGCTTCATGGAATCCATTGTTCTATTCTTCACCTAATGAATTCATTGTCAAGCTGTTGAATAACGATGCCGTGACTCGTGAGTTCACATCGGTGGCTACACTTCAGCCTATTAACGTGACGGTGCCTATCTGCAAGGAAGAGGTGAATTATCTGCAACCACTTGACATTGAGCTGCTTAAGCCAGTGAATATTGACTCGTATTATATCATAGGAGCGTCATTGAGGAGTGAAGTGGAGGCGGCAAAATGCGCGAAACGCTTTCAGAAACTGGGTTTTGAAGGTGCTGTAGCGCTCCCGATGAACGAGAAAGGCAATGTGCGTGTGGCATACGAGCTTGTGGCAGGTAAGGATACGGCGCTGAAACGCCTTGAGATCATTAAGAAAGACCATAACGAAGCCGCTTGGCTGTTACGTAAGAAATAAGGCTGTGGGAAAGAAAAACAAACTCGAGCGTTTTGCCGAATGCAAGACCTTTGAAAACCTTTTCGAGTATTCATTCGAGCGTATCAAAGAGGAAGGTTTCCCTTTGAAAGGTCGTTGGCATGAGTTTTTTGGCAACGATAACCCGATCGTCCTTGAACTCGGCTGCGGCAAAGGCGAATACACCATCGGACTTGCGAAGGCGCATCCCGACATTAATTATATAGGTGTCGACATCAAAGGCGCCAGAATGTGGGTGGGACTGAAGCAAGGCATAGCTGAAGGCTTGAAAAACGTGGCGTTTGTGCGTACCCGCATCGAGTTGATTGAACATTTCTTCGGCGAGAACGAGGTCGACGAGATATGGATTACATTCCCCGATCCACAGATTTTGAAGGCTCGGAAGCGACTCACTGCGCCTATTTATTTGGAGCGATACAAAACGTTTCTGAAAAACGACAGCTACATCAACCTCAAGACGGACAGCGACCTATTGTATGACTTCACTCTCGAAGTGATCAAAGAGGCTGATTATCCGATAGTTTACAACTATACCGACTTGTATGCCAACGACGACGATCTCGAAGTCAAGACGATTCGCACCTATTACGAGTCGATGTGGTTGAAGCAGGGACTAACAATAAAATATCTGAAATTCAAAGTGAAATAACGCTAAGGCATCTAGTCTTTACCAATATTTTTTAACATCGGCACAAAACGGCAGTCACCGAACTCCTCGCGGAGCATACTACCGTCGGCCTGTTTTGTGAGCCGTAGCATAATCTGTTTGCTTGCGTCAACCTCGTCGTTGAGCGGGATCACCATGATGCCTCCGGTTTTCAGTTGATTTACAAGAGCTTGCGGTATTTCGGGAGCTGCTGCAGTGATCAAAACACGATCAAAAGGCGCAAAAGTGGGCAAACCTTTGTTTCCGTCGCCTAAAAACGTCTTTATATTATAAGGAAACTCGGCAAGAAACGGTTTCGTCTTCATGTAAAGGTTACGCTGGCGTTCTATGGTGAACACCTTGGCGCCCATCTGTGCGAGAATACAAGACTGATATCCGGAACCGGTACCAATTTCAAGCACTTTCATACCTTTTGTGACATTCAGTAGTTGACTCTGCATCGCCACGGTGAACGGCTGCGAGATGGTCTGTCCCGAGCCAATAGGGAAGGCCTTGTCCTGATAGGCGAACTCCACAAACGACGACTCGAGAAAGACATGACGCGGCACAGTGCCAATCGCATCAAGGACGTTGACATCTGTAATGCCTTTATCCTTAAGCACTTGCACCAGATTTTGGCGCATCCCTTTGTGACGGTAAGAGTCTTCCTGCATATTCTCGTATTATTCTGCAAATATAGTAAAAAAGTAATTAGTTATGACATTTTTAATACCCTTTTCAAAATGCTCAACAGTACCCTGTGGTAGGTCGCATTTTTGCAAACGGCATTAAAAATGTTAAAAAAACTAAGGTCTAAAGTCTTTAGTCTAAAGTCTTTTTCGTATCTTTGCGAAAATTTTTTGCTATGCTTAAAATAGGAGTATTAGGTGCGGGACATCTTGGAAAAATCCATATCAACTGCATCAAACAGATTGAAAAATATGAACTGGTCGGATTCTACGATCAGGATGAAAATACAGCCAAAAGAGTTGCAGCTGAGGCTAACGTCAAAAACTACACTTCAATAGATGAACTCATTGATTCTGTTGATGTTGTGGATATCGTGACACCAACCATCGCACATTTCGCCTGTGCGTCGAAAGCCATCGCGAAAGGCAAGAACGTGTTCATTGAGAAGCCTATTGTGGCTACTGTAGACGAAGCAAACAAGCTCATTGAGCTGGCAAAACAAGCCAACGTGAAGGTTCAGGTTGGTCATGTGGAGCGTTTCAACCCGGCTTTCATCGCCGCACAGCCGCACATTTCCGACCCTGTGTTTATCGAGGTGCATCGTCTGGCATTGTATAACCCTCGCGGCTGCGACGTGCCGGTGGTTCTCGACCTCACGGTGCATGACATCGATATTCTTCTCACTATAGTGAAATCCCCAATAAAATCTATCAATGCCAGTGGCGTGTCAATCGTCAGCCCGACATCGGATATCATCACAGCGAGAATAGAATTCGAAAACGGAGCAGTAGCTAATATCACCACCAGCCGTATCTCTCTGAAGAATATGCGTAAGTTCAGAATCTTCCAGAACGGAGCCTACATCACCATGGATTTCATGGAGAAAAAGGCCGACATAGTGAGAGTTGAAGATGTGAACGGCAATGTAGGTCCATTCGATATGACTCTTGACCTCCCGGACGGCTCTGTAAAGAAGATTTCTGTCGAAGAGCTCGAAACAAATCAGATCAACGCCATCAAGACAGAGCTCGAGCGCTTCCATGACGCTATAGTGACAAACACCGAACCACCAGTAACCATTGAGGATGGCGTCGAGGTGCTGAAGGTCGCTTATCGTATCATCGAAGAAATCGACAAGCATAAAAATCAGTTGAAAAAACATTTGAAATAAGACAATATTTTAAATTTAACTTCGTTAAACTTAAAAAAGGCTGCCTATGAAGAGTCTTCGTTACATTTTTTTATTCGGAATAGTCATATTGCTCTTCTCTTGCAAGAAATTCAGCGGAAGTCAGGAAATCCCGGCTTATCTGCGCATTGAGCCTTGGACTTTTACTACGAATTACGAGATTGAAGGCGCCGCCACTCACGCTATAACAGACGCTTGGCTTTATATCGACGGTAACCTGCATGGCTGCTATGAGATGAAGAACCATGATGATGGCAAATATGCAATAATTCCGGTCTTGGAAAAAGGTGAGCATAATATCCAGATTTATCCTGGAGTCAAGATGAACGGCATCTCCGCGACAAGAATCCAATATCCGTTTTACAGACCGTATAAACGTGTTCACAACTTTGTGGAAGGCGATATAGCGACTATCAATCCTGCTACCAGATATTACAGCACCGACAGCACTTCAATGCGTTTCAAAGCCAGTGCCTGTGAGGATTTTGAAGACGTTAACAACATCAAACTCGACAGTACCGCGAACAGCAAGACAAGAATCAAACAGGTGAGCCACAGGGAAGATCCTAATGCATGGATGGACCCGCTCGACACCTTGAATCGTTACAGATCGGGATATATTCATCTCGCTGACAGTATCAATATTTTTGAGGTGGCTAGTAAAGAGTTGGTGGGTCTGCCTTCCGTCGGCAATTATATCTTGCTTGAGATGGATTATAAATGCAGCTCGGATGTCCTTATCGGAATGTATATCACCACAACGCAGGTTATGGATAAGGAGCTTTATTATCTGAAGGCGACAAATACTTGGAAAAAAGCATATATCAATTTCAGCCCGACTGTCACTGAGAATTTCAATGCCACCTCGTTGAAGTTTTACTTGAGAGGCTCGGTCTCCAACGGCAACACAGCTGATTATTATTTTGACAATCTTAAATTGATTTACATTGAGTAAGAAAATCAATAAGCGGAAACAGACTTTAAAGTATGTATTGTGGGACTGGATCGCGTCTGTCGTGTCCTGGTTTATCTTCTTCTGCAGCAGAAAGAGAGTTGAGGCTGTCGACATATTCGCTGATTTTAGCATTGTGGCGGACGATATGAACTTTTGGGTGGGGATCATCTGTATTCCTATCGCGTGGCTTTTCCTTTATTTGCTGGCAGGTTCATATCAGAAAGTCTATTTCAAATCACGTGTCAGGGAGCTTGGTCAAACCCTGCTGGTGACGCTTATCGGTGCGATTGTGCTCTTTTTCGCCGTTATCCTTGATGACAGAATCGAGAATTACAAGACATATTACAAGTTATTCGCGATACTTTATTTCTCGCAGTTTTTCATAACTTATATCGGACGACTGACGATTACGTCAATTACCGCAAGGAAGATTCATAACGGAGAGTTGGGTTTCAATACCTTGATAATCGGCAGTAACGGCAACGCTTGCGCGATATATGAGGAGATCACGGGACAGAAATTCTCGTCAGGAAATATCATGGTCGGTTTTGTGAATGTCTTTGACAAAGACGTTTATAAAGTTGAGAAATATATTCCGCATCTAGGCAATTACAAAGATGTGGCGAAAGTTATCAAAGACTATGATATTGAAGAGGTTATCATCGCAATCGAGCGTTCGGAGACGGAGACAATCGACAGGATTTTGGTGTCGCTGGAAAGCTCGGATGTCACAGTGAAAATCATCCCGTTGATGCAGGAACTGGTGTTTGGCGCCGTCAAGCAGGAAGGTATCTGGCACGCCTCGCTCATTCAGGTTACGCCGGAGCCTATGCCGGTATGGCAACAGGTGGCGAAACGAGTGTTTGATATTGTCGCTTCAATATTCGTAATCGTTTTATTATCACCGATTTACATCTTTACTGCGATAATGGTTAAGCTGTCGTCGCCTGGACCTGTCTTCTACAAGCAGGAGCGTATAGGGCAACATGGCGAACCGTTTAACATGCTGAAGTTCAGGAGTATGTACGTGAATGCTGAGGATATGGGGCCGCAGCTGTCTAAAGACGATGATCCTCGTATCACAAAGTGGGGCAAATTCATGAGAAAAGTGCGTCTCGATGAGATTCCGCAGTTCTTTACCGTTCTTGGCGGTAAGATGTCGATTGTGGGCTATCGTCCCGAGCGTCAATACTATATCGACCAGATTGTGCAAAAGGCGCCGCACTACCGCATGCTACTGAAGATAAAACCTGGCATCACAAGCTGGGGCGAAGTGAAGTTTGGTTATGCATCAACCGTTGATGAGATGGTGGAGCGCCTCAAGTACGATATCCTTTACATCGAAAACATGAACCTTGCCGTTGATATCAAGATTTTGATTTACACAGCGCTTATTGTTATTCAGGGAAGAGGAAAGTAAGGACCTCGCTTGACGCAAGGCCTGCTCTTTTTTGCATGGTTTTTCCGTCTAGATGTTTAATTCTGAAATTTTCGATTTCTCAAACTTCTCTTTGGCGTAGTTCAAATCAACTACGAGTTCTTTAGCACCTGATGATGGCATATCGAACATTGCGTCGTTCAAAATTGCTTCCAGGATGGAGCGTAGTCCACGGGCGCCGAGTTTGAACTCGATGCTCTTGTCGACTATGAAGTCGAGGACTTCTTCTTTGATAATCAATGAGATGTCATCCATGCCGAATAGTTTTGTGAACTGCTTGGTGATGGCGTTTTTAGGCTCGGTGAGGATACGTTTGAGAGTTTCTCTGTCGAGTGGGTTGAGGTAGGTCAAGATTGGGAAACGACCAATGATTTCCGGGATGAGACCGAATTTTTTCAAATCGGATGGCGCGATATACTGAAGCATATTATCGCGGTCGATCTGCTTCTTGAGGTCGGAACCGTAGCCGATAGCGTTAGTGCCGACTCGGTTGGCGATGATCTTGTCGATGCCGTCGAATGCGCCGCCAGCTATGAAGAGAATGTCTTTGGTGTTTACCTGAATCATCTTTTGCTCCGGGTGCTTGCGGCCGCCTTGTGGTGGCACGTTGACTACGGTGCCTTCGAGTAGCTTCAGCATCGCCTGTTGCACGCCTTCGCCAGATACGTCACGTGTGATGCTCGGGTTATCGCCCTTGCGTGCTATCTTGTCAATCTCGTCGATGAAAACAATGCCTTTTTCCGCCGCCGCAACGTCGTAATCAGCAGCTTGGAGCAGCTTCACCAGAATGTTCTCGACATCTTCACCAACGTAACCTGCTTCGGTGAGCACGGTGGCGTCGGCGATGGCGAACGGCACGTTGAGCATTCGGGCTATAGTCTTGGCTAACAATGTCTTACCTGTTCCTGTCTCGCCCACGAGCACGATATTTGATTTCTCAATCTCAACTTCGTCGGCGGTCTCTTTCTGATTCAGACGTTTATAGTGGTTGTAAACTGCGACTGACAATACGCGTTTTGCGGCATCTTGTCCGATGACGTACTGGTCGAGGAAATTCTTGATTTCCAAGGGCTTCAGTAGCTTGAAGTCAGGGACCATGGCACGGCTGCGGTGCGCCATCTCCTCGTTGAGCATCTGATGGGCGCGACCGACGCATTCGTCGCAGATGAAACCGCTCATGCCTGAAATCAACAGGTTGACCTGGCTTTCAGGGCGTCCGCAGAATGAACAGAAATTCTCTTGTTTTTTCGACATCTTTTTAGTCTTTAGTTTTTAGTCTTTAGTCTTTAGCATCTTTTTTTCTAACAACTAACGACTAAAGACTAACGACTATTTATTTTTAATAAGAACTTCGTCAACCATGCCGTAGGCTTTGGCTTCTTCCGCTGTCATCCAGTAGTCGCGGTCGGAGTCGGCCCACACCTTGTCGTAAGGCTGTTTGGTGTGCTGTGCGATGATTTCGTAAAGCTCTTTCTTCACTTTCTGAATCTCGCGAGCTGTGATCTCAATATCTGATGCCTGTCCCTGCATTCCGCCCATAGGCTGGTGAATCATGATGCGGGAGTGCTTGAGGGCTGAACGTTTTCCGTCGGCGCCGGCGCAGAGCAACACTGCTGCCATTGATGCGGCCATGCCTGTGCAGATTGTCGCAACGTCAGGCTGGATGAACTGCATGGTGTCGTAGATTCCGAGACCGGCGTACACCGAACCGCCAGGAGAGTTCAGATAGATCTGGATGTCGCGTTTCGGGTCGGCTGACTCGAGGAAGAGCAGCTGAGCCTGAATGATGTTTGCGACATAGTCGTCAATCTGGTCGCCAAGGAAGATGATGCGGTCCATCATGAGGCGTGAGAACACGTCCATCTGAGCCACGTTGAGCTGACGTTCCTCGATGATGGTCGGGGAGATGTAGTCAACGATGGTGTTGGCGTATTTCTCAAGTCCTAAACCGTTGATGCCGCGGTGCTTGGTGGCGTATTTGTAAAACTCGTTGTTGTTATTCATTACTCAGCTTTCTTGGTTGTTTTCTTTGCTGTAGTCTTCTTTGTCGGAGCTGTTTCTTCTTTCACTTCAGCTGTTTCTTCTTTCTTCTCTGCGGCTTTCTTTGTGGTCTTCTTAGCTGGTTTCTCTTCCTGTGGAAGGACAGCCTTCACGAAGCCTTCGTAGTCAGTGTCGACGACTTTAACCTTCATGGCTTTCTTCAGGAAAGCGGTGACTTTGTTGTCAGCGACCTGATTCTTGATGTTCTCGCGCTGGTTCTCGTCTTTCAACACTGAGTCGACGATGCCGTCGAGACGTTTCTTCATGTCGTCGTCCATACCTGCGATGTCAAGCTGACCGAAGTACATCTTGGTGACGAATTCACGGAGCTCTTCCTCTTTGAGAACGAGTTCAGGGTTGGCCTTGGCGATAGTCTCTTCGATGAGCTGCCATCTGAAGGTCTTAGAATATACGCTGTCGTAGTTCTTTTCGACATCTTCTTCGCTGATTTTGCCTTCGCTGTTGGCGACGATCCAACGTTTCAGGAATGCGTCAGGCATGTCGAACTTGATCTCGCTCACGAGTTTGTCGATGGCGTTGTTGAGGAACATACGTTCAGCCTCAACCACATATTGGCGTTCCATCTCTGTTGCCACTTCTTTGCGGAATGTCTCGACGTCCTTGATTTCCTTGCCAGGGAAGATCATTTTGAAGAGTTCTTCGTTGAGCTCAGGAAGCTTGTCGTCTTTCTTGTTGCCTTCCTGTATGCGTTTGATAGTCTCGTCGATTTCCTTGTCAGAAGCCTTGATGTTGTAGTCGTTGATAGCGATTTTGCCAAGTTCGACTTTGATTTCAGGCTTGAGACCGACTTCAAAGAAGAAGCTCATTGTCTCCTGAGTCTCAGGATCGGTAGGCTGCTGTTTGTCCGGATCTGACAGCGGGTAACCCATCACTTCGAGTTTGTTTTCTAGGATATGGTTGTTGAGAGCTTCGGAGACCTTCTTGTTCAATTTGTCAAAAGTGACTGCTGAGCCGTACATCTTCTCGATCATTCCGAACGGTACTTTGCCCTGACGGAAGCCTGGAAGAGTGGCTTTGTGCTGATAGTTCTTTAATTCTTTCTTAACATCTTCTGCGTAATCTGCTTTGTCGATGTCGATCTGGATTGTGGCGAGAAGGTCGCCCTTTGCTGTCTGTGTTGTCTTCATTATCAATAATTTATTTAACTTATTCGTGCGGATGAAGGGACTCGAACCCATACTCCTTACGGAACCAGATCCTAAGTCTGGCGCGGCTACCAATTACGCCACATCCGCAGATTTTTTTGAGGGTGCAAAATTACAAAAAAATTTTGATAATCAAACGAATAAATTGAACTTTTTTTAATTGATAAAAAATTGTGTCAAAATGACATTAATATTCTGATTTTTAATAATTTTGCAAAGTTTTATGCTGAAAGGGCTTGCAAATACAATAAGGTGTTGCGGAGTATTTGTCCTGATGATGCTTAGCGCCTTGAGTTACAACGTTTCTGCTCAGGTTTTGGGGACAGCGACAAATTATTCCGGTTCGCGTGGTCTGGCAGTCAACCCGTCACTGATGACCACCTCGTATGTCTATGCCGATTTCGGACTAAACCTTGGTATTTCGGCTTACAATGACTTTGCATATCTTCATGCCAAAGATTTATTTAATTTGATTTATAACGGGACTCTCTCAGATTATCATGTTAACGGGCGGACTTATCCCGTGGGTTTTGTGATGAACAAAAATCCGAAATATGTCTATGAGAATCTTGATTTTAACGTGATTTCGATGATGCTGTGCCCGAAAGGGAAAAGAGCTTATGGCATCTTTGTAAACAACAGAGTCTATACGAGTGGAAAGCGCATCCCGTGGGAGATTCCGGAGGCTGCAATTGTTTCGATTGAGGAAGGCGACTATTTGGGCAAGAATTACAAGTCGGGAAACGCTAAAATAGGGCTTATGGCTTGGTCGGAAGTCGGGTTGTCGTATTCGATGACGGTTTATGACCGTTATTCTGATAAATTTGATGTCGGCATGACGGCCAAAGGGCTGCTTGGCTATGTCGGAGTGGCGTTGAATCTTGATGACGTTGACAAGGATATCGTTGACAAGAATGTGAGTGTGATTCATAAGCTTAACATGACGGTAGCCATGGCTGGACCTATCGATTATGAGGCTCAATTCGTTGATGGTCAGTTGTTTGACAAGAACAGGCTGATAAACGGATTGGGACTGGGATTTGATATTGGTGTGACTTATACCAACAAAAAAGACGAAAAGGAGCATGGTGAGGTCAAGCGTCCGTGCACTTTTCCTAAGATACAGTACAATTGGAGGCTTGGCGTGTCGTTGCTTGATGTGGGTGCGATTCGTTTTAACAAAAATACCAGAACATATCGTTATTTTTCTGAAGAAGACAAGGTCTTTGACATATCGAGGCTTGAAGGTGTCGTGAATTTCGACTCGATGATGGACACTTTAAACTCAATCTTTTATGAGAATCCGGCGGACGCCAGAGGCGGAGATGGTTTTGTGATGGGGTTGCCGACGGCATTGAGCGTGCAGTTCGATTATAATATATGGCGTGGTTTTTATGTAAACTCGACATGGGTGCAGCCATTGCGGTTTTGGAATTATGCGGTTTCACGTCCGGCGATGCTCATAGTGTCACCGCGTTATGAGTCGTCATTTTTTGATGTGTCGGCGCATGTCAGTCTGTATAATTATGAAAAAATCATTCTTGGGGCGGAGGTGAGGCTGGCGTTTTTGTCGGTTGGAACGCACAACATATTTGATTTCATCGGCGTCGGCGAGTCGTATGGCCTTGATGTATATGCGGCTGTTAAATTTAACCTTTACAAGGGAAAATGTTGGAAGAAGGTTATTAAAGACTCCTGTTGGAACGCCAACTTCAGATAGTCATTTCTTGACGTTGAGAGCCTCACGGAGAGCGTTGCCCATGAGCATGAAGGCGAGTACGAGCAGCATGATGGCGATGCCTGGGAGGATGGCGAGGAAGGCGTCGTCGAGGATGATGTAGGCATAGTTTTCCTTGATCATAGAGCCCCACGACGGCATTGGAGGCTGTACGCCGATTCCCAAGAAACTCAAGCCTGCCTCGAGAAGGATTGCTGTGGCGAAATTCGCGGCCGAGATGACGATGATAGGATTGAGGATGTTGGGAATGATATGGCGGATTATGATTCTTGCGTTTTTGAAACCGAGAGCACGTCCTGCTTCAACAAAAGTCGTTTCACGGATTGATAGGATCTGGCCTCTTGTGACACGCGCCACCTCAACCCACATGGTGAGACCGACGGCGATGAAAACCTGCACCACGCCCTTGCCTAAAGCGAAGGTTATTGCTATGACTATCAACAATGTAGGCAGCGACCATACCACGTTGATAAGCCACATAGTGACATCGTCGACACGACCACGGAAAAAGCCGCCGAGGCCTCCGATGAAAAGACCGATGACTACCGAAAGAAGCACGGCTATGAAACCGACGCTGAAGCTTATACGGGTGCCAAGGACGAGGCGGCTCAGGAAGTCGCGTCCGAATTGGTCGGTGCCAAGGTAATATTTGCGGTGAACGATAGGGTTTTCAGGCAAAAGCGAGTTATCTATGATTTCTTCTTGAATGGTGCCGCTGTGCTCTGGATTGAAGATGTAAACTGTGGTCGTTTTTTCTTCTATTTTCAATGAATCAAAAGGTATTTGACGATATGGCGATGGCTGTCCGCTCCAAAGTTTTTTGAAAACCCCGATTTTCTCGACTTTTGTCGGTTTGTTGACGAGCAGAATATCGACCTCGAAGCCTGGTTTTTGAGTTGAGATTTCGAGGATTTGCGTGTTCGCGTCTGGAGTGTTATCTGGAATTATGAAATAGGCAAAAACTGCCATCATCGCACATAATATAATGAAAATCAACGAAATCATGCCGGCGATGTTCTTTTTGTAACGTCGCCAAGCAATCTGCGAAGGGGATAAGAAATCGTTGTTTTTCATTTGATGAAATTTTTGCAAAGATAGTAATAATTTTTTAATATGCAAACATCAGTCTGGATGTGCTTCGCATACCGCAAGGCCTGATTTTTCGCATATTTAAAAATTGAAAAAGTGAAAATTTAAGACTTTTTATTATCTTTGCGGAAAATTGTGAAGATGAAAAATTTGCAAAACATCATAGAAAAAGCTTGGGACGACCGCTCGTTGCTGGCTAAAAACGAGACGCGTGACGCTATCCGTGAGGTTGTGAGACTTCTTGACAAAGGCGAGATTCGTATCGCTGAAAAGACTGAGAGTCAATGGGTTGTGAACGAATGGCTGAAGAAAGCAGTCATCATGTTTTTCCCGATAAATGATATGGAGGTGTCGAAGAGCGGCATCTTTGAATATTACGACAAGATCCCGTTGAAGGGCGGCTTCGAGCAGGCTGGAGTGCGTGTTGTGCCCCCGGCGACGGTGCGTTACGGCGCGTTCATCAACCGTGGCGCGGTTCTGATGCCTTCGTATATTAATATAGGTGCTTACGTTGATAGCGGAACTATGGTCGACACTTGGGCTACCGTGGGCTCATGCGCGCAGATAGGCAAAAACGTGCATCTCAGCGGCGGCGTTGGCATTGGCGGCGTTTTGGAACCGGTTCAGGCAGCTCCTGTAATCATTGAGGATAACTGCTTTATCGGCTCACGCTGCATTGTGGTGGAAGGTGTGAGAATTGAAGAAGAAGCGGTGCTTGGCGCAAATACCGTCATCACGCAGTCGACGAAAATTTTGGATGTGACAGGTTCTGAAATCAAGGAATACAAAGGCGTTGTGCCTGCGCGTTCGGTGGTGGTGCCTGGTTCGTACACAAAACACTTCCCGGCAGGCGACTTCCAGGTGGCTTGTGCGTTGATTATCAAGAAGAGAAACGAGTCGACGGATAAAAAAACATCTCTCAACGAAGCGTTAAGAGATGTTCAAGTTTGAGGGTAGAAGGTGGGATTCGAACCCACGACCCACGGAACCACAATCCGGTACTCTAACCAGCTGAGCTACATCTACCATCTGGATTTGCGGTTGCAAAAGTACACATTTTTTTAATACAAAAGCAAAAATTTCATTATTTTTGCAAAAATTTTTTCAGGAATGGGCAGAATAATGGCAATCGATTATGGCAGAAAGCGTTGCGGCATCGCCGTGACAGACCCTTTGCGTATAATCGCCAACGGCTTGACTACGGTGCGAGCCTGCGATTTGGTTGCTTTTATTAAGGATTACGTGAAGAATGAGCAAGTGGACGAGATAGTGGTGGGTGAGCCGAAGGACATGCACAACAACCCGTCGGAATCGGCTCAGTACATCGAGCCTTTCCTGAAACAGTTGCAAAAAGCGTTGCCTGACATGGTGGTAAAGCGTTATGACGAGCGTTTCACCTCGGTGATGGCGCATCAGACCATGATTGACGCTGGTCTGGGCAAAAAGGCAAGGCAGAACAAGGAACTCGTCGACACTATCAGCGCGACGATCATCCTTCAATCGTATATGGCATCGATAAAATAAAATATAAAATGGTATTACCAGTTGTGGCTTACGGTCACCCTGTTTTGAAGCACGTGGCCGAAGATATTGAAGAAAACAGTCCTGAGATTCAGCAACTTATCGCTGATATGTTCGAGACGATGTATTATACAGAGGGCGTTGGTTTGGCCGCTCCGCAGATTAACAAGTCGATAAGACTTTTCGTGATGGACAGCGACCCGTTCAAGGATAAGTATCCGGAGGGCGCCGGAGTGAAGAAAGTGTTCATAAACCCGGAAATCATTGAGCTTTCTGGCGAGCCTTGGTCATTCAGGGAGGGCTGTTTGAGTCTGCCTGACATGGGCGAGGACGTGGAACGTCCGAGCAAGGTGAAGATCAATTATCTGGACGAGAATTTTGAAGAGCACGAGGATGAGTTCGACGGTATTGTGGCGCGTGTGATCCAACACGAATACGACCATTTGGAAGGCAAGTGCTATGTCGACAGAATCAGCTCGATGCGTAAGATGTTGTTGAAGAACAAGCTTCGCAATATTTCGGAAGGCAATGTCGATGTGGATTACAAGATGATTTTCCCGAATAAAAAACACAGAAGATGAATAAGTTTATAATTTGTATTGTTTTGGCTTTGTTTTTCGTAGGTTGTAACAATAACAACCCGGCGAAAAAAATCGAGAAGCTGGAGAAACAGGTTTTTGCGACTGACAAAGCAATTGAGCCCGAGGCTGCAAGTGATTTGGTATCAGCGTATTGCGAGTTTGCCGATGCTAATCCGAATGATGCGATGTCTCCGGAATATCTGTTCAAGGCGGTTGACGTTTCGATGAATTTGAACGAGCCTCAGCGCACCATCTCGATTATCGACAGGCTGGTGAAAGAGTATCCTGAATATCCTCGCACGCAGGCGGCGTTGTTCATTAAGGCGTTCATCTTCGAGACTCGTTACAACAACCTCGACATGGCAAAAAAGCTTTACGAACAATATCTGGAATTATATCCAAATGGCGAATTTGCTGATGATTGCAGGGCTTCGATTGAAAACCTGGGATTTACACCGGAAGAACTCGTCAAGAAATTTGAATCTCAATAAAAATTTCTTTTTTTTATTGTTTATATAATATTATTGATTATTTTTGCGCCATATAATATGGACGTGTATTGATTGTAAGTAATTGATACTCATCTGTATTTAAAAATTAACTGTTTAAAATTAATCAATAATATGAGAAAGTTTTTAATAATAAAGACTTTGGTGTTTTTATTAATTATGGCGGTTATTATGCTGCCGATGAGTCTGCGTGCGCAGCAAAATGGCGACGGCTTTTTCTGCAATTGGGATAACGATTATGAAACCAGAGATGCTGCGACGGATTGGACTCTCACCAACCAGACTTTCGGCGATGTTTCACTTGGCTGCGGACTCCTTATCCTAACAGCGGTTGGCGCCGGTTATGCGATCTCACGCCGCAAACGTGTGCGCAAAAGTATTGTGATGATTCTCGCTCTGGTGATGATGCTGTCGTTTACACAATGCAAGAAAAAACTTGATACGCTAAGCACCGGTGGTGAGAAGGTTTACATCACCCTTAATGTTGGCAGCGGCTCAAGACATGATGTCAACACGGCTACCGGACAGGTTGATTATACCGAAGGCGATGTGGTTTATGTAGGAAACGCGGGCAAGTATATTGGCGCCTTGACATGCTCCAAAGTAGGCGATAACTATGTGTTTGGCGGTGATATCACAGATCCGCAGACGACCGATTATCTGCATTTTTATTTTGTTGGAGGTCTTACTTTGGACAACATCACACCTGACGCAGATATACTCATAACTGGCGAAACAACATCATTCGATGTCGACATTTTCGACCAATCGTCAAAGCTTCCAGTTCTTTCATACGTTCACACTGCGGAGCATTATTACGGTGGGACGTCATATACATGTATGTTGGAAAACAAGTGCGGTTTAGTGAAGTTTACCCTAACCAATGGTACTTTGGAAGCTGTTAAGATTACCGGTATGAAGACTGGTGCGACTGTCAATTTCGCTGACCCGAGCAACCCCATCGTTGCAAACGGCAAAAGAGACGCTATTACGTTGAAATCGGAGAGTGAGACTGAGAAATGGGCTGTACTTCTTCCGCAGGATGCTGTTTCCGACGGATTGGCTTTGATAAACGGAGTCGCCTATAGCTGTGATGTGGCAGCGGTTGCAAATAATAGTTATATAACGAGCAATATTATTGACAATACAACGCCTTCGAAAGATAAAGTGTTTACTGTGAGCAAGAATGGCAATGTGGTCCGCTTTAGTTTAGGCAATCTTCAATATAACCAAACAACTCGGCAATACAGTTTCATGGAACATCAATACGACAGGGCTGAAGCTTTATGGCAAAATGTCGGTGTAAACTATGCCGATCAGAATATAGTGAGCCTTTTCAGCTGGGGTCTTGCTGACAATCCGACAACGACGACGGAGGATCTCAGTTATTACGGAACATTTAAAGACTGGGGCGATTATTGTGGCGATCCGACGGGTCATTCATATCATTGGTACACCCCCTCGAAGGGCGAATGGGTATGGCTTCTAGGTGATAAGAGTTATGCTGATCCGGGAGTCAACTGTAGAGATGGGATACGTCACCTAAACGCAAATATCACCGTCGGTACAAGTATTTATGATGGAGTTATCATATTCCCTGATGGATATGATGGTAGTATTGGTAGTTACTCATATAATAATCAATTGAGTAGGGCTAATGTGTCAGCTTATGACTGGTCTTTGATGGAATTGTCAGGTGCTGTGTTTTTACCAGCTGCTTACAGGCGCACTGGGGAAGTATTGCCAAGCGGTTACGCAGGCTACGGCTATTACTGGTCTTCTACTGATGCCGGTTACAATCATGCATACTACTTTTCGTTCGATGATGGTTGGGCTTATGGCGTAGTCCCTAACGGTACGTGTCAATATATATACGGTCAGTCTGTGCGCCTTGTGCGATAGGTTTGCCTATCGGTATTCTGAATTGTATTTTTCGATCAAATCGAGCACTTCTTCTCTTCCGGTTTTCTTTTCGGAGGAAGTGACAATCATCGTGGGAAGCTCTTCCCATTCTTTAAGGAGTTCGTTTTTGTAAACCTCAATGTTTGCTGCGAGTTGACCGATTCCTAGCTTGTCGGCTTTGGTGAAGATGATTGCAAATGGCACCTGATTTTCGCCGAGGTTGGCGATAAAATCCAAATCGATTTTCTGCGGCTTGATGCGGCTGTCGACCAGCACGAATGTCATCACGAGGTTTTGACGGCCGAGGATGTAGGCGTCGAGCATTTTTTTCCACATCTCACGGTCTTTCTGCGAGCGTTTTGCGAATCCGTAGCCCGGGAGGTCGACCAAATACCATTCATCATTGATAATGAAATGGTTGATAGTGATTGTCTTGCCCGGTGTCGACGACACTTTTGCCAGTTTGCTATTGCCTGTCAGCATATTGATGAGCGACGATTTTCCGACGTTGGAACGCCCGATGAAGGCATATTCCGGCTTGTCGGCTTTAGGAAGCTTCGCGACGTTGGTGTTCGATTGCAGAAATGATGCGGATTTGATGATCATGACCAAATTTTTTTGCAAAAATATAAAAAAGACCTTAGACTTTAGACATTAGACCTTAGTTTTTTTGAAAACAGCTAAAGTCTAACGTCTAAGGTCTAATGTCTAAAAGTCTTATTGTTGATAACTTTTTTGGCTGTTCATAACTCTGTTGATAACTTTTTGAAAAATTTTTGTTAAAAAGTGGGAATAAGTGGGAAAAAATGTATAATTTTGAAACCTGAAAAATTTGTATACAAATGGATTACCCGATAGGAGAATATTATTGCAAATTAGACGCCAAGGGACGATTGCTCTTGCCCAGTAGTTTCAAGGAACAGCTGGGAGATGTGCTGAAGGAGGGTTTTGTGCTGCGACCGGGTTTGTTTGAAACATGCTTGGACGTGTATGCAAAGGACGATTGGCGTAAATTGCAGGAGAAACTTGCCAAGTTGAACCCGTTCAAGAAGGAAAATCTGATGATGATGCGTCGTATCAACGCAGGCGCGAGAGTGGTGATGATGGATGCTAGCGGTCGCCTTCAGATTCCTAAGGATCTCGTCGAGAAATGCGCCATGGTGAAAGAAGTGGTGATCACTTCATTGCCAGACAGAATGCAGATTTGGGCGAAGGAGAAGATGGACGAGAGCAACGCGCAGATGACTGACGCTGAGTTTTCCCAGCTTTTGGAAGACAGACTTGGAGATATTGATTTTGAGTAGAAAATTTTGACATGTATCACAATCCTGTGTTGTTAAACGAGTGTATCGATGGCCTGAACATCAATCCGGACGGCATCTATGTTGATGTCACGTTCGGCGGCGGAGGCCATTCGAAGGCTATCCTTGCTCGCCTCAAGGACGGTCATCTCTATGCTTTCGACCAGGATGCCGACGCCGCCAAGAATGCGTTTGAGGATGAGCGTTTCACCTTCATCCCGCAGAACTTCCGTTACATGAAAAACTTCGTGCAACTTTACGCTAACTCGAAAGTTGACGGTATTTTGGCTGATTTGGGAGTGTCGTCATATCAGTTTGACACACCTGAGAAGGGTTTTTCGACACGTTTTGAAGGTCGCCTTGATATGCGTATGAATCAGAACGATCCGGTGGATGCGGCAAATATAGTGAATACATATGAAGTGTCGGCTTTAGCCAGTGTTTTCTCACGTTACGGCGAGTTGAAAAACGCCATGGCGATAGCTAGAGATATTGAAATGGCTCGTGATTTGCAGCCCATTGAGACAACGACGGATTTGAAGGACGCTGTAGCTTCACATCTGCCGAAAGGTCAGGAAAACAAGGTGCTGGCGCAGATTTTTCAGGCGTTGAGGATTGAGGTTAACAAAGAGATGGAAGTGCTTGAGGCGTTCCTGTCGCAATGTGCGGATGTCTTGAAACCTGGCGGCAGGCTTGTTGTGATGTCGTATCATTCGCTGGAGGACAGACTGGTGAAGAACTTCATGCGTAGTGGCAAGGCTGACGGCGAGGTGGAGCAGGATTTTTTCGGAAACCGCAACACACCTTATAAATTAATAACACATAAGCCGATAGTGCCAAGTGACGAGGAGATTGCGAGAAACAGCAGAGCGAGGAGCGCGAAACTTAGGATTGCGGAGAGGCTGTAGAGGATGATGGGATTCCTCGCTGCGCTCGGAATGACAATTAATATGAGTTATGAAGAATAAAAAAGGTTCGTTTTTCAATAATTATTTGGGAGGTGATGTCTTCTCAAAGGCGTCGGTGGTGAAGCAGCTGCCGTTCATCTTGTATGTGGTGTTTTTGCTAATGCTTTATATAACAAACACTTACATCGCAGAAGATATTAACCGTGAGGTTTTGACGAAAACGAAGCTTCTCGAGGACCGTCATGTGGAGTATGTTTATAACAAGTCGGAGATTACGAGGATGACGAAACAGTCGGAGCTTGCTAAGATATTGAAAAACAAGGGTATAAAGGAATCTGTAGAACCTTTGAAGAAGTTGAAAGTTAAAAATACGAAATAAGCTATGAGTAAAATGAATTTTGGTGACGTTTGGCGTGTGCTGCTTATCTACGTGCTGATGCTCGTGGTAGGCGCTGCTATTGTCATTAAAGTCATTGTTATTCAAACAGTTGACAGGGAAGAGCTGCTCGAAAGCGCGCGTAAGGCCGATATCAGGGTAGTGAAGGTGCCTGCGGTGAGAGGTAACATCTTCTCGAAAAACGGGACGCTGCTTGCCACTACGATACCTGTCTTTGACGTGTATTTTGACCCTGTGGCGGTGCCTGATGACAGGTTTAATAACGAGATAGGCGCATTGTCGGACAGCCTTTCAAAAATGCTGAAAGATTATACTAAGTCGCAGTACGTCAATAAGTTTGTGAAGGCACGCAACAACAATAAACGTTATGTCAGGATAGCGCGCAAACTAAAGATGGACGAATATGAGCGCATCAAGACATTCCCGATTTTCAGAGAGAAGCTTGGCAACGGTTTTATCTCGGAAAAACAACTTGTGAGAGAGCGCCCGTACGGTGACATCGCGATGCGAGTGATTGGCTACGTCAACTATAACGACACTCTGAAACCTGTTAAGGTGGGTCTGGAAGGCGCTTACGACACCTGTCTTAGCGGCCGTGACGGACTTCAGATGCGCCGTCGTATCAACGGAGGCAGGTTTATAGATGTTCCGGCTTCAACTAATGTAACGCCTAGCAACGGAAAAGACATCTACACCTCTATCGACGCGAAGATTCAGGACGTGGCGGAGGAGGCGTTGCGTCGCTGCCTCACCGAAAACAATGCGCAACAGGGCTGCGTCATCATGATGGACGTGAAGTCGGGATTCATCGAGGTGATGGCGTCATTGAGATATAACGAGAAAAAGAAAAAATACGAGGAGTCGTATAACTTCGCCATAGCGGAAAACGTGGAGCCGGGCTCGACATTCAAGGCCATCACCATGACGGCGCTGCTTGAGAACAATCCTAACTTCAACGTTAACAGGGTGTTAAACCTCGGCACCACTGGCAAAATGCGCTTCGCTAACCGTGTAATGACCGATTCGCACGTGGTGGGTGAGGGAACTCCGACGGTGAAACAGTGCTTCTGGGAGTCGTCGAACATTGCTTTCGGATATCTTGCCACGGAGGCTTTTGAGGATAATCCGCAGCGTTATATTGACTTGATTTACAAAACTAAGATAAATGAGCCGTTGAATCTTGATATCAAGGGAGAGGGTAAACCTTACATCAAGAGTACCAGCAGCAGACTGTGGTCTAAAGTGTCATTGCCATGGATGTCAATAGGTTACGAGCTTACAGTGACGCCAATCACATTGTTGACTTATTATAATGCCATCGCTAACAACGGCAAGATGGTGAAGCCTCAGTTTGTGAAAGAGATACGTCGCGGCAACGAGGTGGTTAAGAGATTTGACACCATCGTCATCAACGAGCGGATAGCGTCGGAGCGCACGATAAAGACGTTGCAGGGTTTGCTACGAGGCGTAGTGGAGAATGGCACTGCCAAGGCGCTTAACAAATGCGCGTTCCCGATAGCGGGCAAGACAGGAACAGCTCAGATCGCCAGCAACGGAAGCTATAACAAGAAAAACTACACCGCTTCGTTTGTGGGATATTTTCCTGCCGACGACCCGAAATACACCTGCATTGTGGTGATCAGCAACCCGATGGGTAAGAGTTACTATGGCGCGTCTGTGTCGGCACCGGTATTCAAGGAGATAGCTGAGAAAGTGTATGCCACCGAGCTCGGCATCACTGATGAGACAAGCAACTATCCGGCGAACGCCGACAAATACACCAAGGCGTCGATGGCATATTACGAAGATGTCAACGATTACTGCACGATGGCAGGTGTGAGAATGGTTGACGGCGAACTGAGTTCGGAATGGGTAAAGGTGAGTCCTTCGGTGAATGGCGGCGTCACAATCAAAAGCCTCGACCTTGACAACGAGGTGGTGCCTGATCTGACTGGCATGAACGTGATGGATGCTGTCTATCTAATCGAGACGATGGGGTGGAAGGTCAGTTTCACAGGCAGAGGCGTGGTGGATAACCAGAGTGTTAAGGCTGGAACTGAGCTTGAAAAAGGAAAGACTATTGTTTTGAAATTGAAATAAACATGAATATTGAAGGGATTTTAAAAGGTGCGAAGGATCTGCAGTTCGATTCGAGGAAATGCGGTGAAGGCAGCGTGTTTTTCGCGGTGCGCGGCACTCAGGTGGACGGTCACGATTATATCGGGAAAGCTATTGAAAATGGTGCCAAGGCCATAGTGTGCGAGCAGTTACCTGAAAAGCAAGCCGACGGAGTGAAATATTTCGTTGTCGACAACAGCGCCAAGACTTTGGGCGAGGCTGCGTCGGAGTTTTACGGCAGACCTTCGGAGAAGTTGCATCTGGTGGGTGTTACAGGCACCAACGGCAAGACAACCATCGCGACTTTGCTTTATCGTCTCTTTACTGATGCCGGATATATGTGCGGACTACTCTCGACGATAGAAAACATCATCGGGAAGAAGGTTGTGCCTTCGACGCATACCACCGGCGATCAGCTCGAGCTTAACGCCTTGCTGGCACAGATGGTTGAGGCTGGCTGTGAATACGCCTTCATGGAGGTGAGCTCGCATTCGATTGACCAGGATCGTATCGCCGGATTGCATTTTGATGGCGGAATCTTTACGAATTTGACCCAAGATCATCTTGATTATCATAAGACATTGGCAAACTATCGTGACGCTAAGAAGAAATTCTTCGATAATCTACCGTCGACGGCTTTCGCTTTGACTAACCTTGATGATAAAAACGGCATGGTGATGCTACAGAACACCAAGGCGATGAAGAAGACATATTCTTTGAAACACGATGCTGATTTCAAAGGTCTGGTGATGGAGAGTTACTTCGACGGCATGGAACTGAAAATCAACGGCAAGGCCGTGTCGACATACCTCGTTGGTCGCTTCAACGCCTCGAATCTCCTGGCAATATACGGTGCCGCAACGCTCCTAGGTATGCCAGAGGAAGAGGTGCTTCAGGAAGTCAGCAAGCTTCACAGCGCTTCTGGACGCTTCCAGATGGTGAGTTCGAAAGACGGCATAGTCGGCATAGTTGATTACGCCCATACGCCTGATGCACTTGAAAACGTGCTCTCGACAATAAACGAGATAAGAACTCATAATGAGACACTGATAACAGTGGCGGGCGCAGGAGGAAACCGCGATTCCGACAAACGACCTAAGATGGCTGCCGCGGCGGTGAAGCTGTCGGATCGTCTCATCATTACAAGCGACAATCCACGCTTCGAGGAGCCGGAGGAGATCATCCGTCAGATGAAAGCCGGAGTTCCGGGTGAGAGTTACAACAAGGTGTTGTGCATCACTGACCGTCGTGAGGCTATCCGCACCGCGGTGGCTTTGGCAAAGAAAGGCGACATCATCCTCGTGGCAGGCAAAGGTCACGAGAACTATCAGGATGTGAAGGGCGTGAAGCATCATTTCGATGACAGGGAAGAACTTGAGAATGCATTTAACGAGAAATAGGAGGTAACGATGTTATACTATATCTGGAAATATCTGAGTTTACACTTCAATCTGCCGGGTGCGGGAGTGCTTGAATACGTCACAGTGCGCGCCATCATCGCGATAATTTTCTCGCTGGTGATATCGGTGTGGTTCGGCAATTTCTTCATCGATTTGATGAAAAGACGTAACATCTCTGAGATGCAGCGTGACGCCAAGATAGACCCGTTCAATGTCAATAAAAAAGGCGTCCCGACGATGGGTGGAATTATAATTATCATATCGATTCTGGTGCCATGCCTCCTTTTCGGAAAGATCAAGAATATCTACATGATCCTGATGCTGGTGACCACACTTATCCTTGGTGGCATTGGCTTCGCCGACGATTATATCAAGACATTTAAAAAGAGAAAAGACGGTCTGAACGGATGGTATAAGATAATCGGACAGGTGACGTTGGGACTCATAGTTGGTCTGACACTGCGTTTCAGCCCGGCTGTAGTCATGAATGAGACGGTGAATGTTAAGATTGAAAACAATAAAGAAGTCGTTATCAAGACTCCTGATGTGAAGTCGACGCGTACCACGATCCCGTTTTTCAAGAATCATAACTTGAACTACGCCGACATATTCAATTTCTTGGGAAAGCCTTATAAATACTGGGCTGGCTGGATTTTCTTCGTGGCTCTGACAGTGTTTGTCGTGGCTGCTGTTTCTAACGGTTCTAACCTCAACGACGGCATGGACGGCATGGCAGCGGGAAATTCCGCCATCATAGGACTGGGCATCGGCATATTGGCCTACCTCTCGAGTAATGCGGTGCTGTCAGGATACCTGGACATTATGTATATTCCAGGCAGTGAAGAGGTTGCGGTGTTCCTTGCGGCATTCGTCGGATCGTTGATCGGCTTCTTGTGGTTCAACTCTTATCCGGCTCAGGTCTTCATGGGCGACACCGGCAGTCTGACCATAGGCGGTATCATTGCAGTGTCGGCTATCATTATCCATAAAGAGCTGCTGCTGCCTATCATGTGCGGCATTTTCCTGATTGAGAGCTTCTCGGTCATCATCCAGAGGGCTTATTTCAAGATGGGAAAGAAAAAAGGTGTGCATCAGAGAGTTTGGAAACGCACTCCAATCCATGACCACTACAGAACCTCGATGGATCAGGTGCTGAGTCTTGACCCGGGATCGACGGTGATACACAAAGGCCCGAAAAACCTGTATCATGAGGTGAAGATCACCATCAGATTTTGGATTGTGACGATAATCTTGGTGGCATTTGCGATATTAACATTGAAGATAAGATAAAAACAGATATTATGACACTAGAACAGTTGGCAAAACAAGGTAGAAGAAAAGAGATTTTCACGACGGCGTTCACCATCAATCAGAGCATCTGCAACGCCCGTAACGAGTCGTTGAAGAACAGCTTCGTCGATTGTGAGCATATCAAACACAGAAACGAGTTCGTCGCGATGCGGAACGGTGTGCGTTTCATTAACGATAGCGCGGCAAAAAGCGTGTCGGCGACATGGTTCTCGATAGAGAATGTCAACGAGCCTACGGTGTGGATCGCTGTGGCAGGCAATGAGGATTACGAGGAGATGATTCCTGTTGTGCGTCAACATGTTAAGTCGATAATTTGTGTCGGCAGCGACATCGAGCCTATGCGTTCGGCGCTCGGATGCCTCGTTCGTGACGGCGTGTTGGTTGCCGAAAATATGGAAGAAGCCGTGAAGATGGCAGAAGAGAAGGCCATTTCAGGATATAACATCATGTTTTCACCAGGTTGCGATGTGGCTGGCGCTGACGTGAGAAAAATGGAGAAAGTTTTTGTCAAAATGGCAAAAGAATAAGTTATGATAAGCAAAGAGACGGTTGTAGAAAAGACCAGAGGCTTGTTTCAGGGCGACAAGGTGATATGGGTTGTGGTGGCTATCCTCACCTTCATCTCGCTGCTTACTGTATACAGTGCCTCGGAGTCGGTAGCAAACAGAAGCTATCACGGCAACAACGCCTTCGTGCTGTTGCGTCATGCGGTGATGCTGCTGCTGGGATTGGCGTGTATGTTCGGCGCGTCGCGTATCAACTATAAGAGATACTCGCGTCTGCTGCTTTTGCTCTTCTGGATCGCCATTCCGCTGCTGATCTACACCCTGTTCTTCGGCAAAAATCTCAACCATGCTCAGCGTGTCATCGGCATCGCGGGCGTGACTTTCCAGACCAGCGACCTCGCAAAGATCGCGTTGATAGGCTTTCTGGCTAGGGTCTTGACACTGCGTCGTGACCAGTTGGATAACTACAAAGAATTGGGCATCAGGGTGATGCTGCCAATTCTTGTCATCGTTGGCCTGATCTTCCCTGAGAATTTCTCGACGGCGGCAATGCTCTTTGCGACAAGTATCGTGATGATGTTTTTGAGCAAGGTCAAGATGAAATATATTTTCGGATTCATAGGTGTTATTGTGGTGGCGGGCAGCATCTTCATGCTCGTATCCTTCGCTTTCTCGAAAGACAACCGTAGCGCTACATGGATGAAACGTATCGAGCGATTTGTCGGAAGCGGCGAGGAGGAGGCTGACGACACCGCGAACTTCCAGGTGATGCAGTCGAAGATAGCCATCGCAGGCGGCGGTTTGATCGGCAAGTCGCCAGGCAAGAGCACTCAACGCAACGTGCTCCCGCATCCTTATTCCGACTTCATCTACGCCATCGTGCTGGAGGAATACGGTCTCATAGGCGGCATCTTCGTGTTGGCTCTTTACCTTATTTTGCTGTATAGGGCGACGCGTATCATGCTGCGGGCGCCGCAGTCGTTTGGAGGGCTGCTGGCGATGGGGCTGGCATTCAGCCTCGTGATGCAGGCGCTGGTGAACATGGGCGTGGCCGTGGGATTGTTCCCTGTGACGGGACAGCCGCTGCCATTCGTCAGCATGGGAGGCACCTCGCTGCTGTTTACCGGACTTTCCATTGGGATAATAATTAGTGTGACAAAAGAAATTGATAAAGTTAAGAACGATGAAAGAGACTCAGAAATCGAAGTCGCCGAGGCTGATAGTTAGCGGCGGAGGCACGGGTGGACATATCTTCCCGGCTATAGCCATTGCCGACGCGTTCAAGCGCCGTCATCCTGATGCTGAGATCCTGTTTGTGGGAGCAAAAGGCAGGATGGAGATGGATCGTGTGCCTAAGGCGGGTTATCCTATTGAAGGACTGTGGATCAGCGGATTCAAACGCGAGCTGTCGCTCGACAACCTGAGTTTCCCGTTCAAACTGATAAGCAGCCTCTGCAAGGCGAAACGAATCTTGAAGAAGTTCAAGCCGGATGTGGTGGTTGGCGTCGGAGGATTCGCCAGCGGCCCTACCATGCGTAAGGCGACAGCGCTCGGTATCCCGGTGGTTATACAGGAACAGAACTCGTTTCCGGGCGTCACCAACAAAATAGTGGCACCGAAGGCGGCGAAGATTTGCGTGGCATACGAGAATATGGAGAAATGGTTTCCGAAGGATAAAATCGTCATGACAGGCAATCCGTTGAGAAACAACGTGGTGTCGACAGAAGGCAAACACGATGAAGGCGCTCGGTTCTTCGGTCTCGACCCGCTGAAACCGATAATTTTGCTTGTCGGCGGAAGTCAGGGCGCGCTAGGTATCAACAAAGGCATCTCAGCGAAGCTGGCAATGTTTAAAGATGTTGACTATCAACTGATTTGGCAGACAGGAAAGTTTTATATCGAACAGGCGCAAAAAGAGATTAAAGACTTGGGTCTTGAAGATAAAGTCAAGCCTACGGTGTTCATTGACAGAATGGATCTCGCTTATGCCTGTGCCGACGTGGTCATCTCAAGAGCTGGCGCCATGTCAATCTCTGAGCTTTCATTGGTGAAGAAGGCCGTTGTCTTCGTTCCGCTTCCTACAGCTGCAGAGGATCATCAGACCAAGAACGCCCAGAGTCTTGTCGACAAAGACGCGGCTATTTTGGTGAAAAACAGCGAGACACCGGAGAAATTGCTGCCAACGGTGTTCGATTTGTTAAAAGATAATGAAAAAATTTGCAAAATGCAAGAAAATATTGCTAAATTTGCAAGACCAAACGCAGCAGAAGACATTGTAAATGAGATAGATAAGGTATGTTGTATTTCTTAGGCATCGGCGGTATCGGGATGAGCGCCCTGGCGAGATATTTCAAAGCCAAGGGCTATGAGGTGGCGGGTTATGACCGTACATCTTCTCCTTTGACGCAATGTCTTGAAAATGAAGGCATTAAGATTCACTATGTCGACGATACGCGTCAAGTTCCTGACAACATCGACTTAGTGGTCCTAACCCCGGCAATACCTTCCAACTCATTGGAACTGAACTATCTTCGTGAAAAGAACGTCAAGATACTGAAACGCTCCGAGGTGCTGGGAATGCTTTCGAGGCAGCATAAAGGTCTGGCGATAGCCGGAACACACGGTAAAACCACCACTACCGCCCTCGTCACACATATCCTGATGACAGCAAATATGAAACTGTCAGCGTTTATTGGCGGAATCGCGCGAAATATCGACAGCAACGTGGTGATTGGCGCCGAAAACGACGATTACGTTGTGATGGAAGCCGACGAGTTCGACCACTCGTTCCTCCAACTCTCACCATTCATCAGCATAGTGACCTCCATTGATGCCGATCATCTCGATATTTACGGTGATTATCAGCATCTTGTGGAAAGTTTCAACGAGTTTGTAAACAAAACCGACGATGAAGGCTTGGTGATTTATCACGCCGATTTGCCGATAAAAACAAATAAAAAGCACATCACTTACGGCCTTGAAAACGCTGATGTGATTGCGGAAAATATAAGAGTGGTTGATGGCGAGACTTGTTTCGACTTTGTGGTTGCCGGGAACTGCGCCATCCTGAGTTCTCCGAGAATTCCGAGTGCTCCGAGAACTTTCAAAATGTCCCTTTACGGCAACCACAACGTTCAGAACGCTCTAGCGGCCATCATCATGTGCTCGTATCTTGGCGTGAGTGAGGAGGATATCCGAAAAGGCCTGGCGACATTCAAAGGTGTGCAGCGTCGTTTCGATATTAAGGTAAGAGATGAGAAGCATATCTACATCGACGATTATGCGCATCATCCTGAAGAGATAAAAGCCGCATTGCTGGCAGCGCGTAAGGTGTTCCCCGAAAAGGAGATGACCGTTGTCTTCCAGCCGCATTTGTTCTCGAGAACCCGTGACTTCATGGACGGATTCGCCGAGAGCCTCTCGCTCGCCGATCGCGTGATTTTGCTCGACATCTATCCGGCACGCGAGCTTCCGATCGAAGGCGTGACATCGGCGGCCCTGCTTGAGAGAATTACGTCTAAAGAAAAGATGCTTTGCTCGAAAGAAACCTTGCTTGAAACGATAAAAAATATTGATCCTGAATTAGTTATGACGGTAGGAGCTGGCGATATCGATCGCTTCGTGCCTCATATAGAAAAGATGTTTAAAAAATGATGAAGTTCCTTAAAATATCGGCTTGGGTGCTGACAATCGCCGCGATTGCCTGCCTGTGGTATTTTACCCGTAAGGACCACATCGAACATCCTATGCGAGGTCTCGAACTGAATCTCATACGTCAAAATGAACAGGGTTTTATCAATAAAGACGCTGTGTATCAGAAGATTATGAAGATTTGCGACACCGCCCGCAACACCGACATCACCATGATACCTGTCGATAGCGTGAGGAACTATATCAAGTCGATTCCATGGGCCGTCTATACCGAGGCAAATATCACTTTTGATGAGATTATGATAGTCAATATCATTGAGTGTCAACCGATTATGCGTATATATTACAAGGATGGGCGTTCGGTGTATCTCGACGAGGACGGCAATGCCTATCCGTCGAAAGATGATTATTCAATGCATCTTCTGATTGGCAGCGGTAATATCACCAAAAACAATCTCCCGCATGTGTTTAAAGTGATGAAAAGTGTTATAAACAATTCATATTCAAACTGTTGCGTCAAGCAGGTGTATTTCGATGGCAAGAATTATGAGCTGGTGATGAACAATGTCGACCTGAAAGTCATTCTTGGCGATGACCGGAATGTTGACGAGAAGCTGTTGAATATGCAGTATTTCTTTGAGCAGATGCAAGGTTCTCCTGAATTGAAGAACTACAGCAAGATAAATTTTAATTTTGAAAATCAAGTTGTTTGTACGAGAAATAAAACTAAAAAGTAATGAGTAATCCTGTGTATATCGTAGGCCTTGATATCGGCACTACAAAGATCGCCTGTTTCGTCGGCGAAAAAGTTGATAATGGAAAGATCGTCATCCGTGGCTACGGCAAGACGGAGTCGACTGGTGTTAAACGCGGTATGGTTTTCAATATCGAGGAAACCGTGAACGCTATCCGCAGAGCTGTTGACATGGCTTCTGAACAGTCAAATGTCGACATCCGAACGGTGAACGTCGGTATCGCGGGGCATCACATCCGCAGCGTGCAGCACCGTGGCGTGCTGATGCGCGACAACCCGAATGTGGAGATTACAGAGGATGAAATCGAGAAACTGCGTCAGGATGTCTTCAAACTCGGCATGACACCGGGCGAGGAGATCATCGACGTTATTCCGCAGGAATATATCGTCGACGACGAGATGGGCATCCGTCACCCGAAAGGAATGCTCGGCAGCAAGCTCGAGGCGAATTTCCATGTCATCATCGGTCAGGTGGCTGCGGCACGTAACATCATCACATGCATCAAGCAGGCCGGTCTCGAGATGGAACACATGATTCTTGAGCCAATCGCGTCAGCTGAAGCTGTGCTTGGCGAAGATGAGAAAGAGGCCGGCGTGGCACTCGTCGACATCGGCGGCGGCACCACAGACATCGCCATCTTCTACGATAACATCATCTATCATACGGCTGTCATACCGTTCGGCGGCAACGTCATCACCGAGGATATCCGTCAGGGCTGCTCAATCATAAAGAAACACGCTGAGGAGATCAAGGTGAAGTTCGGATCGGCGGTTGCAAGCGAGAACCGTGACGACGAAGTGGTGTCGATCCCTGGCATCCGTGGCCGTGAGCCTAAAGAGATCTCGTTCAAGACCTTGGCGTCAATCATCCAGGCTCGTCTAAGTGAGATTTTCGATATCGTGAACAACGAGATACAGAAGGTCAACAGCGAGCATAAACTCATCGCTGGCATCGTGCTCACAGGCGGTGGCGCCATGATGAAACATATCCAGCAGCTGGCGGCGTTCAAGACAGGTCTCGACGTGCGCATCGGCTATCCTAACGAATATCTCGCAAACGACACAGCAGAAGAACTCGCAAGCCCTATGTATTCTACCGGCGTCGGTCTCGTAATCGAAGGTATCGCCCGTTACGAAAACGCCCTGAAACACGGTCAGGCGGCTGTCGGCAACGACCCTTACGTGGCGCAAGTCAGCCAGGAGCCGATCGAGACAGAGATCCCGATCATCCACGAGACAGGCGAGAAGACCCCTTGGTGGAAACATATCGTCACAGGATTCGCGGGCCGATTCCTTAAAGATGATGAGATAGAAAATGAAAATCTTGACAATTAAAAACGATATAAAATGACTGATATAATTAAATTTGAAGATCCGGAAGTAAAACCTAACATCATTAAGGTTATGGGTGTCGGAGGCGGCGGTAGCAACGCTGTCACGCACATGTTTTCGGAAGGTATCACGGGTGTCGACTTCATCCTCTGCAACACTGATGACCAGGCCTTGCAGAAAAGCCCTGTCGAGAATAAACTTCACATCGGCGACCATGCCCTCGGCGCGGGTAACATCCCGGCGGTAGGCCGTCAGGCAGCTGAGCAGACTGAAGACAAGATTCGCGAAGCCCTTGAAGATAATACGAAGATGCTGTTTATCACAGCCGGTATGGGTGGCGGTACAGGCACAGGAGCCGCCCCGGTAGTGGCCAAGATATCACGCGACCTCGGAATCCTCACAGTGGGCATCGTGACATTGCCTTTCAGCTTCGAAGGCAAACGCCGTCAGCAGCAGGCTTTGGACGGTATCACCGAACTGCGCAAACAGGTCGACGCATTGCTCGTGATAAGCAACGACAAACTCCGTGAAGAATACGGCGACATGAAACTCACCGAGGCGTTTAAGAAGGCCGACGACGTGTTGATGATCGCGGCGAAAGGTATAGCTGAGATCATCACCGTGACAGGTTACGTCAATGTCGACTTCGAAGATGTCAATAACGTCATGCGCAGCAGCGGCAAGGCGATAATGGGATCGGGAGACGGATCAGGCGAGAACCGCCATATGATAGCCGTCGAACAGGCGGTGAACTCACCACTGCTCGCCGACAACGATATCACAGGAGCAAAAAACATACTCGTATATATTACATCATCGACGGATCACGAGGTGACACTCGACGAGGTGACGGAAATCAACGAATACGTACAGGATGCCACAGGCAAAGTCGCCGAGATCATCTGGGGTAACGGTGTCGACGAATCTCTCGGAGAGAGCATCCGTGTGACTATTATCGCGACAGGTTTCGGAGAGACTGTGGAGCAGAAGGTCGAACCTAAAATCCATACTTTCGCCGACAACAAACTCAAAGAGCCTGAGAAAGAAGTCGTGCCGGAACAGCCTGTCCCGATGGTGTTTGAGGATGAGGAGCCGGCGCAGGAAGCCGCTGACCAGACTCCGCAGATCAAACGTTATGAGCTGTATGATGATGAAGAGAAGCCTCAGACAGTCGACGAGCATGAAGAGGAAGACTTTGACAATGACAGCGATAGCGGCATCATAGTGAAAAAAATCACTCCTGACACTACCCGTGACAACGAGCCAGCGGCGCCTTCAGTCAAGAGATTCGACAATCCTTTCACATTCGATGACGATGACGTCGATGTCCCCGGATTTAAGAATATGGTGGCGACAAAACCGGCTCAGGTCAAGCAACTCGACCAAAAAGAGATGCTCCGCCGTCAGCGTTTCATGTCGTTGAACACCGACTTCAGAAGCCAGTCAAACCTCGAGAGTTTCGAGAACATCCCGGCTTATGCGAGAATGGGCATGAACATCGCCAACGACGACAAGGAGATGTCACATTATACTGTCAACAAAGATTCAGGATTGCGTGAAGAGAACTCCTTCCTTCATGATAATGTAGATTGATGATGAAACGGTTAGCGATTTTTGTTTCAGGCGGCGGCACCAATTTGCAGCAGATTGCGGACTATTTTGCGCCGAATCCTGAAGTGGAGGTGGCCTGCGTTGTGAGTAACAACAAGGAGGCTTATGCCAACCAACGCGCGAAAAACATCGGCATCCCGCTGATAATGATTGACCGTCAGAAGTTTAACGATAAGGCTTTTTCTGAAGAGCTGCTGTCGTTAAATGTCGATCTGGTCGTTCTGGCCGGATTCCTGTGGCTTATTCCGCAGCATCTTATCGACGCTTTCCCGAACAAAATCATTAACATACATCCGGCTCTGCTGCCGAAATACGGAGGCAAAGGCTTCTACGGACATCATGTGCACGAGGCGGTGGTGGCGGCTCACGAGAAAGAGTCTGGCATCACTATTCACTATGTGAACGAGCGCTACGACAGCGGAAATATCATCTTCCAAACCAAAGTGGCGCTTTCGCGAAACGATACTCCAGATGACGTGGCAGCTAAGATTCATATCCTAGAACAGATGAATTTTCCAGTCGTGATAGAGCAACTGCTATTCAAAAAATGATTATTTTTGCAAAAAATTTTTAGATGAAAAAGATAGTTTTAACAGTTTTGTTTTTTGCTATCGCATTGATTACCAATGCGCAAATCGATAAGATTTTGGGAGAATGGTGTTCGGTTGACGATAAGACCGGCGAAGTGACGGGTGTTGTGCTGTTTTATCAGAATCCGGATAACGGACTTTATTACGGCAAGACGACTCGTGTTTTTGAAGGTGGCAAGGAACTTTTTGATCCTAAATACATCGGACTGGTCGTTATCAAAGATTTCAAGGAAGAAGACGGAAAACTTGTCGGTGGAACGCTTTATGAGCCACACGAGGACAAAACCTATTATGGCAAGATTTCATACAATGCAGAGCATAACACTTTGATAATCAGAGGTTCTCTGGATAAACGTGGTTGGCTGGGACGCTCCCAGACCTGGTTAAAATGCAAGACAAATGAATAAGTATCTGCGAACATTAGTGTCTCTCGTCAACATCAGAGAGCATATCGATTATCAGACGGCCGATAGTTCAATACGTAAAAATATCGCGTTTAAAGGTCCGAATGTCATAATTTTGGCATGCGCTATCATCATCGCGTCGGTGGGTTTGAATGTCAACTCAATCCCTGTAATCATCGGCGCCATGTTGATTTCTCCGGTTATGGGCCCTATCTTAGGCTTGGGACTCGGTCTCGGCACCGAAGACGGCACTTTGTTGAAGGAGTCGTTGAAGAACTTTGCTATCATGGTGATAATCAGTATTATAGCATCTTCGGTCTTCTTCTTGCTCAGCCCTTTGACATTGGAAAACCCTTCGGAACTGCTGGCTCGTACCAACCCAACCATCTATGACGTGCTGATCGCGCTTTTTGGCGGTTTTGCAGGCATTCTCGAAACTTCACGCAAGGAAAAAGGCACCGTGATCTCAGGTGTGGCCATCGCGACGGCTCTCATGCCTCCACTCTGCACTGTGGGTTACGGCCTTTCACGACTTAACATCACGTTCATTTTCGGCGCGTTATATCTGTTCCTCATCAATACTATTTTCATCGCTTTGGCGACCTTCCTCGCCGTGAAATTGTTCAAGTTCCCGTTGCTCAATGCCGATGACGAAAGACATAAAGGTTTGTCGAAAAGCTGGTATGCTGTTATTCTCACGGTGATTATTCTACCAAGTATCTGGACCGCTATCAACGTGGTGAAGGAGAATAACTTCAAGATTCACGCCGCACAGCTCGTCAGAGAGCATAAAAACATGGGCAAAAGCTTCGTTTACGACCATAAGACGAATTATTCAAGAAAGCTTTCAACCATTGAGCTTTTTGTTGCGGGCGAGATGCTGAGTGACGAAAACAAGGAGATTTTGTTCAATGATGCCGAGCACTATGGCATTATGAGGAGTCAGATCATTATCCATGAAGATGCCACGATAGTGCGCGAGGATATTTCTGAGATCGAGATCATGAAGACTATCTATGAGCATACTGACAAGCAGATTAAGATGTTGAGCGACAGCATTGTCAAGCTTAATTTAAGTCTTGAAGCTTATAAGGAAAGTCAGATTCCTGTCGCCAAGATAGCTCAGGAACTCATCGCGATGCATCCTCAAATCAAAAATGTCAGTATAACCCGCGGCTCGACCGTCGATGCCGATACCCTTGTTGAAACTGAGCGAATCATGGTGTTTGTCATCAGCAGTGACCGTATTGGGGAGGCACAGCACAACCAGATTGAGAACTGGCTGAAGGTTCGTTTGAACAACGATAATGTGTTACTCGTAAATTGAGAAAATCATAAACGCGACGTAGCCGAGGGTGAGAATCACTCCCTCAAAACGTGAGATTTTACGGCCTTTTCCAGTGAAAACTGTTGTCAGCATTATTGCGTTGGCTGCAAACAAAATCATCAGTTGCTGATTCATCTTTGAATCGAACGGCAGCGGGATAATCAGCGAGCTCACGCCGAGCACCATAAAGATATTTAAGATATTGGAACCCAGCACGTTGCCAATGGCGATTGCTGAGTTCTTTTTTAATGCCGCCACTATCGAAGTGATAAGCTCGGGTAGGGAAGTGGCTGTCGCAACGACGGTGAGGCCCACGGTGCTCTCGCTCATGCCCCAGCTCAAAGCAAGTATTTGTGCGTTTCTTGAAACGAGCTCGCCACCGATGTAAAGCCCGATTATTCCGATAATGAGCTGGAAAATGGTCTTTCCCCAAGGAAGTTCTGCTGGCGTTCCTGAGTCCTCTGAGGTCTCCGAGAACTCTGAGTGCTCCGAATTCTTCTTGAAAGTCAGCCAAAGATATCCTGCACCCATTCCCAGAAGCACCAAGCCTTCAACCCAGTTTATCGTCGCCGAAGTTCCTCTAAAGAAGTCATTTGCCATCAGCGTTATCGCCAAAGTCGCAATAAAACCCGCCGGAATATCTCTTCTTATCGAAATCCTGCTCACGTCAATCGGGAAAATCATTGAGCTCACTCCCAAAATGAGCAAAATATTCATCGTATTACTTCCAATGATATTCCCGATTGCCAGCCCTGGGCTTCCCTTAATGCACGAAAACACGTTCACAATCATCTCCGGAAGTGACGTGCCGAACGCCACAATCGTTAACCCGATGATGAGCGGCGACAACTTGGCTTTCACACCGATAGAAGTAGCGCCATTCACGAGCCAATTAGCCCCTAAAATCAGCGCCACAAAGCCAACGATAAGCAGAAATAATGGAAATAATGCGGTCATATTTACGGTTTGAAAAATAAAGGAGAACCTGATGAAGATTCTCCTTTATCGTAATGTTAATTGGTACTACAGAAGCTTCTTCTTCAGCGTCTCAATCATATCGACTGTCATCTTGTCAAGGTCGTACTTCGGGTTCCAACCCCACTCAGCGCGAGCGCAGCTGTCATCCATCTTGTTCGGCCAGCTGTCGGCGATAGCCTGACGGATAGGGTCGAATTTGTACTCCATCTCGAACTTCGGATAGTACTTCTTGATGGCGTTGTAGATGATCTCTGGGTCGAAGCTCATTGCTGTGACGTTGAATGAGTTACGGTGCACGAGCTTCTTAGGATCTGCCTCCATGATATCGACCATGGCGTCGAGAGCGTCAGGCATGTACATCATATCCATGTAGGTGCCTTTGCTGATAGGACAGTAGAACTTCTCGCCCTTCACTGCTGCGTAGTAAATCTCAACAGCGTAGTCGGTTGTGCCGCCGCCTGGCAGTGTGAGGTTCGAAATCAAGCCTGGGAAACGCACTGAACGTGTGTCAACACCGAAACGTGTGAAGTAGTAGTCGCTCAAAAGCTCACCTGTCACCTTGGTCACGCCGTAGATGGTGTTAGGACGCTGGATGGTGTCCTGTGGTGTGTTGTCGTGTGGTGTCGATGCGCCGAAAGCACCGATTGACGACGGGGTGAACACTGCGCAGTTAAACACGCGAGCCACCTCGAGGCAGTTCACCAACGAGCCGATACCGACGTTCCAACCCAACATCGGGTTCTTCTCTGCTGTTGCAGAAAGGATAGCCGCGAGGTTGTAGATGGTGTCGATGTTATATTTCTTAACCACTTCGACGATCTGCATCATCTGTGTCGAGTCGATTCTCTCAAAAGGACCGTTCTCGACGATTTCACCTGTCAAAGGGCGAAGATCCGATGCCACCACATTCTGGTTGCCGTAAGTAGCACGGAGCTTCTTCACCAATTCTGTTCCGATCTGACCGCCGGAACCAACGATTAATATCTTTTTCATTGAATTTCTTATTTAATAACGCCTAATTCTTTACCAATCTTCACGAATGCGTTGATGCACTTGTCGAGATGTTCTTTCTCATGTGCTGCCGAGATCTGCACGCGGATACGAGCCTGGCCTTTAGGAACGACAGGGTAGTAGAAGCCTGTCACGAAGATGCCTTCTTCCTGCATCTTGGCCGCGAACTTCTGTGAAAGCGGAGCGTCGTAGAGCATCACAGCGCAGATAGCTGACTCTGACGGTTTGCAGTCGAAGCCTTTAGCGAGCATCTGCTTGATGAAGTAATCGGTGTTGGCGTGAAGCTTGTCCTGAAGCTCGTTGGTCTCAGCCATCATCTCGAACATACGGATACCTGCTGCCACGAGGCCAGGTGCCATTGAGTTTGAGAAGAGGTAAGGACGTGAGCGCTGACGCAGCATGTCGATGATTTCTTTACGACCTGTGGTGAAGCCGCCCATAGCGCCGCCGAATGCCTTGCCGAGAGTGCCGGTGAGGATCTCGATCTTGCCACGGAGGTTGTAACGTTCTGTCACGCCACGGCCTGTCTTGCCGACTACGCCAGCTGAGTGGCTCTCGTCGACCATCACCATGGCGTTGTATTTCTGTGCGAGTTCGTAAATCTTGTCGAGAGGGCAGACGTTGCCGTCCATCGAGAACACGCCGTCGGTGACGATGAGGCGGAAGCGGCATTTCTGTGCATCCTGGAGCTGTTTCTCGAGGTCAGCCATGTCGGCATTAGCATAGCGGAAACGCTGTGCCTTGCAGAGACGCACGCCGTCGATTATGGAAGCGTGGTTCAAAGCGTCGCTGATGATAGCGTCCTGCTCGTTGAGCAATGGCTCGAACACACCGCCGTTGGCATCGAAGCAAGCGGCATATAAAATAGTATCCTCAGTGCCGAAGAACTCAGCGATTTTCTGCTCGAGTTTCTTGTGGAGGTCCTGGCAACCGCAGATGAAACGGACTGATGCCATTCCGAAGCCGCGTTCGTCCATGCCTTTCTTTGCTGCGGCGATAAGCTCCGGATTGTTACCCAGTCCGAGGTAGTTGTTTGCGCAGAAGTTCAAGCATTTCTTGCCTTTCACAAGGATTTCAGCACCCTGAGGGCTTTCAATGATACGTTCATTCTTATAGAGGCCATCGGCTTCAATCTGAGCCAATTCCTTCTTCAGATACTCTTGAAAGTTTGTATACATATGATGTAATTTTAAGATTTTTTCTTTGGCTGCAAAATTACAAAAAGTGTTGAATAATTGTACTGCCATTTTCAAATTTATTAATTTTTTTCGTACCTTTGCAAAAATTTTGGAAATATGGACGCTTTATATATTTACAACAGCTTGGCTCGCATGAAGCAGCCTTTCAAACCGATTCACGAAGGTCACGTCGGAATGTACGTCTGCGGCCCGACCGTCTATGGCGACGCTCACCTCGGTCACGCCCGCCCGGCAATCACTTTTGACTTGGTTTACCGTTATCTGAAACATCTCGGATATAAGGTTCGCTACGTGCGCAACATCACTGATGTGGGTCACCTCGAGCACGATGCCGACGAAGGCGAGGATAAGATCGCGAAGAAGGCTCGTCTGGAAGACCTCGAGCCGATGGAAGTCGCTCAGTATTATACAGTTAGGTATCATCAGGCGATGGATAAGCTCAACGTTCTGCGTCCTTCTATCGAGCCGCATGCCTCGGGTCATATCATTGAACAGATTGCGATGATTCAGAAGATTCTCGACGCAGGCTTCGCTTATATCGAGAACGGTTCGGTTTATTTCGACATCAAGAAATACAATGAAAGATATCATTACGGCATCCTTTCGGGACGTAACATCGAGGAGATGATCAACAACACCCGCGAGCTTGCCGGACAGAGCGAGAAGCATAACCCTATCGACTTCGCTTTGTGGAAGAAAGCTGAGCCGAAGCACATCATGCGCTGGCCTTCACCGTGGAGCGACGGCTTCCCGGGATGGCACATGGAATGCTCCGCTATGGGCTGCAAATATCTCGGCGAGGAATTCGACATCCACGGCGGCGGTCTTGACTTGCAGTTCCCGCACCATGAGTCGGAAATTGCGCAGTCGATGGCGGCAAACGGCAAGGCACCGGTGCACTACTGGATGCATAACAACATGATTACCATCGCCGGACAGAAAATGGGTAAGTCTTTGGGTAACTTCATCACTCTCGATGAGTTCTTCAAAGGCAGCCATATCAACGCGAAAGGCGAGGAGATGCTGGCACAGCCTTACAGCCCGATGACGATTCGTTTCTTCATCCTTCAGGCACAGTATCGCAGCACCGTCGATTTCTCAAACGAGGCACTTCAAGCCGCTGAAAAAGGCTACAAACGTTTGATGGAAGCCGCTGGTCTCATCGAGCATCTTACAGCTACTGAAGGCGCCGAAGACCTTGGCGTTCAGAAGATTATGGATGCCTGCTATGATGCCATGAACGATGACTTCAACAGCCCAATTGTAATTGCAAACCTCTTCGAGGCAGTGAGAATCATCAATTCGGTTAAAGATGGTCATTCAAAGATTAATCCAGCAGAATTAGCACTTTTGAAGAAGTTGTTTGACGTCTTTGTCTTCGAAATCCTTGGTTTATTGAATAATGAAGCCGGTTCAGACGACAATGGCATCGTCGATGGCTTGATGGATACCATCATCGACATCCGCAAGGAAGCCCGCGCCAAGAAAGACTGGGCCACTAGCGATTTGATTCGCGACAAACTTGCCGCTTTGGACATCGTCTTGAAAGATGGCAAGGATGGCACGACCTGGTCGAAGAAATAGTGTGCCTTCAGCATGGTTGCTGACGCACAATAAAAAAACCGTCTCAATTACGAGACGGTTTTTTGTTTAGTCCAATGACTCATTAACCGAGCTGAACTCTCTTGAATGCCACAACTGTAGCTTCCTTGTCAGCCTTCTGGATGAACTGGCGCACTGTTATGCTGCCGTCGAGCAATGAAGCCTGGTCGAGGAGGCAGTTCTCTTTGAAGAACTTGTTGACACGGCCGTTAGCGATGTTCATCACCATCTGCTCCTTGATGTTTGCAAGGGTGTCAGCTGTGACTTTCTCGCGGATCTCGCGTGCCTGCTGTGCCTGAGCCTCTGTGATCCAACCCTTAGCCATATTTGAGTTGATGTGATCTTCACTGTCAACGTGAGCCGGGTTGATACCTGCTTTCTTCAAAGCGACATCGACTGCTTTCTGAGCCTGTTCCTGTTTTGTCTTCTCGATAGCGACTGCCATCTCACGGTCTTTTGTCTCCTGTGGGACGTCGTTTTCGTCGATAGCGATAGGTGACATAGCTGCTGCGTGCATTGCCACTTCGTGAGCTGTCTCTTCAATACCGTTGAATGACTTGTTGAAACCAACGAGTGTTGCGAGGCGGTTACCCTGGTGGTTGTAGTTGGCTACGTAAGGAGCTTCAACAACTTCGAGGTGTTTGAGTTCGACTTTCTCGCCTGTCTTGGCTGTGAGGTCGGTGACGAGGTCAGCGACTGTGCGGCCGTTGATAGCGAAAGCCTTGAGAGCGTCGAGGTTCTTGATCTTGTTGTCGATAGCTGCCTGGAGAAATCCCTTGGCTGCTCCGACGAAGTCGGCGTTCGAACCTACGAAGTCTGTCTCGCAGTTCAGCATGATGACAGCACCGTATGTGTGGTCGGCTGTTGTTGCTGAGATGACAGCGCCTTCAGCGGCTTCACGGTCAGCGCGCTTTTCAGCGATTTTCTGGCCTTTCTTGCGGAGGTAATCGATAGCTGCTTCTTTGTCGCCGTTGCATTCAACGAGGGCTTTCTTGCAGTCCATCATACCTGCGCCTGTCATTTGTCTGAGTTCATTGACTTGAGCTGCAGTAATATTCATTGTTTTGCCTTTCTTCTTTTAGGTTAATTACTTTTTGTTCACAGCTTTGCGAGGACGGCGAGGACGTTTTGTCTCTTCTTCTTTTTCTTCCTCTTCAACTGTTACGTTTTCGTTCATTTCCTCTTCACCTTCAGCTTCTGCCATGTCGGCGTCCTTCATGGTGTTCTTGCGCTCGTTGAGGCCTTCTTCGATAGCTTCAACCATCTTGTTCACGATGAGGGCGATTGACTTCGAAGCGTCGTCGTTTGCCGGGATCGGGAAGTCGATGAGGTTAGGATTTGAGTTGGTGTCGACGATGGCGTAAGTAGGGATGTTAAGTTTTCTTGCTTCTGCCACTGCGATATGTTCCTTGATGACGTCAACTACGAACACTGCGCTTGGAAGGCGGTTGAGGTCGGCGATTGAACCAAGGTTCTTCTGGAGTTTCTCGCGCTCACGCTCGATCTGGAGACGTTCGCGTTTTGAAAGGTTATTGTACTGGCTGCTTGCGATCAACTTGTCGATGCTGACCATCTTACGCACTGCCTTGCGGATTGTGGTGAAGTTGGTGAGCATACCACCAGGCCAACGTTCTGTCACGTATGGCATGTTTACTCTTGAAACGAGTTCAGCGACGATATCTTTCGCCTGTTTCTTTGTAGCTACGAAAAGGACTTTCTTTCCTGATCTTGCTAACTGACGAAGAGCGTTTGCTGCTTCATCGATCTTGGCCTGTGTCTTGTACAAGTCAATAATATGGATACCGTTACGTTCCATGAAGATGTACGGTGCCATGTTCGGGTTCCATTTTCTTCTGAGGTGACCGAAGTGACAACCTGCATCTAATAATTCTTCGAATGTTGCTTGTGTCATGATGTTTCCTTTTAATAGACTAACGTTTGCTGAATTGGAATTTCTTACGTGCACCTGGCTGACCTGGCTTCTTACGTTCGACCATACGTGGGTCGCGGCGCATCAAACCTTTAGCCTTAAGGATAGGACGATATTCAGCGTTGATTTCGCACAATGCGCGGCTGATAGCGAGACGGAGAGCTTCTGCCTGACCGTTGATACCACCGCCATCGAGGTTGACCTTGATGTCATATTTACCCAAGTTCTCTGTGAGCATCAATGGCTGTTCAACCACATAATGCAGGATGCTTGTTGGGAAATACTCCTTGTAGTCACGTTTGTTGACCGTAATTTTGCCTTCGCCAGCTTTCATGTAAATACGTGCGACGGCTGTCTTTCTTCTACCTAACGCGTTGATTACTTCCATGATACTTATTTCTTAATTGTTAATACTTGTGGTTGTTGGGCCTCATGCGGGTGATTAGGTCCTTCATAAACGTAAAGATTACGGAAGATGGCACTGCCAAGGCGTGTCTTAGGTAACATGCCCTTAACCGCGTGTTCGATGACGAAGATAGGCTTCCTGTTGAGGAGTTCCTTCACGGTTCTTACGCGCTGACCACCAGGGAAACCTGTGTAGTGTACGTAAACCTTCTTGTCCATTTTGCTGCCGGTGAGGATAACTTTCTCGGCATTGATTACGATGACATTATCGCCACAATCACTGTGGGGAGTATAGCATGCCTTCCTCTTTCCTCTTAAAACCTGGGCGATTTCCTGAGCCATGCGGCCGAGAACCTGACCCTCAGCATCAACGACATACCATTTTTTGTTGGCATGCTCTTTGTTGACGCTAACTGTTTTGTAACTTAATGTATCCATTTAATTTAATTAATAATTTGTTATGTGTTTTTACACTATTTTCCCTACTAAAAATTCGGACTGCAAAAGTACAAAATTTTTTAATACAAAAAACATTAATAAAAATTAATTTTTCAACCATCAAAAAATTCTATGAAATTCACGAAAAATCGTTATTTTTGCAAAAATTATATCTAATGTCAATAAAGGTAAACCACGTAACGAAACGTTATGATCAGCAGTTGGCGCTGAATGATGTGAATCTGGATATCGAAAAAGGTCAGATTGTCGGACTTCTTGGCCCGAACGGAGCAGGAAAATCAACGCTGATGAAGATCATCACTTGCTTCATTCCGCAGACTGAAGGCACAGTGTCTGTTGAAGGTTTCGACACCATTGACAACCCTATGGATGTGCGCCAACGCGTGGGATATCTGCCGGAGCATAATCCGCTTTACCTTGACATGTACGTGCGCGAATATCTCGAATTTGTCGCTGGAATACATCATATCACTGGAAAAGAAGCTAAGAACCGTATCGACGAGATGATTGAAAAGACCGGTCTCGCCGTTGAGATGCGCAAGAAAATCGGAGCTTTGTCGAAAGGTTACCGTCAGCGTGTAGGCCTCGCCCAAGCCATGATGCACAACCCTTCAGTGCTGATTCTTGACGAGCCGACGTCAGGCCTCGACCCGAACCAACTCATTGAGATTCGTAGTCTTATCACCGAACTCGGCAAAGAAAAAACGGTGTTGCTTTCTACTCACATCATGCAGGAAGTCGAGGCGATGTGCCCTCGCATCGTTATTATTAATAAAGGTGTAGTCGTCGCCAATGACACGATTGAGAATATCAAGATGAACGTAATGCATAGCAAAGACGCTAGCATCGAAGCGGTTTTCCAAGCATTGACAAAATAAAGTCTTTAGTCTTTAGTTATTAGTCGCTAGTCTAATACTAAAGTCTAAAGACTAACAACTAAAGACTTTTTTTGCAAAAAATAGATGCGAGTATCAAAAAATATAGTATCTTTGCACCCGAAAATCACGTGGACAGATTTGATTGATTGCAACCACAAGAAAAAATGCTAAAACAGTATTTCTTTTAACAATCTCAAATTATCCATATTTATAAATTGTACGGGCGAATCATTATTCGCCCCAAATAAAAATTAAATTATGGGTTATTATTTCACTTCAGAATCAGTTTCAGAAGGCCATCCGGATAAAGTGGCCGATCAGATTTCAGATGCCGTCCTCGACGAAATGCTGCGTCAGGACCCGGAATCAAAAGTTGCCTGTGAGACATTGGTGACCACAGGTCTCACCGTCGTGGCAGGCGAGGTTAAATCAAACGGATACGTTGATATTCAAGGCACTGCGCGTCGTGTCATCGAGCGCATTGGATATACAAAGGCTGAATATCAGTTCGACAGCAAGTCATGCGGCGTGGTGTCGGCAATCCACGGACAGTCGCAGGACATCAACCGTGGCGTGGAACGCAAAAAAGAGGAAGACCAAGGTGCTGGTGACCAGGGCATGATGTTCGGCTACGCATGCAAGGAGACACCTGAATATATGCCTCTCACAATAGTGCTTTCGCACATGCTTTTGCTTGAGCTGGCAAAGATTCGCCGCGAAGGCAAGCGCATGAAATACCTCCGTCCGGATGCCAAATCGCAGGTCACGGTGGAATACGGCGCCAACTGGAAACCACTGCGTATCGACACCATCGTCATCTCCACTCAGCACGATGAATTCATGGACGACGACGCTGCCATGATAGATAAAATCGAGCATGACGTCCGCACAATATTGCTCCCGAGAGTGAAAAAGCTTCTGCCTCAAAAGGTTAGAAACCTCTTCAAGGCCGACATGAAGCTCTTCGTCAACCCGACGGGCAAGTTCGTCATCGGCGGACCTCATGGCGACACAGGTCTCACTGGCCGTAAAATCATCGTCGATACCTACGGTGGTCGCGGCGCACATGGCGGCGGAGCGTTCTCAGGCAAAGACTCATCAAAGGTAGACCGTTCGGCAGCATACGCAGCCCGTCATATTGCTAAAAACATAGTGGCAGCAGGTGTTTGCGACGAGGCTCTCGTGCAGATTGCTTACGCCATCGGCGTAGCACAGCCTGTCGGTTTCTATGTCAATACCTACGGTACAGCACATGTTAAAGACGCCAACGGCAAGAAGATGTCAGATGCTGAAATCGCTGAAAAGATACGCTCTTTGTTCGACCTCCGTCCATATGCTATCGTGAAACGCTTCGGGCTGAAGAATCCTATCTTCGAGCCAACGGCATCGTACGGTCATTTCGGTCGTGACCCGTTCACCGCAAAGGTCGAGGTGATGTACAAAGACAAGGATACCTTCACCGAAAACGGCAAAAACTACAAGAATGTCGAGTTCTTCGCATGGGAGAAGGTTGATATGGTTGAGGAGATACAAAAAGTCTTTAGTCTTTAGTTTTTAGTCGTTAGTCAGGACCACTAAAGTCTAAAGACTAACGACTTTTTCCTAATTTCCTAAAAAAACTTCCTAAAACCCTTTGCTCAAGTCAAAATACTTCTTTATTTTTGCAGCAACTAAATCCTACGAAAATGAAGAAGTATTTGCTTTTTATTGCTATGGCATTGTGTGTCAATGTCTTAAATGCCCAATTTATTGACCATAAGGGTAACCGTAACCAAACCTATCCTTCGTTGTTTTATACCGATCCCGTCGTTGTTGCTATGATAAATCAAGTTGACACTACGAATCTTTACAACGATATATATTGGATGCAGCAGTTTATCCGTGACTGCGCTTCACCGGCGGCTCTTACCGTTCAGAATTTCCTTGTCGACAGATTTGAATCGCTCGGTCTTGAGACGTATATTCATCATCACACAGGCGAGATAGGGTGGGGCGATACTCTTGAAGCGGGCAATGTCATCGCCATCCAGCCCGGCATCGAGTTTCCTGACGAATACATCATTGTGGCGTCGCATTACGACCATCCAGATGGTCCGGGTGCCGACGACAATGCCTCTGGAACAGCCGGAGTGCTTGAATGTGCCCGTATCTTAAGCCAGCATCAGTTTAAACGCTCGATTCTCTACATCCCGTTTAACGGCGAGGAGCGCTGGATGGTCGGAAGCTATCCTTTCGTTCAGAAATGCGCCCGCGAGGACATGAACATTGTAGGCGTGTTCGATATGGATATGATCGGTTTCTGGCCAGGTGCGGAATATGGCCCGGTCACTATGTATTCTGGCTATTCCTATATTTCACAAAGGCTTTTTGAGTATTATCAGATGGTGGCGAATCTCTACATTCCGGAGATGCCAACTTATCGTTACACCGCCCGCGACTCGTATGGCGGCGATCACATGAGCTTCAATATCCACGAATATCCTGCGCTTTACATTGGTGATATTGAGTATCACACTCAAAACATTTATTATCATACACCTAACGACACTATCGGCACTGGAGTGAATTGTTTCGCTTTGGCACAAGGTTTTGTAAAAGCAGTGACAGCGGCTACAGCTGAACTCGCAAACGGTTGGCTGCCTCCTCAAGATTTCAGCGTGACCTCGATAGATTACATGCCTTACCTGAGTTGGAACGAAACGCCTGAGACTGAGCTGTATCTGATATTCAAAGACGATGAATATTACAATTGGACACAGGAGACTTCTTTTCTTGATGAGGAGTTTATTCCTGACGGCGAATGGCATAGATATTATGTGGAGGCTGTAACTTCGGATGGTCAGCCGGGTAATGAGTCGAATACTGACTCTATTGTCTCGGGTGTGCCGATTCAACTCCCGTTGTTATATGACTTTGAGGACGGAACCGCAGGTGATTTGCATCTTTATAATGATAATTGGTCGGTTGAGCAGTTTAAGAACAGACAATGTCTGGTAGCCAAGACTTATACGTCGGATAATATCTTGCAAATGGTTGAAACTCAATGTTTTTCAATTCCGGCAACGGCGGACAATGTCACTCTCGGGTTTAAGATGAACCGTTATGTCCCGTCGATTTGGTCGCCTTTTAACGCTGGTGTTTACATCGAAGTTACGACAGATAGGAAAAACTGGCATTTGCTCGATTGGATTTGGGATGAGCAAAATCGTTGGAATGATTACGCTTTTTCTCTTAACGATTATATCGGCGAAAGTTATGTGCAGGTGCGCATCCGATTTGAAGCCAGTGGTCGTGGCATTCAGTCCGGCACCAATAAATATGTGGCAATTGATGATTTGTACATCAGTTTTGAGCCTGAAGCTGTGAATGAAAACTATGCGGATAATGAAAAATTCAGTTTGTCGATAGCGCCTAATCCTTCTGAAGGAATCGTGAATATCTCGACAGGCTTGGAGTGCGAATACTCGGTTTCGGTTTATGATATGGTGGGTGTCAGGGTGTTGTCAAACGATTCGTTTAGCGATGGCGCTCTTGACCTGACTTCGTTGCCAGCTGGAGTGTATTTCATTTCAGTTGACAACGGTGTTGATAGGCTTACAAAGCGTGTGGTGATTAAATAATTTATTTCAGCGTTACCCTCGTTATTCCAGCGCCGCCAGTCTCTAGGCTCGCATCATTAAACGACAGGACACATTGTTGCTTGCTCAGATATTCTCTTATGAGTTTTCTGAGAATGCCGTTTCCTTTGCCGTGAAGGATGCTTACTTCTTTGATACTCAAAAGATTAGCCTCGTCGATGTACTTTGCCACATTGTCAACGGCTTCTTCACCACGCTGACCGCGAACATCAAGAGTGAGGTTGAAGTGCTGCGCCTTCTCGTTGATGTCGTTCATGATGCTCTTGCGCAGATACGACGGGTTCTGCTGCGCCTTTCGTGCCTGCGAACGACTGATTTTCCTGAGCTTGTCGGCAGTTGTGCGCAATCTGACATCGCCAAATTGAATAGTTACATCAGTGTCGGTTATTGCCAAAAGTTCTCCCACAACTTCCAACTCGTTGATGCACACCATGTCGCCTACTTTCAAATCTGCGTTTGCGATTTCTTCTTTTTCCTCGGCTTTAAGTTGCTTTGAGAGGTTTTTCTCCTCGTCGGCGAGGTTGTTTTTCATCTCTTTCAGCTCCTCACGAAGCTCTTTGGTACGGTTTTTCTCAGCCTGCGCCTCTTTGATCTCACGAATCGTCTTCTCGATTTGGGCATTGGCTCTGTCAATTATTTCCTGCGCCTCTTTGCTTGCCTCTCTTAGAAGAGTTTTTCTATTCTTTTCAATATCAGCGAGTTGCGTCTTGTATTTTGTGACAACCTCATCAAGAAGTTTGTCGGCTACTTTCAGCTCATATTCTTTTTTACGAACCTCTTTTTTCTCGATTTCAAGTTGCTGCAGTTGCTGGTCAAAGTCGAGGTGTTCACGACCTGAAATTTCGGCTGCGCTGTCGAGAATTTCATGAGGGAAACCTATCTTTTTCGCTATCTCAAATGCGAACGATGAGCCAGGCTTGCCAATCATCATCACATAAAGCGGCTGCAGATATCTTGTGTCGAACAACATTGCGCCATTTACTATGCCAGGATGGTTGTCAGCAAGAAGCTTGAGGTTCGCGTAGTGAGTTGTAACCACTCCGAACGACTTCTTCTCGTTCATCTTCAACAAGATAGCTTCGGCTATTGCGCCACCGAGTTGTGGTTCGGTGCCGGTTCCGAACTCGTCGATGAGGAACAAAGTGCGCTCGTTGCCGTGTTCCAGCAGCTCCTTCATATTAATAAGGTGTGAGCTGTATGTCGAGAGGTCGTTCTCCAGCGACTGCTCATCACCAATGTCGATGAACATGTCGTGAAACACGCCGCATTTTGAGTCTATCTTGACAGGAATCGCCAGCCCGCATTGCAGCATGTACTGAATCAATCCTATCGTCTTGAGGCACACTGACTTACCGCCAGCGTTAGGACCTGAAATAACGAGAATTCGGTTGTTTTTACACAATTTCAAATCCAGCGGCGTAATCTGTTTCCCTTGCCCCTTCAATTTCATCTCCAGCAGCGGGTGTCGTGCCTCAATCCAGTCGAACATAGGCTCGTCAACTACTTCAGGAATCACGCAGTTGAATTCGTGAGCTAATAGCGCCTTAGCCCTAATGAAATCAAGCAATCCCAGTAATCTCCAAGCCATAATAAGGTTCGGAATCTCAGGTCTCAAAATCTTTGTGAAAGCGAGTAAAATCTTGTTGATTTCACGTCTTTCAGCATATTCCAACTCCTTGATTTCGTTGTTAGTCTCGAAGATTTCCGCTGGTTCGATGTAAACCGTCTGTCCTGTTGCTGATTCGTCGTGAATAAAACCTCGCAGTTCGCGTTTGTCGGCAGCTCTTACAGGAATTACAGGACGTCCGTCGCGTATGGTCATCTCCGCTGTGCTGTCAGTCCAGCCCGAGTTCTTAGCCTCAATGAGGATTTTGTGCATCCTGTGGTCGATTGAGCTCTGTTTTCGTCTGATATTTCTGCGAATCTCAGCAAGTTCAGCCGAAGCGTTGTCAGGTATCTCCCCCTTGTCGTCGATAAGGCGGTTTATCTCTGTAAATATATGATTGTCAATTGATATGCCTTCTGCCAAAGCCTTCAGATAAGGCACTTTGTCCGATGCCTCCGATTTGAAGAATTTGAAAACGTAGAAAAGCGCCGAAAGGGTAGGCTTCAGCGCGAACATACTCTCGAGGCTGATTACTGTACCGTCTATTGCCAGATGCTTGAACTCATCACGCAAATCGTTGTAATCGCGCACCGGGAAAGGCACTCCGTCCTGCATCAACGTCTCAAAATCCTGAATCAGGCGAAGGTATGTGTGAATCTCGTCAACATCGGTGCAGTAACACATCTTACCAACGAATTCTTTACCCATATCGCTGATACACAATTCGTTAAGATGTTCCCTAATTGCTTTGAAGCCTATCTTATTTTCAAAATCCGAAGGATAAATCATTTTTTATTAAAAATAGCTTGCAAAATTACAAAACTTTTCCTATCTTTGCCAAAAATTATGTTATGGTGAGGTTTGAACTTTGTGCAAACGGCTATCAGTCAATGATCAATGGAGTTGTTGGCTGTGCTGATTGCGCCGAGCTTTGCGAGGCGCTCGTAGTCGGTGGCATCACGCCGTCGCATGGTACATTGTTTAATTGTCAAAATGCGGCCCGCCATATACCTATCAGGGTGCTGATTCGTTGCCGCCCGGGTAATTACATATATAGCGATAATGAGCTGAAGATCATGTGTGAAGACATCAAGATGGTCAAGCGGATGGGCTACGAAGGTGTTGTGATAGGCGCGCTGAATTCTGAAGGTGACATCGATGTCCCTGCAATAAAAAAGATGATGGCGGCCGGAGAAGGACTGAAATTTACCTTCCACCGAGCTATCGATGCATGTAAAAATCCTTTTATCGCATTGGAAACTCTTGTCCGACTTGGGTTTGACAAAGTGCTCACATCCGGTTGCAAACCAACGGCTTACGAAGGTATTGAGATGATTCGCAAAATGCAGGATATGTTTGGCGACAGCATCAATATCATGGCAGGAGGCGGCATCAACGAGACCAATGTGATGCAGATTCTCTCTGCGACAGGCATCAAAAACTGTCACGCTTCTCTGACATCGTATGCTCCTGATTGTCATACTGATTTGTATCCAAGTGGCTTTGACGACACTGGCGCCGAGATGCGTTACATCATTTCAACTGTCAATAGGATCAAGGCATTCAAAGAGGTTATCGAGAGTTAGTCCCTCTTAAATTATTACGATGAAAAAAATAGATTTCATAATAGTTCTCTTAGTACTATTACTCTTTTCCGCTTGCTCGACCAAACAAAACACTTCACAGTCGTTAAATCAAGGCTGGCGACTCACTACCGACACCTTATCCATTGATTTACAAGTGGATATACCATCCGAAGCCCATGCCGACTTATACAAAAACGGGCTTATTCCGCATCCTTACGGAGAAGGTGACGAGGAGCGGCAGCTGCAATGGATTCCGCAGCATCAATGGGATTATTCTCTGAAATTTGATGTCGATAAAAATGTGTGGAATCAGGATAATATTGAATTGATTTTCAATGGTTTGGATACATATGCTGATGTATGGCTCAATGGTGAGAAGATTCTGCATTCTGACAACCAGTTTGTCCGTTACGAAAAGGATGTTAAAAATCTTCTCAAAAAACGCGATAATAAGCTGAAAGTGCGTTTTTATCCTTTTGATGCTCAACGAGATAGCCTTGTTGGAACGTATCCTTTAAAGTTTCCTGAAAAGTACGCTGTGATGCGCAAGGCGGCCTACCAAAACGGCTGGGATTGGGCTCCGCGCTATCTAAACATCGGAATCTGGAAAGATGTGGAACTCGTCGGTTGGAATGATTTCAAAATCGAAAATATAGCGTTTTTGACCAAAAATATTACTGATGAATCTGCTGAAATGACAGCAAATATTGTGCTTACCAACGATTTTGATGGTGTGCTGAGATTTGATGTTTTTTGTAATGGAGAAAAACTCGCTGAAGAGGCCGTTTCTGATAAATTTAATGGTCTTATCAGCATTCCGTTTACACTTGAAAATGCTGAGCTCTGGTGGCCTAACGAGATGGGTGGGCAGACGATGACTGAGTTTGTGATTAAAATTTATAATGACAACGAACTGGTTGATACTCAAATAATTAAGACTGGAATTCGTAAAATAGAACTCATTGAAGAGCCCGACAGCATCGGTTGTGCCATGTATTTCAAGGTAAACGGCAAGAAAGTTTACATCAAGGGTGCAAATTATGTGCCAGAAGAGATGATTGAGACGTGGATGTCGAGAGAAAAGACTGAAAAGTTGCTGGCGGAATGTGTGCCTGCTCATTTCAACATGCTTCGTGTTTGGGGCGGCGGCATCTATCCGCCTGATTATTTCTTCGACATTTGCGACAGTCTGGGCATAATGGTGTGGCAGGATTTCATGTTCGCCGGCACGACTTACCCATATTCCGATGAGTTCTTGAACAACGTGAAAGAAGAAGCTATTCAGCAAGTTGTTCATTATCAGAATCATCCGTCGCTGGTGCTGTGGTGTGGCAACAACGAGGTGAGCGAGGGCTTCGTCAACTGGGGCTGGCAGAAATCGATGGGCTGGAGCGATGACGATTACGCTGAAATGAAACGCGGAATGGACACTCTGTTTGTGGATATATTCTCCCAAGTTGTTGATACTTATGATGGTACGCGTTCCTATTGGCCATCGTCACCGAAAAACGGCTGGGGCAAACCAGAGAGCCTGACCGAAGGCGATGTCCACTATTGGGGCGTTTGGTGGGGCGAGCAGCCTTACGAAGCCTACCTCGAGAAAGTGGGCCGTTTCAACAGCGAATTCGGCTATCAGGCCTACCCGAACATCGAAACAAAGCACCAAAAACACCCGAGAGGGGAGGAATTGATTCAGAAACATATCGAACGTTACATTTGTAGGGATGCGGCGCACCACGTCCCTATGACGGATTACGTTTATTATTCCCAATTATCTCAATCCTATGGCATCGGTCTCGCCATCGAAGCCCAGCGAGCGGCGAAGCCGCGAAGCTGGGGTTCCCTCTACTGGCAGCTGAACGACGCTTGGCCTGTAATATCTTGGTCATCAATCGATTATGCAGGCAATAAAAAGATTCTGCAAGAGAAACTCAAGAAGTTGTATGCACCTATATTAATAGGTGTGCTCCCGACAACCGACGGCAACTTCACGGTTTACGCCGTCAGCGACCTCTATCGTGAAATAAATGCCGATTTGGTGCTCAACATCCGCGATTTTGATAAAAATCTGTTAAAATCTTATTCCGAAAAGATTCAAATTCCTGAAAATGGCTGCATTCATCTCGCTCTCGACGTAAACGAATTCGTTAAGGATTTTGATAAAACAAAGATTTATATCGAGATGCAACTCGTTGAAAATAATGAAGTTATTGCTGAAAGAATCCAATATTTGGTTTATCCGAAAGATTTGAATTAGAGTTTGTCCCGAAGATCCATAATCGGCTTTTCGTAGAATTTGTAAATGATTGTTGAAACCAAAATTACAACAATCCAATAGATTGCGTACCAAAGGATTGCCTCGGGTTTGCTGCTGATTTCGACGTTTGTGGTGATGACTGAAGCCACCATAGACAGGTTAATCAGATACATCGAGTAAGAAATCAGGCTGATGTGTGTGACGACTTTTGAAAGTGTTTTCGGCGCTGATTTTATGGTTTCGAAGCGTGGCAGTAGCAGGAAACATCCCAAACTTTGCATTGAAATCTTAAAAATTATAGTTGAAGCATCTGTAGGATTCCAATTCATGTAAGGCATTAGTAGACAAGCGATTAGCCCTAAAATAAAGGCGATATTCCGGCTTTTGTGCCAAAATTCAGGCGCAAAATGTTTTATGTAAGCCGCCAAAAGTCCCAAAGCTATTCCGTCGAGATGATAGATTATTACCTTGTGAATTTTCACATCGTACCAAAAACCGTCATTAATTTCAAGTTTTGAACCGACGAAAAGCCTCATCAAAAACGAAAAGCATAGGAAAATAATGATGTTCGCGAGGAAAATGTGTTTCTTTTGCAATTTTTTCTTAAGAAAAACATTCAGCAAAAACAAAATGATAGGGAAGGAGAGGTAAAACCATTCTTCTATCGTCAAACTCCACGATTCCCAGAAGAATCCGTGAAATTCGCTGAATAAATTCTGTACGAAAAACAGGAATTTCCAGTTGAATTGGCTGAAATCTTCGCGAATAATGCCGAAATAAACAAAAATTATGTTTAAAACCAGTATCAGATAGTAGTTCGGGAGTGTGCGAAACCAACGGCGTTTCCAAAACCGCGCCATCTGCCTGAAACCAAAACTTTCTTCTTTTAAAAACGTATTCAAAAGTATAGTTCCGATCAGGAAACCGCTAAGGACGAAAAACAGTTCAACGCCAGGAATTATTGGTATCCACGGATATTTTGGGAAGATGTTCATCCAGCTGGCATGCACTATCACAACGTTGATTATCGCGATGGCGCGCATCAGGTCGAGGCCGAAAACACGTTTTTTCATTTAATCAAGCTTAAGCACTGCCAAGAAAGCCGACTGTGGCACTTCCACGTTGCCGATTTGGCGCATACGTTTCTTTCCTTCCTTCTGTTTTTCAAGGAGCTTGCGCTTACGTGAGATATCGCCGCCGTAACATTTTGCGGTAACATCTTTTCGCACCTGGCGCACGGTTTCACGAGCGATGATTTTAGCTCCGATAGCAGCCTGAATAGCGATGTCGAACTGCTGTCGTGGTATCAACTCCTTGAGTTTCTCGCACATACGGCGGCCGAAAGAGTAGGCGTGGTCGACAAAAATCAAGGTTGAAAGGGCATCGACGGTGTCGCCGTTTAGCATAATGTCGAGTTTTACCAGCTTCGACGGTTTGTAGCCGCAGATATGATAATCGAAAGAGGCGTAACCTCTTGATATTGATTTCAGTTTGTCATAGAAGTCGAACACGATTTCGCTCAATGGCATCTCGAAAGTCAGCTCTACACGGTCTGTTGTCAAGTAAACCTGGTTTTTCAAGATACCACGACGTTCAATGCACAACGTCATAATCGAGCCGACATATTCGTTTTGTGAGATGATCTGAGCCAAAATATACGGCTCGTCTATGTGGTCGAGTTTTGTAACATCAGGCATTCCGCTTGGGTTGTGCACGTCCACAACGCTGCCGTCTGTCAAATACGCTTTAAACGATACGTTAGGCACAGTGGTGATGACGTCCATGTTAAATTCGCGGTCGAGGCGCTCCTGGATGATTTCCATGTGAAGCAATCCCAAGAAACCGCAGCGGAATCCGAAGCCCAATGCCGCTGACGACTCAGGCTCCCAAACCAATGAAGCGTCGTTGAGTTGCAGTTTCTCCAAAGAACTTCTAAGTTCTTCATAATCGTCGGCATCGACAGGGTAGACACCAGCGAACACCATCGGTTTCACGTTTTCGAAGCCTGCAATCGGCTTATCGCAAGGGTTGTCGACCGAAGTGATTGTATCACCGACTTTCACCTCTTTCGAGGTCTTGATGCCCGAAATGATGTATCCCACATTGCCGGCTGAAAGTTCTTTCTTAGGTACCTGTTTCATCTGCAAAACTCCGATCTCATCGGCGTCATATTCCATGCCGGTGTTGAAAAACTTGACGTTTTCGCCCGTTCTGATGGTACCGTTCATAATTCTGAAATAAGCTATGATGCCTCTGAACGAATTGAAAACCGAGTCGAAAATCAAAGCTTGCAGCGGTGCTTCCGGATCGCCTTTTGGTGCCGGGATGCGCTTCACGATAGCCTCCAAAATTTCTTCAACTCCGAAGCCTGTACGTGCCGAGCAGCGTAAAATATCCTCTCTGTCGCAACCGATGAGGTCTACAATCTGGTCTTCGACCTTTTCTGGCTGCGCGCTCTCCATATCTATTTTATTCAAGATCGGGATGACTTCCAAGTCGTGGTCGATTGCCATGTAAAGGTTGCTAATCGTTTGAGCTTGAATGCCTTGCGATGCGTCAACAACCAACAGAGCGCCTTCGCAAGCGGCTATTGAACGCGAAACTTCATACGAAAAGTCGACGTGACCGGGAGTGTCGATAAGATTCAGGGTGTAAACCTCTCCCTCATGCTCATATTTCATCTGGATGGCATGGCTTTTGATTGTGATGCCACGCTCGCGCTCAAGGTCCATATCGTCCAAAACCTGATCCACTAACTCCTTCTTGGTCAATGTGTTGGTCATCTCGATAAGTCTGTCTGCCAAGGTGCTTTTTCCGTGATCAATATGCGCTATAATACAAAAATTCCTGATCTTATCCATCTTAAAAAACGATTTACTCCAATCTAATAATTAATCTTGCAAAGATACGAAAAATCTGAATATTTCATCATGTTTTTATTTTTTTCAATTTTTATTGAAATTTGTTTGGTTTTGTTAAAAATAGTGTCTAACTTTGCAAAACATTTGGAAATGACAAATTTTGTTAACAAAAAAATATCATCATGGCTAAGAAAATTAGAATAGGTATCAATGGACTTGGCAGAATCGGTCGATTGGTGCTGCGTGCCGCCCAGAAACGTGACGACATTGAGATTGTGTACATGAATGGAACGTGTCCTGTTGATTATCAAGCTTATATGCTTAAATACGACACAATGCACGGTCAGTTTGATGGCACTCTCGATTACAATCTGGAGAAGAGCACGTTGATTATCAACGGAAAAGAAATTCCTACGAGTGTTAGCCGTGACCCAGTTGGCCTGAAATGGGGCGAATATGGCGCGGATTACGTCATCGACGCTACAGGAAAGTTCCTCACCAAGGAAGCTGTGCAACCACACCTCGATTCAGGTGCGAAATATGTCATTCTTGCCGGTCCTTCAAAGGATGACACACCTATGTTCGTATGCGGTGTCAACGACAAAACTTACGTGAAAGGCACTCAGGTCGTGTCAAACGCATCATGCACCACAAACTGCTTGGCACCTCTCGCTAAGGTCATCAATGACAAATGGGGTATCACTAGCGGATTGATGACAACGGTGCATTCAACAACTGCTACACAGAAACCTATCGACGGTCACTCATTGAAAGACTGGCGTGGCGGTCGCGCCGCATCTGGCAACATCATTCCTTCGACAACAGGCGCTGCAAAGGCAGTGGGTAAGGTTATCCCTGAACTCAAAGGCAAACTTACCGGTATGTCGATGCGTGTTCCGACATTAGACGTGTCAGTCGTCGACTTGACATGTAATTTGGCAAAGCCAGCCACTTACGATGAGATCTGCGTGGAGATGAAGAGAGCTTCTGAAGAAGAACTCAAAGGTATCCTCGGATACACTGAAGACGCTGTCGTTTCGAGCGACTTCCTCGGTGACATCCGCACCTCTATCTTTGACGCGAAGGCAGGTATCGCATTGACCGACACCTTCGTGAAGCTCGTGTCATGGTACGATAACGAGATCGGTTACTCCAACAAGCTCCTCGACCTGATCCATACGATGGCGGTCATTAACGGAGATTTTTAAATGAATCTGCCGGATACATATTCGCAGGAAGAAAAAATAGAACTTGAACGACAGTTTAACGTTCTTCTACAGTGTTGGAAATCAAGGAAAAACGAGCAGGATGTGGCTCTTGTGACAGAGGCATTCCTGCTCGCTGCCAACGCTCATAAAGACGCGCGCCGTCGCTCAGGTGAGCCGTATATGTATCATCCGCTCGCTGTAGCTACTATAATAGCTGGCGAGATGGGAATGGGTCGTACCTCTATCATTTGCGCGCTGCTGCACGATGTGGTGGAGGACACCGACTATACCTTAGAATATATCAGCGAACACTTCGGCGATAAGGTGGCGAAAATCGTCGACGGTGTCACAAAACTCACAAGCGAAGATTTCAAGGAAGGCGCCAAGAGCCTGCAGGCGGAGACATTCCGCAAGGTTATCATGAGCATGTCATACGACATCCGCGTCATTCTCGTGAAACTCGCCGACAGATTGCATAACATGCGCACACTCAGCTCGATGCCACATCATAAACAGCTGAAAATCGCTTCTGAGACAACACAAATCTACGCTCCGATAGCCTATCGGCTTGGTCTTTATAAAGTGAAAATCGAGCTCGACGACCTCTGCCTGAAATATATCAATCCTCAGGTTTTTGAATCGGTTCAGAAACAACTTTGTGAGGTTAGAGAAAAGAAGATCAACGAGTTAGAGGAATTTTTGGCACCTGTTAAAGCCGATCTTGAGAGTATGGACATCAAGGTGCGGACCATGGCTATCGAACGTAATGTCAGCTCGGTTTGGGAACGCATGGTGAAGTTCGGGATGTCGCTCGAAGAGGTGTACGATGTTTACGTGGCGCGTATCATCATCGACTGCCCGAATATTGAAGACGAGAAGATCCAGTGTTGGGAGACCTTCGCCGTCTTGACAAAATATTACTATCCCGACAACAAGAAGATGCGCGACTGGGTGTCGTTCCCTAAAACCAATGGCTACTCTTCGATTCACGCTGTTTTCATGAGTAAAAACGGCAACTGGATTGAGACCCAGATTCGTACAGAGCGCATGGACGAGATAGCTGAGAACGGCTTTGCGGCGTATTGGAAATATCGTGATCAGAACTCTACCGCTGAGTCAGGGCTCGACCTTTGGATGAAAGTAGTGAGGAATCTGGTGCAGCAAGCCGATGAAAATCAAGTGTCAGCTATTGAGTTTATTGACAGTTTCAAACTTGACCTGTTCAACGACGAGATATTCGTATTCACGCCAAACGGCGATAAAATGACCTTGCCGAAAGGCTCTACAGTACTCGATTTCGCATATAACATCCACACCGATCTTGGAAATCATTGCGTCGGCGCGAATATCAATAAAAAACTGTCGCCGATTGACACTGAACTTAAGATGGGCGACCAGGTTGAGGTGATAACATCGGAACATCAGGAACCGCAGGAAAAATGGTTCGATTATCTTGCCACTTCAAGCGCTAAGAGCCGCCTCAAAAACGGAATCAAAGATTTCCGAAAGGCTTATAAAGAAAAGGGCAAGACGATTCTGAAAGAGTATTTCGACCGCGCTAAGATTGATTTCAGCCGGCAAAACCGCAACTATCTCGCCGAGAAATTCAACCTCGCGACACGTAACGACCTTTATTATTATGTCGCGATGAATAAAATCGGTCAGCAGGATGTTGAGAATTTCCTCAAGAAAAACGATGCCAGCTGGTCGGATTATCTGGTGAAATACCTTACTTTAGGCTTTGTCAGACCATCGTCGCAGAAGAAAAACGGCGAGCAGGAGAAGTCGGAAGATGTCGATGTGGCCGGTTATGTCATTTCGACATGTTGCAACCCTATCCCAGGCGATGACGTGGTGGCGATAAGTCTGCCCGGAGAGCCTGTACAGATTCATCACCCCGATTGCCCTGAGGCTCAGAAACTTATGTCGCGCTACGGCGAGAGTATTGTTAAGGCACGTTGGCAGTTTGGCGACGATTTCGCATTCTTGGCTACACTTAAGATATTGGCAGTCAATAAGATGGGATTCGGTGCCACACTCTTCGACACCATCACCAATCAAGAAAAACTCGACATGCAGGCTATGGAGATGAAAATTGAAGGCGGCATGGTCGTGGCAACAGTCTCAGTCTATGTAAACAACCTGAAAACCCTTGAAAATCTTATAGATAAGATCAAGAGAATCGAGCTCGTGAAAAAAGTTGAAAGAGTAGGAAAACGAAGCTGATTTTTTTCGTAAATTTGCAACCGCAAAACGTATTATTATGTCAAAATTGGATTTGCTTCTTGGATTGCAGTGGGGCGACGAAGGCAAAGGTAAGGTCGTCGACGCGCTCACTCCTAAATATGATATGGTCTGCCGTTTTCAGGGCGGCCCGAATGCCGGTCACACTATTGAGTTCGACGGAAAGAAATTTGTGCTTCATACCATTCCGTCTGGAGCGTTTAACGATAAGTGTATCAATGTGATAGGCAATGGTGTCATAATCGATGCGAAGATTTTGAAAGACGAAATCGACAACCTTGCTGCGGCTGGTATTGATCTTACAAAGCGTCTCATGATATCCAACAAGGCACATCTCATCCTGCCTACACATAGAGTGTTGGATGCCGCCAACGAGAAGGCTCTCGGAAAGATGAAGATAGGCTCGACCTTGAAAGGCATCGGCCCGACTTACACCGACAAGACTGCACGTCGCGGTTTGCGAATTGGAGACATCATGATGAGCGATTTCAAACAGCGTTACGAGAATATCAAAGCCAAACATTATCAACAGATTAAGGATCTGGATTTCGATATCAATGAGGTGCGTCTTGATGGCATGAACTTCACTGATTATGAGAAGATTTGGTTTGAAGCGATTGATTTCCTGAAGAAATTCCAATTTGTTGAGAGTGAATATCTTATAAATAAATTTCTTGATGAGGGCAAGAATGTCCTCGCCGAGGGTGCTCAGGGCTCGATGCTCGACGTCGATTTCGGAAGCTATCCTTTTGTGACCTCTTCGTCGGTCATCGCGGCAGGCGCCTGCTCTGGTTTGGGTGTCGCTCCAAGCAAGATTGGCAAAGTTTACGGTATCTTTAAGGCATATTGCACACGCGTCGGAACAGGCCCATTCCCAACCGAATTGTTCGACGAGACTGGCGAGATGTTGCGTGCCAACGGACATGAATTCGGAGCAACAACCGGACGTCCACGTCGTACGGGATGGCTTGATATTCCTGCACTTCGCTACGCCTGTATGCTCAGCGGTGTCACCGACCTGATGATGATGAAGTCAGACGTGATGGATGACCTGAAAGAGATTAAGGTTTGCATCGGATATGAATATAACGGTAAAGTGATTGATTATCTGCCGTATGACGCCTCGACAGTCACAATGAAACCGGTTTACACCACAGTGAAAGGCTGGAATTGCAAGATCGACGGCAAAATTCCGCAGGAGCTTGAAGATTATATCAAATTTATCGAAGAAAAAGTGGGTGTGCCGATTAAATTCGTGTCATACAGCCCGGATAGAAACGCTAATATATTAAGATGATCATTTTAGAAAAACCATACGTTTCCGCTCCTCTCGTTGAGTATCTCGAGAAAAGTCAAATTGCGGTATTGAGAAATGAGATGTCTGAGCTTTTAGTTCAGCAAGGACATCATTTGAACCTGTTGAACGACAACGAGTTCGTTGCAAAATACAAGCAAAATGGAAAGCTTTACGCCGTGTCGGAGAATGCTCTCGTCTGGCTGTATCCACATCTCGCTGGTTCGGAACTCATTGAGAAGGTTAAGATTGTGAAAGACAAGGCTGAGTTCCGTAAGATCTGTGCCGGGATTTTCCCTGATTTCTATTATAAAGAAGTGGAAATGAACGAGTTACGCTCATTGAATCCTGACAATCTGCCGTTGCCGCTGGTGATAAAACCTGCTGTCGGATTCCTCAGCGTAGGAGTCTATATCGTGCGCAGCAAGGAAGAATGGCAGAACGCTTTAGACGATATTGACCGTAACTTCGCAAAACAGTGCGCTGTGTTCCCTGAAACTGTTGTAAAAAGCGGGAAATTCGTGCTTGAAGACTTCATCCAAGGCGAGGAATATGCTGTTGACGCTTATTACGACAAAGATGGTAAGCCTAACATTATCAATATTTTCCATCATATCTTCAAGTCGGAGACCGATGTCAGTGACCGCCTTTATTGCATGAGCAAGGAGATTTTCGAGAAGAATTACGGTCCGTTCAACCAGTTTTTGATTGATTTGAATGGTGTGTTGAATTTCCACAATTTCCCGATGCATGTGGAATTTCGTGTTGATAAGAATTCTGGCAAGGCTATCCCGATTGAAGTCAATCCGTTGCGTTTCGCTGGCATGTGCTTGAACGATTTGACACGTCACACCTGCGGTTTGCTGCCAGTACAATGCTATTTCGAAGGCATTCATCCGGATTACGCCAATATGTGGAACGGCATCGAGGACGATGTGTTCAGTTTCATAGTGCTCGACAAGCCATACGAGACGACAAAACCTATTGATTTTGATAAGATTAAGAAACATTTCCATGGCGTTGTCGAAACTCGTGATATCAAAAACCCTGCCATGAGCATCTGGGGATTCCTGTTCATGAAGACAGACAAAGCACATCGTGCTGAACTGCAAGAAATATTGAATTCTGACTTGACAGAATTTATAAACAAATAGTCCATTAGTCATCAATTTCGAAGGCCTTCAGCTTCCGTAGGAAGGTGGCCAGCCGAGAAATGATGACTAATGACAAATAATCATAGTTTTCAGAAATCAATTTCGAAGGCCTTCAGCTTCCGAAGGAAGGTGGCAGCCGAAAAATGATTACTAAAGACGATTAAAACAATATAATATGAAAAGATTATTCCTTTTTATAGCTATTGCATTTTTAGCAATATCATGTTCAAATCGTGATTCGAAAAAAGAGCAGCAAGCATTGCAATTTCTCAATGCTTCAATGCCATTTGGTGACGAGATTGACTACAGCGAAGATTATTTCTTAAAAAATATCCAGACATCTTTTAAAGCCAAGAAGGAATTGCCTTGGGGGAAGCGTGTTCCAGAGCGCGAGTTTAAGCATTTCGTGTTGCCGATACGAGTGAACAACGAGAATCTTGATGATTTTCGCATGGCATATTATGAGGAATTGCGCGACAGAGTCAAGGATTTGTCGATGTACGACGCTGTGTTGGAAGTCAATCATTGGTGCCATGAGAAGGTCAACTATAAAGGTTCTGATTCACGAACAAGCTCACCGATGGCAACCATCAAAACCTCGTGGGGACGCTGTGGCGAAGAGTCGACGCTGCTTGTCTCGGCATTACGCGCTGTGTCCATCCCTGCCCGCCAGGTTTACGTTCCGCGTTGGGCACACTGCGACGACAACCACGCCTGGGTGGAGGCCTGGGTTGACGGCAAGTGGCATTTCCTTGGCGCCTGCGAGCCTGAACCGGTGCTTGATTTGGGGTGGTTTAACGCTCCTGCATCGCGCGCATTATTAGTGCACACTCGTGTTTTTGGCGATTACAGTGGCCCAGAAGAAGTGATAAGCAAGACGGCAAATTACACCGAGATCAATGTCACTGATCATTATACAGAGACAGTAAAACAAAATGTTAAAGTTGTTGATGTTTATGATAAAGGCGTTGAAGGTGTCCAAGTTGATTTTAAGATTTATAACTACTCAGAATATCATACCGTAGCAACTAAATATACTGATAATCAGGGAGATGCATGGTTGACATCTGGTCGTGGAACCATGATGGTTTACGCCTCGAAAGATGGAAAAATCGGTTGGGATGTTGTTAACATCGGTGAGATTGATACTGTTACAATTAAACTACATAGGCCTATAGATTGGCCTTTATGGATGTGTAATGATTACGATATAATTCCGCCTACAGAAAATGCCAGAATTCCAGATGTTTCCACTGAAATATGTGTTAAAAATAATCGTCGTTTGGCTGTTGAGGATTCAATTAGAAACGCATATGTTGCTAAGTGTATTACCGCTCAGAACGAAGGTGATTACGATAAGGAAATAATGGCGAAGACCTGGGGTAACTATCAGACAATCAAGGATTTTATTGATTATGCTAGAAGTTTGGATAGGGAAGAAGAGGCGTATAAAATATTAAATGTATTGACCGATAAAGATTTACGTGATGTGAATTTAAATGTATTAATCGATTGTTTAAACCATGTAGAGACGTTTCCTGAAACGTCTCCAAATAGCGATTTCTATTACAAATACGTTGTAAATCCTCGCGTTTCAAACGAGATGTTACGGCCATTTGTAGAGACGTTTCATGAAACGTATCTGCCAGATAATGTTGATGATCTGATAAAATGGGTTAGCGATAGCATTACAGTCGATGATGCCTTCGGTGAAAGTAGAACCCCGATTTCTCCAGCTGGTGTGTTGCGCTCACGTCATGCCGACTCACATTCACGTGATATTTTCTTTGTTGCGATGGCACGAACCAAAGGCATTACATCACGCATTGACCCTGTTACTGGTAAGGTGCAATATTTTGATAATCAATGGATTGATGTTAATTTAGATCCTGAAAAGACGTTTTCTGAAACGTCTCAAAAACCAGGGACCTTGGTTATCTATTATGATGGCACTGACGATCCTCGTTATTATACCCATTTTTCTATCAAAAAATACAACGGCAACACCTTTGATTTATTAGCATACGACGCCATGGACCCGGGAATGGATGTTGGAATGACGCTTTCGCAAATGATGGCTGACGGCGGCATCAAACTCGATCCTGGATATTATGTGTTGAATTGCGGACCTCGTCTCGCCGATGGTAGTGTGCTAAATCATCTGGTTTTCTTCACGATTCGGAGTGGCGAGAAAACAAATGTTGAATTGATTATGCGTAATTCTATTGTAGAGACGCGCCATGGCACGTCTCTACGGATTGTGGCATTTTTAGACAGCGGCAGCGAACCGACCACCCACGCCATGCAGGAGATATCAATTCTGAAAGACAAATTTGAAAAAGATGCCGGTGAAATAAGATTCTATTTTAAGGATGAAGAGAGCTTTAATAATTTTAAACTGAAGAATTTCAACGAGTTACCTCAAAATATTGTTTTTGAAATTGATGGCGACATGCAAGAGGACAACCTCCCCGTATTCAGGGTTGTCAACGATAACAATGAAATAATGTTTGAAGCCAAAGGCTATCAAATCGGACTGGCAGAACAAATTTTACGCTATTTCCCCACTGGACACTAATTTTGTGACGAAATTCGGATACTATTATCTTACTGAATTTCCGTAGATTCCCAAGAAGATGTCGCGCAAAAGTGCCTGATCAAGGTCTTTGTACATCTCGATCCATTTCATATACTGTAAGAAATCGGCCTTCTGTTTCTCGGTGTAATGACTTGCGTATTTATTTGATTCGCTACGTAAGTCGTTGGCAATGAAATTGTTAGGCATCGACATATAGCCTGAGTTGATCCTTTCGTCCATCAGCTTAGCGATGTTGTTGAAGTAGTCGCCAGGGGTGTCGTCCATCCTATGCAGGTCGTCTTCGGTCACTGGCTCGCAGATGTGGAAATGCACGTGTCCCTTGGGCTGCATGATGCCGGTGAGTATGCTGTTGAGATCCTCACCAGGACGTTTCTCATATCGTCCGTTGACCTTCGTCGCGTAAAGTTCCAGTGTTTTCAGCTTGTCGCACGATTCCCATTCGTAAGAGACGGCTATCGGCACGATGTTGAGTTCAGCCAGTGATTTCACTTTGTCGTCTCTTCTGCTCATCCAAAACATCTTGATGATGGCCGGGTCGGTGGCGTCGATGCCATCTTTGGTGCGTCCGTTACGCTGAGCAATCCACACCGATTCCTTCTCCTCCGTGATGACGTGGCGCATGTATTCTGATGTGTGCATCAGGTTGTTGTAAAACTCCATTCTGTTGCCGCCACGCTCTATGCGGAACATCTTGTTAGCCTTGCCGAAGTCAACAACAAAAGGATGTTCCATGAGGTTGCTGCCGAAGGTGATCTGGCAGGTGTTGTGACCGCCGGCGTAGAGAATATACTGCAAAAACATCGCGTCGAGCACAATGTCGCGGTGGTTCGAGACAAACAGATAAGGCTTTTTCTCGCTGATGTTTTCCAATCCCGACCAATCGAATCTCGTTGTGGTCTTTTTGACCAAAATCTCAATGACTTCTTTGAGGAAACCAACCTGTAACTCATAGATATTCTTGATGTTACGAAGTTTGTTCCTTAAAATCTCTGAGTCCATGCCCGGCATTAGGTAGTTAGCGATTGCGGGTATCAGCTCGCTGTCGGCGATTCGCTGCATGGCGGCCGGGAGCTCGTCGGCGTTATATGGTCTTATGTCGTCGAATTTAGCCATTATTTGTTTCTTAAGTCAATGAATTTGATAGGTTTACGGCTTTTAGCCGGATAGTTTGTCTTTTGAATCTCCTCAACAGGATGCACCTCGATTTGCGGTGCCACTCTGATTCGTGAGCGAAAGCTATCTTTGAGCTCTTTTACCACATCGAATTCAGGCTGATACTTCAGACCGATTTTCACTACAACATCATCGGTGCCTGCCTCGCTCTGACGAACTTCGATGACGTAATTTTCAACGTAGTCGGTGTTATCCAAAACATCATTGATCGCTGGCGGATACAGCGTCGTGCCCTTGAGTTTTATCATGTTGTTTTTGCGTCCCACGAGAGGGGTGAGGCGGTAGGAGTTACGTCCGCAAGGACATTGCTCGACAATCTTCGCCGCGATGTCGCCTGTGCGGAAACGCAGCAACGGCATGGCCTCAACGCCGAGTGTCGTCACCACAATCTCGCCAGGCTGGCCGTCTGGCACCGGAAGACCGTCTTCGCCAATGATCTCAACGATTATCAGTTCAGGATGCACGTGGCCGCCAAGTCCGTGTTCGCATTCCGAGAAGGTTGCGCCCATCTCAGTTGATGAATATGTCGCGAACAGCTGCACGTCCCATTTCTCCTTGATTTTGCGGCCAAGGAGGTTGAGCTCGAAATTCTGGTCTCGCAGTCCTTCGCCAATGCCGATGATGCGGCGGATGCTGCTGTTTTTATAGTCGATGTTATGTTCTTCGGCGTACTGTATCAGCTTGAGGATGAACGAAGGCACGCACATTATTGTGTCAGGTTTGATGCGGCGGATGGTGTCCCATTGGAGTTCAGGAATGCCGTTACCGACGCGGATGACGCCGGCGCCAAGCTCGCGCAGACCTAGGAAATATGCCAGTCCCGCCATGAAACGCTTGTCCAAGGTTGTCATCAGTTGCACGATATTGCCGGGCTTGACGCCGGCGCATTCGAACGATTTCTTTTCGTTGTATGCCAAACGTTTCAGGTCTTTCTCAGTGCATCCGAAGGTCACAGGATCGCCTAACGTTCCCGAAGTGGTGATGTAATCTACAATCTTTTCCTTCGGACAGCATAAAAACTCGTCGTTAAAAAGCTGCAGATCCTTCTTTTCGGTGAACGGAATCTTCACTAAATCCTCGATGTGACGAATTTTCTGGATGTTGATGCCATAGCTCTTGAACATCCTCTGATAATAAGGCGAATTAGCCTGAAGATATTCCAAAGCCTCATGAAGCAGACCTTCCTGATAAGCCTTGATTTCTTCTACTGATTTGTATTCTATATCGTTGTTAATCATAACATTACGATTGTTTTAAAGCTTGGTTTCCTCAAGCCATTTTAAAAATTCATTTTTCCATTGTCTCGACTCTTCAGTGCCTCTGGTCTCACTTGCGCCGAAGCCGTGACCGCCAGTCTGATATTGAATATATTTGTGCTCAATATTTTTAACATTCAGAGCTGAATCAAGAAGTATGGAGTTGTGATACTCAACAATCGGGTCGTCTACGCAGTTAACAAGAAATATCGGCGGGCAATCTGTTGGTATGTGCTTCTCGAGAGACATTGAGTCGCGCATAATTTGATTTTTGCATCTACGATCGCCCAGCAAAGCGCGACGTGAGCGTTCATGAACATAAGGCGCGTTCATCGTCACGACAGGGTAGATGGGAGCCGCAAAGGCCGGTCGGTTTTCCTCTTTGGTGAAAAAACACGCCGTTGACATCGAAAGATGCCCTCCTGCTGAGAACCCCATGATTCCCAGTCTGTCAGGATCAATGTTGTACTCTTCTGCATGCTCTTTCACATATTCGATGGCACGTTGAGCGTCGTTGAGCATATCTGGATGCTGGTTGCCACGAAACACACGGCGGTAGTGCCATATAAACTCTCTGATGCCAGCCACGCGATAACGCAAAACAAAAGCAGAGATGCCGTTGTCATTGAGCCAGCGTGCCACGTTGTCACCTTCGTTCACCTCGTCAAGCCAGAAATAACTTCCTCCTGGACAAACTATTACAGCCGTTCCGTCGGCGTTGTCATCAGCCAAAAAAGGTGTAAGAGTCACCTGTTTGCCATGATGCACATCCTTACCTTGCCACAAATAAACAGCCTCTTGAGCGGAAATTGTTCCGACAAGTAAAACTAATATGCTGAAAATAAATAACTTTCTAAACATTATCTGCCAAAAATATTCATCACTTCTTCTTTCGAAAGTTGGCGGTATTTATGCTGCATATCGGCAAAGAAATCCACTTGGAAGTACTCCTCGTCGTAGAACGACAGTTTGGAATTGGTGTTCGGAGTGCATTCCAGATACACTATATCTTCGAGCTTCAGATTTTTAGCTTCGCAAACCTGGTCGGCGAGTTTTTTGCCGGCATAAGTCACCGATGTGCCAGGATTATCCTGATACAACTCTGTCACGATGACATATTTTTTACCATCTACCTCTCTGATTTTCAATCCACAAGACGATTCCATGTCCCATTCACCCTTGAATGGGAAAATCTCATCATAATATTCCGGTGCTACTTTCATCTTAATTCAATTTTAATTTTTGGCTTTCAGTTCTGACATTTACGTTTCTAACGCTACGATCGACATCACGACCAAACGACTTATTAATCAATCTTCTATCGCGTGGACGATATGTGCCTTCTTCCATCTCGCGAAGAGCGACGTTGCAGAATAATCTGAACATCTTAGACTCCTGAGTTTCAGAGGCATAGAAGCTCTTCCATGCGTAATCGTAGAGATCCTGCAATTTCTCCGGCGACATATTCTTCGGTTGATACACTACCTGACCAGCATTGTAATGATCCCAGTCGAAGTCGAAGATTCTGCCTTGACGCAGCAAGTCGTCGTGACCTTTTGTGTGCGGGAACGGTGCGAAAATGGTGAACTCCGCGAGGTCCAAGTCAATCTCGCCCAGGAAGTCGATGAGGCGCTTGATGTCGTCTTCTGTCTGATTGTCAAGACCAAACAAAATTGTGCCTTCCACACCAATTCCGTAGTCGTGATAGCGTTTCACACGTTCCTTGATATAATCCGAGGTGTCGTAAACGGCCTGATAAACGTACCAAGCTCCGGCTTTTGCTGCCAGATCGAGCACTTCAGGGTCATCTTCTATGGTATGGCTAATCCATTTCTTTTTCAGAGGGGCGATGGCGGTGAATAGCTCTTTCTCCCATTCCTTGTTCTGTGCCAATGAGTTATCAACGATGAACAGACGGTTGTTGTCGATGCCTGCCATGTCTTCGACAACCTTGTCGACCGGACGCGGACGGAACTTACGGCCGCCGAGATAGGAAACAGCGCACGGATAGCAGCTGAAACGGCATCCGCGACTGGCGTTGAATAGATCGACCATCTGCACCCCCTTGTGGTTGTACAGCTCACGTTTGTAAAGGTCACGGCGGCAAGGGCCGACACTCTCGATAGGCGGCTGGTTGCCCATATAGTTGTAAATCTTTTTCAGGCAGCCGTTTTTCCAGTCGAGTATAACCTGCTCCGAGCGGCCTTCCGACTCACCCAAAAACACACTGTCCACGTGATTTACCATCTCTTCAGCGTGAAGCATGCTCGAGATGCCGCCGGCAAGCACTGTTTTGCCTCTTTTATGGTATTCATCAGCTATAGCCCAACCGCGTTTTACCTGTGTGGTGAGCATCATTGACAATGCCACGAGATCGCATTCCTCATCAAAATCAATGGGTTCCACGTTTTCGTCGGTAAACGAAATGTCGACATATTCAGGCAAAGTGGCGGCAAAAGCTACAGGACCGTGAGGCGGCAAATTGAACGTCGTTTGACCCGGCAACTTGTTCCATTTCGGGTAAATCAACTTCAGCTTTATAGTTTCCATATTAAAATAATCCTTCTAATCTAAACTACAAAGATACAAAAAAAATAATTACTTTGAACTTTTTTTGTTGATTTTTCTAACAATTTCGTTATGTCCGACGAAAGCTTCGGCTGTTTGAATAGCTGTCAATGCGACGCCGCAGAAACCGTGGATGTTGACGTTTTGTCCGGTTAGGTAAAGGTTTTTAACTTTAGTAAACACTGACATTTGCGAGAGCATCATATCGTTGCTGTCCTTTTGGAAACCATAATTCGAACCGAACTTGTTGCCGTAAAAATCGCGTATGGTGAGAGGCGAGGAGGCGAACGAAAACTCAATGCTGCCTCGGAAATCAGGGTAGATTTTCTCCATACGATGGAGCACCTTCTCAGTCATGTCGGTTTTCCATTTCTCATATTCAGCGCCGCGATGTCCTGTTGTTGTGTCTTCCCATTTCTTTACCTGATCGAAATCCATCATGCAGATGATTATCATTGTTTCGGCGAACTCGTCTTGATTCTCGACAGGTGGTGTCACAAACATGAATTTCTCAGGCCATTCTTCCTGATTATCAATAAAATAGCACGGGTGGTTGATGTAACGGAAAGCTTTGTCTTTGAATTTGATATAAACTTTGAAACTCGATTTCGACTCCGGAATTGCATGGATTCTTTTCTTGAAAGCGGCAGGAAAAGCGTCGTTAGAGATGATTTTTAGAAGCACGTCAGGATGCACGTCGGAGATGTAGTTGTCGGACTTATAAACCTTGCCGTTTTTAGTTACAACATCTGTAACTAAATGATTAACAACGTTAATTTTTATGACTTCCTCGTTGGCGATAACATTTCCTCCACAGTTTTCTATCACTTCTTTCAACAAATCAGCCATTTGCTGACTGCCTCCGACAAACTGGAATGTGCCGCCGATGTGAAGCATGCTCAGAAGGGCGTTGAAAAATGCCGGTGTCATGTCTTCAACTCCACCAAAAAGCGGACTCAGATAACCCAAAAGATGTTTTAGCTTTATGTTGCGTATATATTTGTCAATCAACGAGTTATAAGGCTTAAGGAAATCTTCGCTGAGCAACATGAAATTAGGCTCGTCAGAACTCTCACGAAGGTAGAAAAGGTCTTCCTCTTGCGACAACTCAAAGAGTTTTTCGACGTAATTCCTGATGTTTTCGGCCTCTTCAGGGAAGATTTTTGAAAGATAATTAACGAAATTATCCTTACCTTTTGGGAGATAGTATGTTGCGTCGTCTTCTGTCACGGTCACCACATCGCAAGCGTTTTCGTCGGTGTGCTGGAGATGCAATTTGTTTGTAATATCCAGATAATCAAATATTTGCTTAAGATTGCCGCCTTCGTTGAATCCGCCGAAAATATGCATTCCAGTCGCAAAATCCACTCCATGGCGCTTGAAAGTCTGCAAACCGCCTCCGATAATAGCGTTTTTCTCCAAAACAGTGACTTTATAGCCTTCTTTTGATAGAATGGCGCCAGTGACTAGGCCGCCGAGACCGCCGCCTATAATTAGAACTGTTTTTTTGTTCGCATCGATAATTTGTTGTCTAACCTCTTGCTCACCAATTAGTTGAGAACACACATTCATCGTTCCGACCAGCACTCCAAGCATACCGTGCGAGTTGATGTTTTGGCCAACGAGTAACAAATTCGGCACCTTGGTTTTATATGAAACCCTGCCTGCGATACCTTTCGTCACGTCTTTGGCGAGACCGTAAATAGAACCATCTGGTGTGGAGGTGTAGTCACGATAGGTGAGAGGAGTGGCTGCCTGATAGTCGGCGATTTTGTCACGTAATCCTGGAAAATCTTTCTCTACAACATCGAGCAAACGATTTGCCATTTCTTGTTTAAAACGTTCATAATCAACGCCGCGGTGTCCAATTTTTGTATTTTTCCACTTATCTAGCGCATCAATCGTCATATATGAAAGAATCACAGCGCTTTTTGCGAATTTCGGCGATTTTTCATGGCAATGATGCATGTAAAGATAGCCGTTCGGCCATTTCTCGTCTACAATTCCGCTCATCTTCCATGGCGTATCTGTTTGAAAACCATAGAAATTTGAGTTAAGATACGGCATCGCTTCATCTTTAAAACGTAAATAAAGCGAAAAAACCGAATTGGTGTTGTTTATGTCTCTAATTCTGGATTTGTATGCCTCATTAAAAGCCGAATCATCAACAATATCAATGAGTTGTTTGGGATTTATATCGGAAATGACCACATCGGCAGGATAAAACACACCGTTTTCAGTTTTTACCCCTACAGCGACCTTGTTTTCTACTACAATCTGAATCACCTTTTGGTGTGTCAAAATCCGTCCGCCATAATGTAACAGAATGTCATTCAATGCTTTAGCTATGGTGTCACTGCCTCCAACAATCCGATATGCGCCGTTATTGTAGAAATCGAAGATAAAGGCATTAACCGCAAAAGGAGTCTTGTCTAACTCCGCCGAATAAAGCGAGATGTTGCCGACAAGCACATTTTTCAATAATGGATCAGTGATTGTGGCGTCGAGAATTTCGTTTATGCTTTTGTATAACAGCTCGTTACTCTTGAAAAAATTGTCGTCGTCGAGCAGTTTAATGTCACGGAAAGGTGAGAGCTTTGCTACCTGTTCGACCAATTCGCAATAACGTTGTAAATTCTCTCTCTGGTTAGGGAAACGTTCGGTGAAATATTTGATGAAAGCCTCGCGGCCATTAGGAAAGGCAAACTTTTTCCCGTCCAGAGAAACAATGTCGTAAGCGTTTTTGTCGAGGCTGTTAACCTCGATTTTGTCTTTGATTTCCAGATAGTTAAGATAATTTGACAGCACCTGACCCTCATTGAGGCTGCCGATGAAATGCATGCCTGTCTCAAACTTCACACCATCACGTTGGAAGCACTGCAGACAACCTCCAATCTGGCTGGCCTGCTCCAAAATAGTAACGTCATAGCCGTTTTTCGCCAAGATGACGCCAGTGGAAAGTCCACCCAATCCGCTTCCTATGATGATGCACTTTTTCATCTTAAAAATAATTGATTATCAATTAAATAATCATATTTTGTCAAAACTTTGCTGTCGTTGACGAAATGCAGATTTTCAGGGATATAGCTGCAATGCGAGGCAATCAGGAACTTGTCGTGATCCGCTTCAAAAGCGTAAATCTGAATGTCGCGGTGTGCTAAAGCTACAGTCCATGCGAGTTCGCCAAAACCGCTGTTTGTGATGGCTATGCTATAGTATCTCAATGCGTTAATCTCGTCGGCGTGAGCTTTGATTTTTCTCAAGTTGGTGTGAACCGAACGTTCCACATCGTTACCTTTATAAATATACTTGTACTTCACGAGAGGCAAAACGTAGCCTACATCTTCACGCTCCTTTCTTATCTCATCAAGATGTTTTATGTAATATTCATGGAAATAAGATCTTAAGGCATTGGTTTCCATTGATTTAACCTCGTCGGCTGGCATTCTTTGACCCACCTCGACATATAACCTGCCTTCACGGATGACGAAGTCGTTTTTCGGCATAACATTATGCGCGCCGTGAATGAAAACTGGCAAGATATCAATGTTCAGAGCCTGCGCTAGTTGGAAAGCCCCTTTGTGGAAACGAAGAATTTCGCCTGTGACAGAGCGAGTCCCTTCAGGGAAGATAATGACGGAATAGCCACGTTTTACTAGATTTTGCAGACGCTCGACGTTCTTGTCGTAGCCGTCAGAAACAGGATAGAACTCAGCGAAACGGATTATTACACCATAGATAGGATTTTTCCAGACCCAATCGGTTGTCAGCAGCACCACCTTAGGATTCAGCATCATGGTGCAAAGCAAATCGAGGTGTGACTGGTGGTTTGCGATGATGACCGCAGGCTTGTCGAACTTCTCGCCGTATCTGTTGTTCAGGCTGAATCTCACGCCAGGCAATAACTTCAGAGCTATGCGCATGAAAGCGCAAATCATCTGATGATAACGGTAGCGTTTGTTCTTGGTTTTTGGCCATAAGACAATGTAAATCAATGTTAAAGGTGTTACGATGACAAAGGCGGCAATGAAGAAAACAAGAAGCGTGATTGTAGTGTATAAAATCCGTTTCAACGTCAGCGGAATCTCGCGAAGCTGTCCTTTTTTCTTTGTTAGCCAGCCGAAAACGATAGGAGGGAGGTAACACGCCATGAAGACCACAGTAGCCATACCGATAATCGCTACTTCAGCCAATGATTTCATGGCCGGATGTTTTGCGAAAATCAGAGTTCCGATGCCGATAAACATCAGTATTCCTGACAAAATCACACTGTTGCGGTAGTTTTTCAGCATTTTTTTGCCGTAAGCGTACTCGTAGAGCAGTCCTTCGGTGATGAATATTGTGTAATCGTCACCCTGACCGAAGATAAATGTGGCCAAGATAATGTTAACGATATTGAACTTAATTGCGCTTAAGTGCATGATTCCCAATATCCAAGCCCATCCGACTGTAAGCGGCAGGAAGGCTAAAACAGCCAATTCCAAGCGACCGAACGACAGGCAAAGGAAGAAGAAAACCACGATGCTGCAGACGTACAAAATGTAGTCGAAGTCATCTGACAGCGCATTTACAAGGTTATTGCCCACATCGCTTATGCTGAATGCAAATGAATTCTCCGGCAACGCTTGTCGCAACTGCTGTTTCAATGTTTCCGAGTACGCCTGAGGTACACGCACAAAGTTCACGACTCTAAAAATGGAATCATGCTGCATGGTGTAGGTCTTGCAAAGTTCAGCCAGAGCCTCCATCTCGTTTGGTGACTTTGTAACGTATTGTTTGTCAATGTTTTGTGTAAAAGTTTTGAAAGCTTCAGGCGTAAATCCAACTTTTATAGCTTCTTTTTCTACATTTTCCGCAATTTCTGCGTGATTTTTCCAGAAATCATTCCAGTTTTCAAGTGAATGCTGCTGTTTTTCAATTGACGGGAGCAAGCCATTTGGACCAGAAACGGAGTTCTCAAAGCTCTCGGAGAGCTCCATAATTTTTTCGTTATTTTCCAAAGCCTCCTCTAAATCTTTGCCTTCCGCCACCACATAAATCAACTCAGTTTCGCCATCTTTGTTCAACGATTCACTCAGCAAAGCCAAATCTTCCTTTTGTTGTTCAGTCATGTAATTGATGTTATGCAGATCGGCGTCGAACGAAGTGTCGCCGCTGAAATAACTGAGTATCAATGTGATAATGACTATTGGCCAGAAAGCGTATAATTTGATTTTTCTCCATTTTTCAGATTGCCCTTTGCCGCTGTCGACGAATAGTTTGTGTGTTTTCTTTGGCGAAACGGCGAAAAGAGGCAGGAACACCATCACGAAAAGTATTGTCCCGACAAGCATCAACGCGCCGAAAAGTCCCAAATCGCGCATTGCCTCTGCTTTTACGAAAATCAGACAGGCAAAAGCGGCAACGGTTGTGATATTGCCAATGACAAGCGGCTGAATCACGTCTTTCAAAGCCTCACGTTTGTCAGGCTGTTGTTTGATATGATCGAGAAAATGCAACGGATAGTTGACGGCAATGCCAACAATCACCGAGCCTATGCCAACCACAATGATTGAGATGCTTGACTTGAAAAGCGCGATGACGGCAAGTGCGAAAATCCAGCCGAAAAGGATGGAAACACCTAACCATAAAAGATTGCGTTTTCTTGCCATCGTGAACATCAATAGGCTGAAAATCAATACTATAGCAAGAGCGATGGACAGGAAACTGTCATTTTTAACCTGTTGTGCGTTTGTAACGGCAATTGTAGGCGTGCCTACAGCCGAAATCTTCACATTTTGATGGTTTTCTTCAGTCAGACTGATGACATTGTCAATCAAATTGACTAAAACGGCATTGTTTTTGGTGTCGCTGCCAGGGAAAGGCGATGTTAGGAAGGCAAAAGCCTTATCACCTGCTTCGTTGAACAGATATTCATCTTCAACGCGATAGCCTTCAGTAGCGTTTAGTGCCGAAAGTCGCTGAAGGCTAGGAGAATACAGATTCAAAGGGTCGGCTTGCACGCCTTCGATGACGATGCTCGCCGTTGGAAAAGCCAGCATCCGCTTGATGTTTTGCATGCAAGTGGCGATATAATCCGGTTCGGCCAGCAACGAATCCATTCGTATGTAGTCGTTGTCAGTCAAAAACAGAGGTTGGTTTTCACGGATGAAATCAATGGCGTCGAACACCGGACTTTCATCAACTCTACAACGTAAATCGTTGACTAATAATGCAGTATCAAGCTGATGCCAATTATCTTCAAAACCGTCGATAGCAGCCATCATCTCGTCCATGTCGTCGCCAGAGAAAATTATCGTTATCTGACCCTGATTGCTTAAATCATCGTAAACAGAGGTGTATTTTTCCTTTTCAGGGTCTGTCGGCAAAAAGTCGGCGATGTTTTCCTTGTAGTTTAATCTTAATGCGGAAACTACACATAAAGCAGTGATTATCAATAATAAAACTATTGAAAACGCTTTCTTTTTCGAGAGGTGGTCGTAAATTTTAAGGAAGAACCTATTCATGCCGCCTCCTTCTTCTGATATAACGTGACGGCAAACCGTAAACGATCGCCAAAATGCATAAAATTGTGTTTAACACGCTGATTCTGAAGAAGTCCCGGAAAGGACGGAAGTGCGTGACGCGTTCCTCGGCTTGGGGATAAAACACATTTATCTTTATAGGTATAAAGTCGATTCCACGCCACGCTGCGCCAACCAAAAGCTCCAATTCAGCTTCATATCTTGAAGTCATAAATCTAAGGTTTGGCATATTTTTCAGTGGATACAGACGATAGCCTGTTTGTGTGTCGGGCAAATTTACGCCTGTTTGTACCTTAAACCAGAAATTGGAAAACTTGTTTGCGAAAGTGTTTTTCCCTGGCATATTTTCCTGTTGCAGATTCCTGCTTCCAACTATCAATGCTTGTGGATTCTGCTCTAATGCATTGATAAACAACGGGATATCTTCCGGAAAATGTTGTCCGTCGGAGTCGATGGTGATGGCGTAGTCGAAGCCTAATTCGATGGCTTTTTTAAAACCTTGTTTCAGAGCGTAGCCTTTGCCACAGTTCTTTCCATAATCGACAACGGTGATTTTATCGCCAAACGAAGCTAAAATATCGTCGGAATTGTCTGAGCATCCGTCGTTTACGACAATGACATCGGTGCGGAACTGTAATATGCGTTCCACTACATCACGAAGCGTGCCGGCGTTGTTGTATGTCGGCATCACCACGCAGATCTTCGATGTGTTAGAGTCGTACATTGCTGAAAACCAATGATATTTTTGCGTAAACCGTGGTGTCATCATTAATCAAAACCTGAGTCTTGACACCATTTTCATCTTCAACTATATTTGAAAAAACATACTTTATTTTTTTGCCTTCTTCAGGGACTAGGACCAACAGAAACTTGACGTTTTTGATACTTTGCAGATAGAGCTTGCGACCGAGCTTGTTTTCGAGCAACTCGCCTGCGGCTTGAATCAAGCAAACGCCTGGTGTTATTGGACTTCCCGGAAAATGCGCCTGATAAATCGGATGCGCTGGATTGGTGCGTAAAACAACCTCATAAACACCTTCAATGTCGTGTGTCAATTCAATTATGAAAAATCCTTCTGTCAGTCGCATAACTCGTTGATTTTCATGTCGTAAAACTGTATGGTCGTGATATCGCCGCCAGCCTCTGTCATCTCCACTTTATTTATGATGTCGGTAGATTTGTCAAAGTAAAAACTGAGCATTGAAAACATACGTTTCATGTTGTGTTTTTTTGGCCTCATTTCGGCTTTCCAAAAACCGCCATCGTCAGTGATTTCTACATCAAACGTAGATTTGTCAAACAGTTTTTTACCTGTGGCGCTGCTCATGATGATGTTCACGATTCCCTGATACATTCTGCCGTTTTTCGCGTCAAGAACCTCTTCGTTGCCATCAGTAATCTTTATGATTTTGTCTCCTTCGACTAAAAGTGCGAACGAATATGGCGAAGTGTATTCCCAGCGCATCTTGTCAGGTGCGTTGTAACTCATAAGTCCTTCTGCAACAGTAGGTTCGGCAAGCATTGCCATGTTTTTCTGTTGTGTGAATCGGCACTGCATGCACTGCATGGCGGCAGCTTCCTGTGTCAGCATCTCCATCACCTTCTCGTTCGATTGAGCGAAGCCGATGATGCTTGTAAGTATCAGAAAACCAATGAGATATAGTTTTTTCATATCATTTCATAATTAAGAAACAACCTGCCACAACCAGGATTAGGCCGATCCATCTGGATAAAGGCACGGCTTCGCCGAAAACCAACCATGCCGCTATCATTCCGAATACGAAAGAAAGGCTGGTGAGGGGATAGGCTTGACTGAACGGGAATTTTTTAAGGATGTAAAGCCACAAAACCGTCGCGAAACCGAAGCTGATACCGCAAGCGAGCAGCCACCAGTCGACCAAAACGATCTTGAAATAAGCCCAAGTCCATTCGAATTTAGGCAATTTTTCCATCGCGAGCTTCAGGAAAACTTGGCCTCCAGCTAGGAAAAACGTCTGCAGCGATACAAGTCCTATCAGTCTCCACATAATTAAGCCTCCAATAATGTTAATGAATAGTTGTTCCCATCAGAATGATTGAAAATCAATATCTTAGATGGCGTTTTGTCGGTGATTTCAGATTGATTTACAAACAAATGTGTCGGAATCTTGCCAGCTTTTAAGCACTGTGCCGCAACGTAAAAGCCAAGACCTGACGATGTGAAGCTTTCGCCGAAAATATGCTTGTATTTCAATAACTTGGCATCGTTGAACAGCTCTTTTGCTTCAGCTAAATATGCTTCATCGCTTTGATGGTTTCCGCTGATACCTGTAAGGATATAATCGGCTTGAAAATCCTTTGCAAAAGACTTCAACCTTTCCATTGTCGGCTTGTGTAATATCTTGAAATTCACCAATTTACAAAGATAATCATCTCCTTTTGTCCCAACGACCACCGAAACGGCTGCTTCCCCGCACATCTCGTCGTCTTTGCCCATCATGCCGCCTTTTTTCAAAATATTGTAAAACGTCGGGGTCAACTCATCGTGACCGCCAACAAGGGCTGAGTTTATCTTGCCCAAGCGCATCTGCAGAACCGCGTCCTGCAAGGCGCTGTCGAACGAGATGCCTTTGTGCGCATAGGTCACGTTGTAGCCGTGGTTTTTCGTCTGAATCGCCACCAACGAACTGATGGTGTTGTGCGTCGACTGCATGAAATATGTCGGACTGAGCATCTGCTCACCGTCTTTTGACAGCGCTTCGAGGAAAAACTCAGTGTTTTCAATGCATCCGTAGCCTGTTCCGGTGATGATGGCGTCGATGCTGTCCAATCCTGATGCTTTGATGGCTTCTTTCGAGGTCGCGATGGCTCGTTTTAAAATCTTGCCCATACGACGAGCCTCGATAGGGGAGATGTAATCTTTGAAACTCGGGTCGATGGAGTGGTTGAAAAGTGCCTGATACTCAACAGGTTGCGACATCCAATCTTCGCATAACGGCTGCTGTACCGAGATTTGCTTTGCCGAAAGCACGTATAATGGCCCTTCGACAGGCTCAGGGACCATCGGGCGGTCGTTGAGCTCGTCGAAACGAGGATTTGAGATCAGCAATGATGAGTCGTTGCCGCCGAAGCCGAAAGCGTTGCACAGAATATGTCTCAATTCTTTCTTAACTGGTTGATGTACAGGCATTATGCCGTCATCCATCGGCTGCGACCAGTTTAAATTGACAGGCAAGAAATCATTTTGCAGTGCTAAGATGCAGAATACCGCTTCTATTGAGCCAGATGCACTTGTTGTATGCCCGGTAAATGGTTTTGTTGATGACATCGGAGGCACATTCTCGCCGAAAAGTCGTTTCACAGCTTGGCTTTCGCTCAAGTCGTTATTAGGCGTTCCAGTGCCGTGTGCGTTGATATAGTCGATATTATCTGGTTGAATATCAGCAAGTTGCAAAGCTTCTTGCATCGCTCTGTATGCTCCTTCGCCATCAGGTGACGAAGCAGTCTGGTGGAAGGCGTCGCAGGCGTTGCCGTAGCCTGAAAGTATGGCTTGCGCTTTCACACCACGCTTTTTAGCGCTTTCTTCCGATTCCAAAACCAGGTATGCAGCGCCTTCGCCAAGGTTCAATCCAGCTCTTGTGGCGTCGAAAGGCCGGCACCACTGAGTGTCGAGAATCATCAGCGAGTTGAATCCGTTGAGGTGGAATTTGGTGATGCATTCGCTGCCGCCCACGACAACGATATCGGCTTCCCCGCAACGTATCATGTTGGCACCCAATATGATAGCATTGGCAGCCGACGAACATGCGGTTGATAACGTGGTGATGAACGCGAACTTACCGAAGTGCTCGGCGGTCATTTCTGAGCAGCTGCCGCAATCGTGCACGGCTATGTATTCCTTGTGGTTCTCGTTGTTGACGTAGTCAAGGTAAAACTGCTCGCTCATGTCCATGCCACCGACCGTCGTGCCCGAGATAAAACCTATGTTCGGAATCATATCCGGCGTTATTTTCGCCTCCTTGAGCGCCTCGTCAAGAGCGATCATACCCATCAAAGCGGTGCGTGTGGTGATAGCTTTATCGCTGATATTCATCAACTTACGCATCTCCTCATCGCTCATCTTGACTTCGCCTACAGGAAACTCCTTGTGCTCCGTTTTGAGATAGACAAGCTCGCCCACGCCACTGCGGTTGTTCAGCAAGGCATCAAGCGTTTCAGCCTTATTGTTTCCAATCGCCGAGACAATGCCGGCACCCGTTATCAGAATGGGATTTGTCATTTATTTTGTTCTGTTTTTTGCAATGAAATCAGCCATTACCGCCACCGACTTGAATATTTCCTTGCCTTTTGCAGGATCTTGCAATTTGATGCCGTAATTCTTCTCCATCATCACGATAAGTTCAAGAGCGTCAATGCTGTCGAGACCAAGACCTTCACCAAACAATGTGGCGTTCTCGTCGATGTCTTCAGGTTTCATGTCTTCGAGGTTCAAAGCCTCGATAATCTGCTGTTTCAGAGTGTAAATTAATTCGTCCATAACTAAAATTTATTTTTCCATTAAAAATATTTTCGCTTCAAAATGTTCCTCGTCGCTGCAATCGACCCAGCCGCCGATGATGCTCGTCGTAACCGGATCTTGGAATGCGTTGATGAGGTTTTTCATGATAATTTGTTCGTCGTAATCATCAATCACGATAAAAGATGTTTCGCCGAAATACTTGTTTCTGATGGCGATTTCGCCTGTCACGATGTTAGGCAGTGTGTAGACGAAGGCCGCCGGGCTAGGAAAGAAGTGTTTCGGGTCTTGAATCGTCGATTGATAATGCGTGTCCGCCTGCAAGGATGCGTTTCTGTTAAACAGAATGACCGCGCGATCCTCTCGAGGCTCGAAATCCCTGTCTCCTTCAATATTTAAAAGGAGTTCCGAAGTTATGAATCCTAATTTGCTCAAGGTGTCCATTTTGAAAAACTTCGGATAATCTCCTATGTGATTACGATATAATTCTGTCAATAAAGCCGAGCCTTTCTCGTTGTGTTTCAATTCATTACCGTCAACGATTACCTTGTCTGGAGTGATTATGACGTTGTGTTTCATCATTTGAGACCTCCTTTCGCCATTAGCAGCGCCGCGTTGCAGCCTCCGAATCCCGATAAAAGCTTGATGAAAGCGCGTTTTTCGGTGCTTCTGTTTTGATTTGAGACATCCAAATGATGCGTTACGCCTAAAGTATCAAAACCTCTGGTTCCCAATATGTTGTGGTCATCAACGGCTTGCATCGAGATGATGGTCTCAAGCACGCCTGCAGCTCCCATTGTGTGACCGTAATATCCTTTCAATGAGTTGACTGGAACGTCTGCCAATCCTGCTCTTTCAATCGCTATCGACTCCATCTCGTCGTTGTACAAAGTTGCTGTTCCGTGAGCGTTGATAAAAGCGATTTTCTCAGGATCAAGGTCGCTCAAGGCGATCCGCAAAGCTCTGAAACTGCCTTCGCCCACTCTCGACGGTCCTGAAATGTGGTTGGCGTCGTTTCTAATTGCACCACGGCACGCAACCCACTCATTATCATTGGCTTTATCTTTCTTTGTATAGATAATCGTGGCGGCGGCGTCACCGAGATTCAATCCGCAACGGTTGGCATCAAATGGTTTACATTCGTCAGGTGACAACGCCTTAAACGACTGGAAACCAGATACTATAAACGCCGATTGCACGTCGACACCGCAAACAATGACGAAGTCAAATTCACCGCTTTCAAGATATCGCATTGCCTCAATTTGTGCGCAAACGCCTGAGATACACGCATTTGACACTACGATAGGCTCGTTATGATTGCCGAAATGCTTCGTGACTTCTCTTGCCATCACACCAAGTCTGACTCTTTCTTGAGTGAAGCCTTTTTCGCGCTTGTCAAGCAAGAAAACGTTGCCTTTTGTTGTCGAAATGATGAACAGCACCTTTGATGACCTGACATCTATCTCGGTTTGTTCTAAAGCCTTTGATATTGAAGCGATTACAATCTGCTCGTCAATGGTGTGTCTTTCGTCTGTGAAAGCATTTCTGTCAAGTAACGATGCCACGAAAGACTCCGGCAGTCTCCACAACCCGTCGTATTTGCGCAAGGCCGACTTACCCGACTTCACCGCCGCGTAGTTTTCCGCAGAAGTGTTGCCAAGTGGCGATATTATGTTATGTGCTGCACAGACTATCATTGCTAATCCTTTGATTCTTTATCAGTTAACGCTATTTTCATGCTGGCGCGGACTATCTCCTTGTCGCCAATTCTAACCACCGCTTCAACCAAGGTCATCTGCATGACTTCGCTAATAAGTTCTATCGTTGTCACAAGTTTTTCACCGATTTTCGGAGTCCTCACTATGTTGAGGTTGCTGATGGCTCCGATGACGCCGATTTTTACCGTTCCGCCTTTGTTCAAGTTGATATAACCGATTCTAGCCGCGCATGACTGTGCGATGTTTTCAACCAATCCTGATGATGTAAGTCTTTCGTCCTCAACGAATAAGTTGTCTTTGCGCACCAATAACTCAGTCACGGCGAAAACCTCGTCACACGACACCAGCCTGTCGATCATCACGAATGGCGGGCGCTGCGGAAGCAGTTCGTTCAGGGTTATATCTTCAATTTTTCTCATTGTTTCCAAAAATCAAAATAGTTGAACCATTGCGTTGGGTATTTCTTCAAGACTTCCTCGAGACTTATGGCGAAATTCTGTGCCAGTTCGCTCATCTGCTCTCGTATTTTCGCTGTTCTATCGCATTGAATCTCACGTACATAGGCGTGGTAAGTCTTGTAACTTTCTTTCATCACGAAAACAGCCAGCATCGAGACGTTTTTTTGTGCAGCCAAGGCGAAAGCTCCTAATGGGAATCTCGCTTTTTCGCCGAAAAACTGGCATTCGGCGGCTTTTTGAGAACCATAGATGCGATCTGCGGGCATACTCACGATCTCGCCGTTGTCGATTGCGGTATTCAGCGCAAACAGATGCGACATGTCTTCTCTCACTGGAATCATGCTCATGTTGTTCTGCGACAGCATTTTCTGGCGGTTTTCCATCACTGTGGCAGTCTCGCCTGCATACACCAAGGCGTTGAATCTCTTCGATTTAGGTTTTAAAGAATAGCCTGCTATCTCATAATTTCCGACATGACTGCTCAAATTGACAAAACCTTCCGGATGCTTCTCCAGTTCATCCATAAGTTCTTGACCCTCAGTGATGAAATGGTATTTTTTGCCTGCATACACACCGAAGCGGTCCAGAATTATCTGACCGAAACGGAAATGATTGGCGTAGACCTTCCAGAACGACTTCCATCGTCCGTAATGGAATCTGTCTCGGAAAAAACGATACATCGCCTTGAAGCCTTTTCTGTTGAAAATCATATAGAAAGGCACAACAAACGCCATCACGCCATAGGGCAGCCACAGAGGCACCACACGAAACATGGCAATAAGTGAGCGTTGCATCCAAGGCAGTCCGTCAGTCTTGCCCGACCACTCTTTATGTTGCAGAACGTTAGCCATCCGTTAGGCCGTCTTCTTCTCGATATAGTCGCAGAACTGACTGAATGTCTTTACGTTAGCCATCTCTTCGGTTTTGATTTTGAAACCGAATTTGCGCTCGACAATCACCACGATATCAACGAAATCGAGACTGTCTATGCCGATGTCTTCCTTCAGACGTGCCTCCGGCTTAATCTTTTCCTCGTCAAGTTCAAGATCCTCAATCATGAACTCTTTAACCTTAGCTTCAATTTCCTGTCTATTCATATTTTAAAATTATTTGATTTTGCAAATCATTATTGAATGTCCGTGTCCCAATCCGTCATGAATTGTCTCGACCTCTAATCCAGCCTTCTTCACTAATCTTTCCATGTCATCGGAATGGTACATCTTGCTGTTTCCATTAGCTAATGCCGTGAAATACATGCTAGTCATAGTTAAGGCAAATGCGGCGGCAGGGTAGTTCTGGCGGTCCCAGAATGTCTCCATGATACACAAACGGCTGTCTTTATCCATGATTTTCGCCGCTCTTGAAACTATGCTCAAAATCTCGTCTTCACCGAAACAATCCAAAAACTGGCTCATCCAAATGATGTCGTAATGCTTATTCGTCGGGAACTGCTGCGCGTTGTCAAGCAAATTGATTCCGTAGCCGTCGATACGCTCGAAGCCTTTCTTGCCTTTGGTAAACTGTTTCATCATCTCAAGCTGCTGCGGCAGATCCATGATGGTTACGTTCACATTCTCGTCAAAATCGACGCATCTTAAAGCCCAGCGGCCGGTGTTCCCACCTACATCGAGCAATGTCTTCGGCTTGTTGCTGAACACAATTTGTAATGCTTGGTCAAACGAGTGGTCTGAGTAGAAATGATCGAATCCGAACCAACTCTTCTGCACGTCGGCAGGCAACTGTGAGAGACCTTCGTAAATCGTCGGCCAGTCGCCGAAATGCTCCAAACCTGCCGGCTTTCCTTCTTTCAGAGCCTCTTCAAGCTTGAACCAGCCCTCGTAGTTGACATCATGGTTGAAGTCGATATTCACGCGGATGGCAGGGTCGGTGAGGAGGAAGAAACCAGTTTTCGACATAGTGAAACGGTCTGTGTCTTTGTCCAAAATCACCAGTCCGATGCAGAGCGAACCTTCCATCAAAACCTTAACGGCATAGTCGGAAAGTCCTGTTTTTGCTGCTATTTCAGCCATCGTCATGCCTTTGTCGCTGTCGCGAAGCATGTCGAGGATGCCAAATTTTATCATCAATCTTCCGACTTGGAAAATTATCGGACCGAAAGCGACGAAATATGCCATTTCCTGGGCTTCGCCAGCGCGTTTGTGCTCTTTGGTATATGCCTTTTCAAGGCCTGGAAACAATTTCATTTTTAATGTATTTTCTTGATTATCAATGCACTATTCGTTCCGCCAAAACCGAATGAGTTGGAAAGGATAGTCTCTAATTCTTTGTTGGTCGTCTTGTTGATGATGTTCAAACCCTCAGAATATTCGTCTGGGTCCTCGAAATTAATGTTCGGGGCGATGAATTTTCCTTTCATCATGAGGATTGAATAGACGATTTCGCTTGCGCCTGCCATCCAGCACTCATGGCCTGTCATCGATTTTGTTGATGAGATCGGAGTTTGGGTGTCTTTGAACAGCCGTTTCAGCGCCAAAGCCTCGAACATGTCGCCTTGCGGTGTCGAGGTGGCGTGAGCGTTGACATAGTCTATGTCTTTTGCCTCGACACCTGCCTCTTTCATGGCGCGTGTCATGGCGCGATAGCAGCCGTCTTCGCTAGGCTGTGAGATGTGACTCTCGCCGTTCGATGAGAATCCGTAGCCACAGACTTCAGCCAAAATCGTTGCACCGCGAGCCACCGCGTGGTCGTAGTCTTCAAGAACCAATGCCGCTGCACCACCGCTAGGTACAAGTCCGTCACGGTTGCGGTCGAATGGGCGAGAAGCCTTGGTAGGATCATCGACTCTTGTGGAGAACGCGCTGATGCCGTCGAAGCTGCCCATTGAGAGGTAATTCGTCTCCTGAGCGCCGCCGCAGAGCACCATGTCCTGCAAGCCGTTGCGAATTAATAAAGCACCCAAACCTATTGAGTGTGAACCACTTGCGCAAGCGGCGCTTATAGTCATGTTGATGCCTTTGAGGTGGAAGATTGTCGAGAGGTTCATTGTCACGGTGGAGTTCATCGACTGGAAAATCGCCGACGAGCCAATCAAAGTGGTGTCTTTCTTTTCCAAAGCTATCTCGTGTGACTCAATTACCGCTTTCGCAGATGAATCGTTGCCGAAAAGTACGCCAATCTCGTTGTTCAACAGGTATTCCTCAGTGATTTTTGCCTGTTCGAACGCCTCCAATGTCGCCATATAAGCATATTCGCCTTCCTCGGCGAGATACATACGGAGCTTGCGGTCGAGTTTGCCTTTCAGCTGAGGCTTCTCCACGATGCCAGTCAATGGAGAACGATAGCCGTATTCGATGCGCTGCGGGTCGATGCCGATGCCCGACTTGCCTTCGCGCAACGCCATACTGACTTCTTCCTTATTTTTTCCCAGACATGACCAAATTCCCATGCCGGTGATGACTACTCTTCTTGCCATAATTTGCGAATTAAGTGTATAACCCTCCGTTGATGGAGATTGCCTGACCTGTGATATACGATGCTTCGTCGGAAGCTAAGAATGATACTAAACTCGCCACTTCCTCAGGTTTTCCGAAGCGTCCCATCGGGATGAGTTTCTTGAGTTCGTCCTCGTTGAGTTCTTTTGTCATGTCCGTTGCGATGAAACCCGGAGCTATGGCGTTGACGGTTACTTTTCGTGCCGCCACTTCCTGTGCCAATGCCTTTGTCGCTCCGATGAGTGCCGCTTTTGCCGCCGAGTAGTTGGCTTGTCCCGGAAGTCCTTTGATTCCTGACAACGACGCCATATTGATGACGCGTCCGTTACGGTGCATCATCATGTCTTTCAAGAGACGGCGCGTGATGTGGAAGAATCCGTTCAAGGTGGTGTCGAGAACCTTGTTCCATTCCTCATCCTGCATGAAAATCATGAGGTTATCCTTGCGGATTCCGGCGTTGTTCACTAAAACAGAGATGTAATCATCCGGATGAGCGGCTTGCCATGCCTCAAGTGCCTTTTCAATAGCTTTCGGGTCTGACACGTCGAACGGCATGAGCTCGCCAAAGCCGCCTTGCTCCTGAACCTGTTTCAGTGTATCCTCGGCAGCCTCTTTGTTCGATTGGTAATTGATAATCACCGCAAAGCCGTCTTTGGCGAGGCGCAAGGCTACCGCCTTGCCCAAGCCGCGTGAAGCTCCGGTGATGAGTGCGTATTTCATCATTTCAGATTCAATTTGTTGGTTTTCAAATAGTTTTCAACGTTTGCGATGTCCTTATAGAATGGAGTGTCTTCGATGAAAAGCGGCACCATCTCACGGATCTTGTCGTAAACCTTACGTGAAGTAGGGGACAATTTGTCAGCAATCTTCAGGCAGTCTGTTGCTTGTGCCAGCGCGATATACTGGATGGCCATCACCTGGAAGCAGTTTTCAACCACCTGTTTGCAAATCAAAGCGGTGTTTGTGCCCATGCTCACTATGTCCTGGTTGTCGTTGTTGTTCGGAATGCTGTGCACGTAGTTCGGCATCGCAAGTGTCTGACATTCTGCGGTTGTCGATGTGGCGGTGAACTGGCAAGCCTGCATTCCATAGTTCAAGCCGAGCGTTCCGAGGTTAAGGAATGGCGGCAAAATTCCGTTGATTCGATCGTGGAACAGGTAGTTTAGCTGTCGTTCCGCCGTCATGCAAAGACGCACAAGCGCGATCTTGACCTTGTCTTCCTCCAGCGAGATATAGTCGCCGTGGAAGTTGCCGCCGTGATAGACGTATTGTGATTCAGGATCAACAATCGGGTTGTCGCAAGCAGAATTCAATTCATCTTCAATGATTTGACGTGCGTTTTGCAATGTATCGTAAATCGGACCGAGGATCTGCGGAGTGCAACGCAATGAGTAATAAGCCTGAACTTTATGTTCAAAAACTTTCACATCTGAATGGCCGTAGTCGTACAGCTCATGAGCGCGTTTTTTCAAGCATTTCGAGCCTTCCGAAAGCTCGCGCATGCGGCGTGCCATAACCTGCTGGCCTTCATGGCGACGTGGAGCGTTTTCGCCTTCCGACATATAATCGTCAAACGAAGAAGCGATTTCGTTCATCCAGACAGCTGCCAACGTTGCCCAGTCGAGCAGATTTTCAGCATGCAGCTGATTCACCACGCTGATGCCTGTCATAACTGACGTCCCGTTGGTGATACTCAAGCCCTCACGAATGTGCATCTTCAGGGGTGTGAGCCCGAGCTGTTTCATCGCTTCGGCCGACTTACGCCATTCGCCTTTGTAATGCACTTCGCCTTCACCGATGAGGCAGAGAGCTATGTGTGCCAATTGTACTAAGTCGCCACTCGCGCCAACGCTGCCGTGCATCGGGATGAAAGGGTAGATGCCATCGTTGATGAACGAAATCAACAATTTGGCAACATCGACATGAACTCCTGAACGGCACTGGAGCACTGTCCCGAGGCGTGCTATCATCGCCGACTTCACATAAACATCATCGAGCGGTTCACCTGCACCAGTGGCATGACTACGGATGATATTATATTGTAAATCAGTGAGATAACGGTCGTCAACACGCCATTGTGCCATCGGACCGAAGCCCGTATTGATGCCGTAAATCACCTTTTCGGCTGCAAACTTCTCCAAAAACTTATAACAGGCGTCGACACGAGCCATCCAATCGTTGGAAACCTCAATGTTTTCGCTGTAATACAAAACTTTTTCTACTTCGTTTATAGTTATCCTGTCTTTCAAAGTTACCATAAAAACTCCTTAATACACAATTCTTCAAGAATGCAAAAATAAGGAATTATTTTGATATATTTAAAAATAAATAATAAAAAATGAAGCCTAAAAACTTGACAGGTGGATATTATAAATTTATTGGTTTTTAATAACTTTATAATAATGAATTATGTTGTTTTTATGCTGCAATTGTAAAATGTATAATCCTGAAGACAGATTTTTTATGTCTATAGTAGCGTTTTTATTGTGTATATTATTGCTTATCAATAAATTGCCTTGTAGATTGTAAATCTGGCAGCTTGTAATCTCTTTTTTTGAGGAAATGTTTACCATTCCATTGCTCGGATTAGGATAAATGGTCATGTCGGCGTCGTAAGCCTCGTCAATATTTTCGTAATAAGTGCTGTATGTCCAATTCTCTCCAAGAGAGTTATCTAAATCTAAATCAATTAGTTTAAGATATGGACCGTTGCCATCAGGCTCTGTCGGCCAAGGTGCTGTGTCGGCGTAATGCACTTCGTCTATGACGTTGCCCCAAGCGTCGGCAAGCACAATTTTCTCCGATTTGTTATCGAGTTTTCTATTATATTCTCCAAATGGAATTTTATTATAGTATTGAATATAAGTTAAGGAGTCAGAACACAATACTAAAGAGTCGCGTGGAGCAAGTTTTGAGCCGTTTGGGAATTGATAGGTGATGCCTAACTCGCGCATATAAACACCAGTCAAGTCGACTTCTTCATCGCCGTTATTGTTGATCTGGATAAACTCTAACTGATTTCCGTTAAACTGTGGTAAATCCAACGGATTGTAGTGAATTTTAGATATCACCAAAGGTGGCAAATTGATGTCGCTACAGCTGTTTGATGAGCCTATATTTTGGTTTAACCAATTGATTCTCATCTGAATCCACGATTTCAACGCTTGGACTTCAGAAACATGCTGTGTCATTTTATTCCATCTCTGGTTGTCACGGCCGACACCTTCAGAAATCAATTCGTCCAATTCGTCAATACGTGAACATAACTTGTTGTAATTCAATGGCATACCTGATTCTGTGACTTCAAACCATCTTCTTGCGAAATAGCAGCGGAACATTTCTGTGTTGAATAAGTCTTTCCAGAATTTCGGGCCTGTGTTGTCGTTGTTGTCGAACTGCCAGACATCGTAACGGCTGCGGCTTCCGAACTCGTCATGTCCGTAAGCCAAGTTATAATCCCATACCGGACCGGCGCGAAGCTTGCCTTTCCGGTCTTTGTGGAAGAATGTGCTATAAGTGTAAACATCTACATTTGAAGCGAACTCCGCTATTATTAAGTAGTCGACAAATGCCGGAATATCGATGATTGCAGGAATACCATTTGTTATGGTGGTATTATGACTTCCTGCTTTGTCGGCAAGGCTGAAAAACACGTTTTTTATGTAGTTGCTCTGCGCTGTCGTGATGTCGCCCGGCTTAGGATATTCGTGCACGAAAGTAGTGCTGGAACCGCCTCCCCAATATCCGCCGCCATAACCCTGCATTGTCCACGCCGCAGGATAACCATTGTCAGCTCTGTCGGCCTGAACGATGTAACCACCTGTGATTTCCGGGTAACTATTGCATGTCCCGTCCATCTTCTGAATGTTGACGCGGTTGTCATCGGCTTTGATCTTCTCCATGAAGACATATAAGCCTTTGTAATCATTGTTGACTATCACTTCACAATAAACGCGCCGTGGGGCGTATTGGCCAAGTTTTTCTGACAGTTCGTACGATAATACGTCGCGCATTCCTGTCTGGTCAAACGCCAGGGAGTTCAAAACCCAGTCGTTTTCTTTTGGCATTCCCAAAATGCTTACGTTGTTGTTTGTGACATTGTCGGCGAGTAGTGTCTCAAGTCCGTAAGGCTTTTTCTGCAGAAACTGCTGCGATGTGGTACCGCGAAGCTCAATGCCGATTCTGCCGTCGTAATTCAGGTACTCCGGATTGTCGATGTCTGTCAGATAGTTTCTTGAGCCGTCCTCGTGCCATATTATCTTCATGGTAGCCAATACCTTAGGCTCGTCAGGAATGGAAACACCTCCATCTGTCTCTATGACCACAATAGGGAGATTGCTGCTGGTAAGAATCTGAGCCCTCGACAGCAAAGAAATCAATAAAAAAGATAATACGACAAGGAATTTTTTCATTGAACTATGACTTTCTTTGTCATCTCATTGACTTTGACAAAATAAACGCCTTTTCCCAAGTTAACTTCCTCTTTTTCAATGAGTTGCTTCTGTAAAACCACTTGACCTGGAACGTTTGATATGGTCAGATTGCCGTTGCCTTCTATCGTTAGCGTTCCATTGGAAGGGTTAGGGTAGATGCTCATCGTTGTTAGCGTGTATTCGCCCGCCGATTCATAGCCTGCCGTCGCCCAAAGAGTGTACATCGCGGTTGCGCAGTCACAGTCAAGGGAGAACATGATGTCGACAAAACATTGGGTTCCCAATTGAACATCGGGGTTCAATGTCGCCACTCCGGTGAAATCAAACGATTCGTCGGGTTCAGCATGGAATGTGGTGCAAGCCGTTCCGTTTAAAAATAGTTGTGTGCCTGTGAAACTGTCGCTGTAAGATCTTACTATGACATTCGCCGGCTCATAGCCTAAATTCTTGAATCTGCAGTTGAATTCGACTTGTGTGCCTGGAAGTGTGACAGTGTAGTAGTTTGTAGGTTCAACCGCAATGTCATATTTGCCGACCATATCGATAATAACATCGTCGATGGTAAGTATGCAATCGCCGCAATATGACTGCACTGCATGTATGCCGAAATACTGATAATCTGATGCGAGATCTTCCACGTAAGTTGAGAATTTCTCGTAGCTGCCGCTGCTTACAATATCATCGAGCAGAAGCTGTGTCATGGCACTGCTGCTCGCCGCGTTGCCTGCCCATATCTCCAATTGAAAGCCTCCGTCGGAGACAGCCCAAAGGGAAAAACGGTATTTGAGCTCATGATCCATAAACAGGGGCATGAACATCCACGACTCGGCGCTATTTGTGTAAGCGTACCAGTTGCCGCTATGTGGCGAGCGGTTGTGGTCTTGCTCGAGATATCCGCAAAGCCAGCTGTTGTTTGAACCTTCCCAGCCCACAGGCGTTTCGCCGTCGTGATTGCCGTATTCGAATCCGTCAATGAAGACGCTGTCGGCATGTGAGATGCTTGCCGCGAACAATATAAATAAGGTTACTATGAGCTTTTTCATGATGTTAAAGTTTCCTGCTCACCTCTTTCTCAGTGTAACCTTCGATTATATCTCCAACCTTGATGTCGTTGAAATTCTCGATGTTCAAACCACATTCGAAGCCGGCCGACACTTCCTTCACGTCGTCCTTGAAACGTTTCAGTGAGCCGAGTGTGCCGGTGTGCACCACGATGCCGTCACGGATGAGACGGATCTTTGTCTGACGGTTGACCTTGCCGTCGAGCACCATACAACCGGCGATATTTCCAACCTTGCTGATGTGGAATACCTCGCGGATCTCGATGTTGCATGTGACAACCTCCTGAATCTCAGGCGACAACATACCTTCGATAGCTGCCTTGATTTCCTCGATGGCAGTGTAGATGATAGAGTAGAGTCTGATATCGATCTGCTCGCGTTCTGCAATCTTTCTGGCCTGCATCGTCGGACGTACGTTGAAGCCGACGATGATAGCGTTGGATGCCGATGCCAGCATGATATCCGCCTCGCTGATAGCACCCACCGACTTGTGGATGATGTTCACCTGCACCTCTTCTGTCGAGAGCTTCAGCAATGAGTCTGACAGAGCCTCCACAGAGCCGTCCACGTCAGCCTTGACGATGATGTTAAGCTCTTTGAAGTCGCCGATGGCGATACGACGGCCGATCTCGTCCAAGGTGATGTGTTTCTGGGTGCGGATGCCTTGCTCGCGCTGCAACTGCTGACGACGGTTGGCGATGGTCTTCACCTCGCGTTCGTCGGTCATAACGTTGAAGTTGTCACCAGCCTGTGGTGCGCCGTTCAAACCGAGCAGCAGCAGTGGGGTGGAAGGACCTGCTTCTTTAAGGAGCTGGTTACGCTCGTTGAACATGGCCTTCACCTTTCCGTATGTTGTTCCTGCCAGCACCATGTCGCCGACATGCAAAGTACCTTCCTGAACGAGGATCTTTGCAACGTAGCCGCGACCTTTGTCGAGTGCCGATTCGATGACAGTACCCTTTGCGAGTTTATTAGGATTGCCCTTGAGGTCGAGCATCTCAGCCTCAAGAAGCACCTTCTCGAGCAACTCGTCGACGCCGATACCTTGTTTTGCTGATATTTCCTGTGACTGAACCTTGCCGCCCCATTCCTCAACGAGGATGTTCATGTCGGCAAGCTGTCTATAGATCTTCTGCGGATCTGCCGTTGGTTTATCAATCTTGTTGATAGCGAATACGATAGGCACGTTAGCGGCGTGAGCGTGGTTGATAGCCTCGACGGTCTGCGGCATCACGTTGTCATCAGCTGCGATGACGATGATGGCGACGTCGGTGATCTTGGCACCACGGGCACGCATGGCGGTGAACGCCTCGTGACCAGGAGTATCCAGGAATGTGATCTTCTTGCCAGTGCTGGTCTTCACCTCATAAGCACCGATATGCTGTGTGATACCGCCGGCTTCGCCAGCCACCACGTTGGTGCTTCTGATGAAGTCAAGGAGTTTGGTCTTACCGTGGTCGACGTGACCCATGACGGTTACGACAGGCGCTCTCGGTACGAGATCCTCCGGGTTGTCAGGCTCGTCGGCCTCTGCCAACGCTTCCTGAACGTCGATGCTGGTGAACTCGATCTTAAAACCGAATTCTTCCGCAACGACTTGTAAAATCTCAGCGTCGAGACGCTGGTTGATGGAGACGAACATGCCGAGGCTCATACAGGTCGCGATGACCTTGGTCACCGGGATGTTCATCATCGTTGCCAACTCGTTGGCGGTGACGAACTCAGTGACCTTGAGGACTTTCTGTTCCTCCATTTCGTGCATTCTTTCCTCCTCAAGCTCGTTCTGGATGTTGTGACGTTTCTCGCGGCGGTGCTTCGAAGTCTTAGATTTTCCTAATGGTGACAGCCTTGCGAGTGTCTCCTTGATCTGCTTCTGGATTTCTTCGTCCGAAAGCTCAGGTTTCTCTTCAATTATAGGCTGTTTGCCCTTCTTGAAACGGTCTTTGCCGCGTTTGTCGTCTTTGCCTGGCTTGCCACCCTGACCTTGCTGCTTGCCGCCTTGTCCCTGTGGCTTGCCACCTTTATCTTTCGGCTTGTCAGCTCCGGCCACCTCGTTAGGATTGACCGGCCCGTTGCCAATACGTTTGCGTTTTTTCTTCTTGTCCTTAGAATATTTGTCATCTCCCGATGATGCCACAGGCTGCTTGCCTTTGCCTTTGTGTTCCACGGGAAGCTCGATCTTGTCGACAATCTTCGGACCTTCCAGCTTCGTGAACTTGGTAGGGATGAAGTTGTCTTCAGCATCAGCTTTTGGTGCTGGCTTCTCAGTCTTTTCAGGCTCTGCCGGCTTAGGCTGTGGTTTCGGCTGAACCGGTTTTGGAGCTTCAGCTGGTTTTTGAGCCTCTGCTGGCTTCGCAGGCTGTGCCGGTTTCTCTTCCTTGGGCTGCTTTGGCTGTGGCTTCTCTTCTTTCTTGCCAGTGTTTGCGGGCTGTCCGTTACCCTTTTTATCCTTGGCTTTCTTGCCACCGTCCAAATCAATCTTACCCACCACATTCAACTTTATGGCAGGCTCCTCTTTACTCTCTACTCCCTCATCTTTACTATTCTCTTTAACCTCAACCTTAGTCTGCTCATTAGCCTCTTTTTTCTCCTCCTTATCAATCTTTTCCTCTTTTTCTTTCTTATCATTGACAAGAATATTCGATTTGATAGAGATGATTTCTTCTTCCTCTTCCATAACTTTCGGCTTCTCCGTCGTCTCAACGGTGATGGTTTTGCCTTTGAAAGCGATGTTTCCGAGCTGATCGGCGTTTTTCTTGACTTCTTTCTCGCCCTGATATTCCTTCACGACGAGGGCGTACTGTTCCTCTGTGAGTTTGGTGTTCGGCGACGGATCGATATTTTGACCTTTCTTGGCAAGAAATTCCACAATTGTCGAGGTGCCAACATTAAACTCCCTCGCAGCTTTTGATAATCTGATGTTTTTAACTTCTTCGGACATAAAAAATTACAATTTGTTGTTTGTTTTTCTAATCTTATATCGTTTTGTAAGGGCGAATCATCGTTCGCCCCTACGAGATATTATTCAGCGAATTCCGCCTGCAAAATCTTGAACACCTCGTTCACGGTCTCGATCTCGAGGTCAGCGCGTGATGCCACTTCTTCAGGAGTGTAGGCGAGGACGTTCTTGGCTGTGTCGCAACCCATTCTTCTGAGTGAGTCGATGATCCAGTCTTCGATTTCATCGTTGAATTCCTTCAAATCGACGTCGTCTTCCATATCGACTTCGTCGCTGTTACGGTAAACGTCGATGTCGTAGCCTGTCAACTTGCCGGCGAGCTTGATATTGTAGCCGCCCTTACCGATTGCGAGGCTCACCTGGTCGTTCTCCATGTAAACTTCGGCGAGTTTCTTGGCCTCATTGATGTTGATAGAGGTAATCTTCGCCGGGCTCAAAGCTCTGCTGATGAACAATTCAGGTTTTGTTGTGAAGTTGATGACGTCGATGTTCTCGTTGCGGAGCTCTCTCACGATTCCGTGGATACGTGAACCCTTCATACCGACGCAGGCGCCAACCGGGTCGATTCTGTCATCGTATGACTCAACAGCGATTTTAGCTCTCTGACCTGGCTCACGCACGATCTTTCTGATGGTGATAAGACCATCGTAAACCTCAGGAACCTCCTGCTCGAACAAGCGCTGCAGGAAAATCTCCGATGTTCTGGAAAGTGTGATGACAGGTGTGCCGTTCTTGTTTTCCACGCTCTTCACGATGGCACGGATGCTTTCGCCTTTTTTATAGACGTCGGCAGGAATCTGCTCGATTTTTGGCAGCACCAGTTCGATGCCGTCTTCGTCAACAGCAATGATTTCCTTACGCCATGCCTGTGAGACCTCGGCATTCACGATTTCACCAACTTTATCTTTGTATTTCTGATAGATGTTTTCCTTCTCGTATTCCATAATCTTTGTCTGGAGGTTCTGACGGATAGCCAAAATCTCTCTTCTGCCAAAGCTGTGAATATCAACGACTTCCGCAACATCATCACCAACTTCAAAGTCAGGTTCGATTTTTATTGCGTCGGAATAAGCTATTTCTGCGAGCTCGTCCTCGACAGCGCCGTCTTCCACCACAGTGCGGTTATGATAAATCTCAAGGTCGCCCTTGTCGATGTTGACGATGATGTCGAAATACTCGTCGCTGCCGTATTTTTTGGCAAGCATGGCCTTGAACACGTCGCTCAGGATGTGCATCATGGCTTCACGGTCGATGTTCTTAAACTCCTTAAATTCGGAGAAGGTGTCGATTAAGTTAAGTGTGTCCATTTTAAAATTTAATATATGGTCTGACTTCTTTTAATTTATTGATTTCCAATGTTGTAGCATCGTGATAGATGACTTTTGTGAGCTTGCCGTATTTTTTTGCCTCGGCTTCCTCAACCTCAAGCTGCTCATCGTTGAACGACAACAGTTTGTACATCTTTTTCACGCCTTCTATATCAGTGATAATCAAATCTTTACCGATATATTTTTTATATTGTCTCATCTTCAGAAGAGGCTCGTCGATGCCGGCTGACGACACGCTGAGCTCATAATCATCAACGTCACGGTCAAGCTTCTCGTTGATGTAGTTGCTCACCTCAACGCAGTCGTCGATTGTCACTGAGCTGTCCGCATCGAGGAAAAGCTCGATCACATTACTCTTGCTAATCGTCACGTTTACGACGTAACGGTCGCTGCCTTGCATTGCCTCTTCGGCCAAACTGATGATTTGTTCTTTAGTTATCATTTTCTTTAACAATAAAAAAACCTGTTACATTCCGTAGCAGGCCTTCAACTCTTTCCTAATGTTGTCGAGCAAGGATTCGAACCTTGACAGGCAGAACCAAAATCTGCAGTGCTGCCATTACACCACTCGACATCATTCCAATTCTGAATGCGGGTGCAAAAATACAAAAATATTTAATACAAATTGAAAAAAGTGAAAAAAATATTTTTTTGTCTTTTATCTGTAATAATTGTGTATCTTTGCAGTTTAAAACAGAAAAAATCTAGTCAAATGAACTTTAAAAAGTTAAATAATCTTGTTGGTTGGGGCGTGTTTTTGATTGCAACCATCGTTTATTTCCTCACCATGGAGCCGACCGTAAGTTGGTGGGACTGTGGTGAATACATCTCAACGGCATTTAAATTGCAAGTCGGTCACCCGCCTGGAGCACCTACATTCCAGCTTATCGGCCGCTTCTTCACATTGTTCGCTTTTGGTGACGTCACCAAGGTGGCAATGATGATTAATATCATGTCGTGCCTGTGCTCGAGCTTCACGATTTTGTTCCTTTTCTGGACAATTTCAATGCTCGCTCAGAAAATCTGGATGAAAGACTGCGAAAGTGCTTCGGATAACAGTAAATTAGCAGTGTTGGCGGCATCAGCCATAGGCGCTCTGGCTTTCACATTCACCGATTCGTTCTGGTTCAATGCAGTGGAAGGCGAGGTGTATGCCATGTCATCACTCATGACTGCCATCACATTCTGGGCAATTCTTAAATGGGAAAAGGTTTCTGAAGAACCAAACCATTACCGTTGGATAATCCTGATAGCCTATCTTGTCGGCTTGTCAATAGGCGTGCATCTGCTGAATTTATTGGTGATTCCGGCTATTGTCTACGTCGTGTATTTTAAGAAATATGAATTTTCTTGGAAAGGATTCATTTGGGCTGGTGTAATCTCCATACTCATCACAGGCCTGATTTATGTGATACTGATTCCGGCTATCGTATCGCTCGCCGGCAAGTTTGAATTGTTCTTCGTGAACTCACTCGGTATGCCGTTCAACTTCGGAACGATTTTCTACTTTGTCTTTATTATCGCATTGATAGTGTGGGGGTTATGGTATACCACAAAGAAAAACAAACCGGTTTGGAATACGATAATCCTTTCGTTGATGTTTATCCTCATCGGCTATTCTTCATTCTTTATGCTGGTGATTCGCGCCAATGCGAACACTCCAATTAACGAAAATGAGCCGAAGGACGCCATCTCGATGCTGTCCTATTTACAACGTGAGCAATATGGCAGCAGGCCTCTGCTTTACGGTCCTTATTACACGGCTAAGCCCTACGACATGACTGAGGGAACACCTATTTATTATAAAGACCATAAAAAAGGAAGATATGTCGAAATCGCCAAAAACCAAGGCGAATATGTATATGATGACAATGTTCAGACGTTGTTCCCGCGTATGTGGAATGGCTCGAAGAAGACGTATACCAATGTTTATGAGCGTTATATCGACAAGTCGAAGATGCGCGTAACGACTCAGAGAAAGCCTAGTGGCACATCTGAACGTGTGGCAGTGCCTACTTTTGGACAGAACCTTCGCTTCTTCTTTGATTATCAATGCGGTTGGATGTTCTGGCGTTATTTCATGTGGAACTTCGTTGGCCGTCAGAACGACACAGAAGGTCAGGGAGAGATTGAGCATGGAAACTGGGTGAGCGGCATCGGATTCATTGATAATCCGCGACTTGGAAGCCAAAAAGACCTCCCAAGGACGATGCAGAACCCGGCTCATACTGAATATTACTTTCTCCCGTTGATTCTCGGTCTCGTCGGCTTGTTCTATCAGCTCAAGAAAGACGCTGGAAACTGCTGGGTGGTCTTCCTGCTATTCTTCATGACGGGTCTCGCTATCATCACCTACCTTAACCAGACACCATATCAGCCGCGTGAACGTGACTATTCGTATGCGGGCGCGTTCTACGCCTTCGCAATCTGGATGGGGTTCGGAGTGCTTGGCGTTATCGAAGGGTTGAAGAAAGTTGTTAAGAATCAGAAGGTTGCGATCTGGGTGGCGACAGTGGTATGTTTGTTCGTCCCGGTTCTCATGGCAGCTCAAGGTTGGGAAGGTCATAACCGTTCAGGAAAGACATCGGCTCTCGACTGGGGTAAGAACTATCTTACGGCATTGCCTGAAAACGCTGTTATTTTCACGCGTGGCGACAATGATACATTCCCTCTATGGTACGTCCAGGAGGTGGAAGGCTACCGTACCGATGTCAGAGTGTGCAATTTCATGTTGTCATCCGGATATTGGTATGTGCATCAGATGGGCAGAAAAATCTATGAGTCTGAGAAACTGCCTCTCTCTTTGACACCTTCGCAATATGATAACGGATTACATGAGCAGATATGGATTCAGGATGTGATTGAAGGCCCTGTTGAGCTTAGAGATGTCATGGATTTTGTGAGAAGCGACAATCCTCGCACCAAGGTAAGCGACGGCTTGGGCAATAAAGTCGATTATTTCCCGACGAGGACGCTGAAAATCACTGTTGATAAGGAAAAAGTCCTTAAAAACGGCATAGTGCCTGAGAGTATGAAAGATGATATCGTCGACGAGATAGTCTGGACCATCCCTGAAAAGGTGCAGTATCTGACGAAAAACGAGATCATGCTGCTCGATTTCATGGCGACAAACGACTGGGAGAGATGTGTCTATTTCACCAGCTTGAGCGATATCGCCGACATTCTCGGAATCGACAAATATCTGCATCAGCAAGGTCTGTCGCATCGCTTCATGCCTGTCGAGGCTCCAGATTATTATAAGGGTGCAGGCGGTGTCTTCATCGACGGTTCTTACGATCTTCTCGTGAACAACTCCCGTTGGGGCAACCTCAATGATCCTGATGTGACCGTCGATCCTGAAAGCGCGCGTAACGTCTCGTTTATCAAAATGGCGTATATGCGTGAGGCTCAGTCACTTGTGAATCGTCAGAGATATGAGGAAGCGATAGCTGTGTTGGATAAATGCCTGTATTTCTTCCCTGATGAGAAGATACCGTATGGATTCTATTATGAAGGCTATTTCCCTGACTTGTATTACCGTTCCGGCGCAATGGAGAAGGGCGATGACGTGCTTATGAAGATAGCTGCGAACGCTATCGATGAGTTGCGTTATTATAAATCGTTGAAACCTGTGTTTGTGAAGTATTATAAAGAAGACATCCACGATGCATTGTCGCTGGTGAATACCATGGCTGATAGCGCAAAACGTAATAAACGCTATGATATTCAACAGGAACTGGATCAGGCAGTGAACGATTATCTCGACTTTTTCTTGCCGTATCTGTAAAATTTTTCTTGCATTTATAAAAAGTTTTGTATTTTTGCAAGTTTGAAAACGAGAATTATTTGAAAAATGGAAATGGAAGATATTAAGAGAGTCTTTGACCTCTTACCACACTATAAGGAACATTATCCTGACCAAAAAGCGGCATTAGCCAGCAAAGTCAATGGCCAATGGCGTGAATACAGCATTGATGAATACATCGAGTTGACCAATATCATGAGTAGCGCGCTGATTGAACTCGGTGTGCAAAAACAGGATAAGATCGCTGTTATCAGTAACAACCGTCCAGAATGGAACATCCTCGACATGGCTATCACCCAGGTGGGAGCCGTCATGGTGCCTATCTATCCTACAATCAGCGAGGCGGATTATAAAATCATCCTCAACAATTGCGAGGCTGGCATCTGCATCCTTGAAGGCGTGGCTGTGATGAACAAAATCGAGGCTATCTGGCCTGAGACACCGACGCTGAAGCAGATTTATACCTTCATCGACAGAGGGAAATACGGTTATTTTGACACGCTACTGCAGCTTGGTCGGGAACATCCGCATACCGAGGAGATTGAAAAACGCAAGGCTGAAGTCGACGAGACGGATTGCGCCACAATCATCTACACGTCAGGAACAACAGGCGTTCCAAAGGGCGTCATGCTTTCGCACCGTAACCTGATGAGCCAGTGGAAGGGTGTGCAGCATTCAGTGGCACCGTGGTCGAACAAGGCTTTCAGTTTCCTTCCGATTTGCCACGCTTACGAACGCGCTCTGAGCTATGTTTACCAGTATCGCGGAATGTCGGTTTACTACGCTGAAAGCATAGCCACGTTGGGTGAGAACCTATTGGAACTCAGACCTACGATGATGTGTACGGTACCGCGTGTTCTCGAAAAAGTTTACGATAAGATTTACGACTCTGGAAGAAGCATGAAAGGCATCTCGAAGATGATATTTTACTGGGCAATGCATCTTTCGGAGCGTTACAAGGTGGATAACCGCACCTGGCTTTACAATCTAAAGCTTAAAGTCGCCAAAAAATTGGTTTACGATAAGATTAGCCAGAAGGTCGGTATCGATCATATCGATGTCATAGTTTCAGGAGCGGCAGCGATCCCAAAGAAGGTGTGCCGTTTCTTCAACGCACTCGGACTTACAGTGTTCGAGGGCTATGGACTTACCGAAACATCGCCTGTTATCGCGGTGTCAACGAGAAACAAATACGGCCGTGAGGTCGGTTACGTCGGTGAGCCGCTGCCGGGCATCGAGGTGAAGCTTACTGCCGACAACGAAATCATCTGCCGCGGTCATAACGTGATGATGGGCTATTACCGTCAGCCAGAATTGACAGCAGAAGTCATCGACAAAGACGGCTGGTTCCACACAGGCGACCTTGGCCGTTTCAATGAGCACGGATTGTTGAAAATCACAGGAAGAAAGAAGAATATCTTTAAGACATCTTTCGGAAAATATATCAACCCTGATTTCATCGAGAGCAAGTTCATCCTCTCAGGTTTCATTGAGCAGATTGTGGTTCTCGGCGAAAATCAGAAATATGCGGCGGCACTCATCCGTCCTGATTTTGTTTTCCTGAAAGAATGGTGCAGACGTCACGATGTTCCTTACACCACAAACGAAGAGATGATTCATAATGCGGAAGTCTTCAAACGTTTCGGTAAGGAAGTCAAGAAACTCAACCATGATCTCGGCGAGGTGGAGAAAATCAAGAAATTTGAACTCGTTGCCGATGATTGGTCAGTCGCCTCAGGTATCTTGACACCTACTCTGAAAGTCAAGAGAAATGTGGTGATGCGACGTTATGCGGATTTGATAGAGACCCTTTTTAAATAGTTTTTTTATGGAAGTCAGAAGAGTTTTTGATCTGCTGGCACATTACAAGGAGAAATACCCCGACCAGAAGGTAGCCTTGGCTGGCAAAGTTAACGGAAAATGGCGTGAATACAGCATCGACGAGTATATCGAGCTTACAAATATCATCAGCGGCGCGTTGATTGAACTTGGCGTGCAGCCGCAGGATAAAGTCGCTGTCATCAGCAACAACCGTCCGGAGTGGAACATTCTGGATATGGCCATCACCCAGATCGGTGCTGTGATGGTGCCGATTTACCCGACAATCAGCGAAGGCGATTACAAGATCATCCTCAACAATTGCGAGGCGGGCATCTGTATAGTTGAAGGCATTGCAGTGATGAACAAGATCGAGGCTATCTGGCCTGAAACACCTACGCTTAAGAAGCTTTACACTTTCATCGACAGAGGTAAATACCCGTATTTCGACAATCTTATCGAACTCGGAAAAGAACATCCGCATACCGAAGAGATTGAGAAACGTAAGGCTGAAGTCGACGAAATGTCGTGTGCCACAATCATTTACACTTCCGGAACAACAGGTGTGCCGAAGGGTGTCATGCTCTCGCATCATAACCTGATGAACCAGTTCAAGAACTTCTGCCAGACGCCGTCGCCATGGTCGAAACGCGCATTCAGCTTCCTGCCGGTGTGCCACGCTTACGAACGCGCATTGATTTACATGTACCACTACCTCGGAATGTCGATTTACTATGCCGAAAGCATTGCTACGATAGCTGACAACATGAAAGAGGTGCATCCGACGATGATGTGCGCCGTGCCGCGTGTTTTGGAGAAATTCTACGATAAGATTTACAGCTCTGGAAAGAGCATGAAAGGCCTCTCGAAGAGCATTTTCTACTGGTCGATGCATCTTACTGAGAGATATAAAATTGAAGGACGTTCATGGTTCTATAACCTGGAATTGAAGATTGCCGATAAATTGGTTTACAGCAAGATACGTGAGAAACTCGGTGCTGAAAACTTCGATATCATCGTGTCGGGAGCAGCATCAATCACCAAGAAAATCAGCGGATTCTTCTCGGCAATCAAGATGCCGGTGTTTGAGGGCTATGGCTTGACGGAGACATCTCCGGTTATCACTGTCAGTAACCGTGACAAACATGGTCGTGAAGTGGGCGCCGTCGGTCAGCCGCTGCCTGGCGTGGAGGTGAAGATTGCCGACAATGGCGAAATCATCTGCCGCGGCCACAACGTGATGATGGGCTACTACAAACAGCCTGAGCTCACAGCTGAAGTCATCGACAAAGACGGCTGGTTTCATACTGGCGACCTCGGAAAGTTCAACGAACACGGACTTTTGCAGATTACAGGCCGTATGAAGAACCTGTTTAAGACTTCTTTAGGAAAATATGTCAATCCTGACGTCGTGGAGGGCAAGTTTGTCAATTCCGGATTTATCGAGCAGATTGTGGTGCTTGGGGAGAACCAGAAATTCGCAGCCGCCTTGATTCGTCCTGACTTCGCATTCCTGAAAGACTGGTGCAAAGCGCATAACATTCCTTACACAACCAACGAGGAAATGATTCAAAATGACGAAGTTAAGAAACGTTACGATAAAGAGGTTAAAAAGTTGAACGAGGGTCTTGGCGAGGTCGAGAAGGTTAAGAAATACGTGCTTCTCGCCGACGAATGGACCATCGCCAACGGCATTTTGACACCTACTTTGAAGGTCAAGAGAAAAGTCGTGATGGAACGCTATTGCGACTTGATTGACAAGATGTTTGCCTAATCAGTAAACGAGATAACCTACAAGACCCGATGCTATGATAAGTAGTATCGGGTTTATTTTTGTCCAAAACATGCAGGCGAAGGTGACGGCGCAGATTATCACGCTGATGTTGTTGCCATGAAGACCGGCGTCGGCGAAACTCACGGGGTTCATCATCATCAGAGCGGCAACGAAGATGAGTCCTGCAATGACAGGTTTCATTGATGCCAAGGTGGTTTTTACGATGTAGTTTTCTTTATGTTTGAACAAGAATTTCAAGACAAGATAAAGCATCAGCAGCGAAGGCAAAACAATGGCTGCTGTCGCCACGAGCGAGCCGAAAATTCCGCCCACGGTGTAGCCGATGTATGTGGCGATGTTGATGGAGACAGGTCCGGGCGTCATCTGCGAAAGCGCCACCATGTCGGCGAACTCCTCGACGGTCATCCAGCCGTAGTGGTCAACGATTTCGAATTGAATCATCGAGAGCATGGCGTAACCGCCGCCGAAACCGAAGATGCCGATCTTCAAATAAGCCCAAAACAGTTGCAGATATATCATGATTTAGACTTCTTTAAGCGGTTTTGAGAATAAAATGCGAATCCGATGCTGCCTGCGATGGTTGCGATGATGATATAGACCGGTGACACGTGGAAAAAATAGATCAGGCAGACTGTCGCGATGGGGAAGATGGCGGTTTTCCAGTTCACTTTGGCGTTGATGAACATCTTTACGGAAGGCGATAGGATGAGCGCCACCACGCAAGGACGGATGCCTCGGAAAATGCTTTCAATCACTGGATTTGTCTTGTAATCGAGGAAAAAAACTGCAATGAGCAGGATTATCACTATCGACGGTATTATCGCGCCCAGACAAGCCGCTATAGCACCTCGGATTCCTTTGATTTTGTAGCCAGTGTAAAGCGCAGTGTTGACGGCGAACACGCCGGGGAGCATCTGCACTATTGTTATCATGTCCCAAAATTCGTCTTTCTCGATCCAGTGACGTTTCTCGACGACTGCGCGCTCAATCATCTCGAGCATGGCATATCCGCCACCGAGAGTGAACGCCCCGATGTTGAAAAACGTGAGGAAAAGCTGGAACACTATTTTCATTGAGAAAATTTTTGCAAAGATACGGATTTTTCCAGTTTTTAGTCGTTAGTCTTTAGACTTTAGTCATTTTATTCACAAAAACTAATGACTAATGACTAAAAACTAAAGACTTTTTACTATCTTTGCAGTATGAATTATCTTTCAGTCGAAAACATTTCAAAGGCGTTCAGCGACAAGCTGCTGTTCGAAAACATCTCTTTCGGCATCGAGAAAGGGGAGAAGACTGCCTTGATTGCCGCCAACGGTACTGGCAAGAGCACCATGATGCGAATCCTTGTCGGGAAAGAAGAAGCCGACGGCGGGAAGGTGACTTTTAATGAAAATGTGCGCGTCGGTTATCTTGAGCAACTGCCGCAATTTGATCCGAATCTTACTATAGAAGATGTGATTGCGACAGGTCACACCGACGTGATGCGCGTTATAAAGAGATATGAGGAAGCCCTTGTAAATCAAGTGGATTTGGACAGGGCGACGGCGGCAATGGACGCGATGCAGGCGTGGTCGTATGATTTAAGATTAAAACAGCTGCTTTCGACATTCGAAATCAATGATTTATCGCAGAAAATCGGCACTTTGTCGGGTGGTCAAGTGAAGCGACTGGCGCTTGCTTTGGTGCTTCTCGATGACCCCGACATGCTTTTCCTCGACGAGCCTACCAACCACCTCGACATGCAGATGGTGGAGTGGCTTGAGAACTACCTCACGCAGTCGAACGTGACGCTGTTTATGGTTACTCACGACAGGTATTTCCTCGACCGTGTGTGCAACAAGATTCTCGAGATGTATCACGGCACGATTTATACTCACAATGGCAACTTCGACTATTATGTGCGGAAGAGCCGCGAACGTGAGGAAAATAAGCGTATCGCTGCGGAAAAGGCGGGACAGATGCTGAAGCATGAGCTCGAATGGATTCGTAGCACTCCACAGGCGCGAACTGGCAAGGCGAAAGCAAGAATCGACGCTTTTTACGACTTGAAAGAGAAAGCCCGCATGATTCGCGACAACACCGAAATCCAGTTCGGACTCGATATGCAACGTCTTGGGGGCAAGATTCTCGAGATGAAAGGCGTTACCAAGAAATGGGACAACCAATTCATCCTCAAAGACTTTGATTATATCTTCAAAAAAGGCGAGCGTATCGGCGTCATCGGAAAGAATGGTGTGGGCAAATCCACCTTTTTGAATATGATAACCGGCCACGAGGCACCAGATTCAGGCACCATCGTGGTGGGCGAGACCGTCGTTTACGGCTATTATACCCAAGGTGGCATCAAGTTTGACGAGAACAAGACCGTGCTTGACACCATACGCGACATCGCCGAGGTGGTTTATTACGGCAAGGACATGGTTTACACCGCCGACAAGCTTCTGGCGCATTTCATGTTTCCGTATTCGATGCACCGTCAGCCGGTGTCGTTGCTGAGCGGCGGCGAGAAACGCAGGCTTTATCTGCTCACGATTTTGATAAAGAATCCTAATTTTTTGATATTGGACGAGCCTACTAACGACTTGGATATCTTGACGTTACAGAAGCTTGAGGATTTTTTGAAAGGCTATAAAGGCTGTCTGATTGTGGTCTCGCACGACCGATATTTCCTCGACCAGACCGTTGACCAGCTCTTCGTTTTTGAAGGCGACGGCGCTGTTAAAGGCTTCATGGGCAACTATTCGCAATATCACGACTGGCTTGACGAGAAAAACAAGGAGATTCATAAAGCGCAGGTGGCAGAAAGAGTTGATACTCGTGAAAACCGACCGAAGGCAACTGAAAGAAGCAAAAAACGCTCGTTTAAAGAGCAAAAAGAATACGAACAGCTCGCCATTGATATTGAAAACCTCGAAAAAGAGAAAAAAGAACTGACATCTCAGCTCGAGAATCAAACTGATTATCAAGAGATTGACAAAATTGGTAAACGATTAACTGAGATAAATGATTTATTGGACGAGAAAGAAATGCGCTGGCTGGAACTTGACGAAATATGATCGTCATTTCGACTGAAGCGAAGCGGAATGGAGAAATCTAAAAAATGAAATAATATGAAAACAAAAAGCAAATTTTTAAGCGTGTTGTTGTTGGCAACGTTGTTGCTGTCTGGAATTATTGTAAAGGCTCAGAATGCCTGTGATATGTATCTGACCGACAAAGAGGTCCCGAATGCTGTTTATTGGCTTCCTGCGCCTCCGGCGCCGGGTTTGTCGCAGTTTATGTACGATATCTCACAGTATTACTGGGGGAAGGAGCAGCGTCAGGATACATTGCGCGCTCAAAAAGCCATCCGTGAGGCGGCTTATGAGATTGTCGATATGGTGCCGTTGTTTAGTGAAGCTTTCGGTTTTGAGATATCCGAGGAGAAAACACCGGCCATTTATAAAGTTGTATATCGCGGCGTGGAGACGATAAGGCTGAGCGCTACAGAGCCCAAGGCGACATATATGCGCACTCGTCCTTATGTTTATTTCAACGAGCCGACCTTGGTGCCGCAAGATGAAGAGGAGTTGCGTACCAATGGCTCATATCCATCAGGGCATACTATAAAGGCATGGGGTATGGCATTGGTGCTTTGTGAGATCAACCCTGATGCTCAGGATGCGCTATACAAACTCGGATATGAGTGGGGACAGAGCCGCGTTATCGCCGGTTTCCATTGGCAGAGCGATGTCGATGCCTCGCGTTTGCTCGCAGCAGCATGTTACTCCCGCCTGCACACCTGCAAGGAGTATCTTGACGATATGAAAGCCGCTCAAAAGGAATTTAAAAAATTGAAAAAATAACTCATTATGGAAGAACTTCAAAAATTTTTACAAACCGTAAACACTAACGGAATTTTATGGCTTCTTGAGGCTAAACCGGGTCTTTTCGCCATGCTCGAAGATGGCGGCGGAAATTCCTACATCCCAGTGTGGGCAAGCGAAGCTGAAGCCAAAGCCAACATTGGCGACGACTGGGAATCCTACACTGTCACCACCATGGACATCGCTGAGTTCATCACTTGGACTCGTGAACTTGACGGCGATGATATCGGAATCGCAGTCTCCACAGGCGATGAGGGTAAAATCCTTCCGATCCCTTCAAAAATCATGCGCCAGATGCTTGGCGGTCAAGACAAATCCGACCGCGAGCTGGTAGGCGAGGAGTTCTACGACGAGGACTGGGCCGAACCGATGCCAGAGGATTTTGAGGATGAAGAATAAAACACGTAGAGACGCACGGCCGTGCGTCTCTACATCGTTTTTAATTGAGAATCAGCGTTGATTACGCCTTTTTCACATTGTCCTTACCTACCTTAACTGCTTCCATGTTCAACGGGATCAGCTTGTGAGCACGCTCCGGCAAGCTGTGGCGAAGACCCTCTTCAACATTCTTGTCGTCGATGATTGGACGAAGCTTCAAGAATGCGCCGAGGATAATCATGTTGAACACTTTGCTGTTACCCATGTCTGATGCCAGCTGTGCACCTTCGATGGTGTAGATGTTGATGTCCTTACGGGTAGGCTTCTTTGTGATGCCGTTTGGATCATATAGAAGATATCCGCCAGGTTTTACTTTCGATTCGAACTTGTCGAGTGACTGCTGGTTCAAAATCACTGCTGTGTCGAATGCGTTGATGATAGGAGAGCACACGCGTTCATCGCTGACGATGACAGTCACGTTGGCGGTACCACCACGCATCTCAGGACCGTATGATGGCATCCAGCTCACTTCTTTGCCTTCCATGATGCCGCTATATGCAAGGATCTTACCCATTGATAAGACACCCTGTCCGCCGAATCCGGCAATAATAATTTCTTCTGTCATTGCTTTAATTTTTTAAATTATTTTTCAACGAGCTTTCCATCGACTTTGATATCGCCAAGCGGATACTCAGGAAGCATGTTCTCAACCAACCATTTGTTAGCTGCGACTGGTTCCATCTTCCAGTTGGAGTTGCAGTTCGATACGATTTCGACGAAGTTTACGCCGCTCTTTCCATTGATCTGATTTTCAAAAGCCTTCTTGATAGCTTTCTTGGCGTTGCGTACGTGTGCCGGATCATAAACAGCCTGACGTGTCACGTATTTTGTGCCAGGAAGACGTGCAATCAATTCGGTGATGTGGAGTGGATAACCGTTGTTCGGGATACCGTCGAAGCCAGCGCCAGCAGGTAATGTAGCCTTACGACCGTAAGGTGTTGTTGCAGTCTTCATGCCTTCGAGTGTGGTAGGTGCCATCTGGCCGCCTGTCATACCATAGATACCGTTGTTCACGAAGATCATGGTGATGTTCTCGCCACGGTTGCATGTGTGGATTGTCTCGCAAGTACCGATAGCTGCCAAGTCACCGTCGCCCTGATAGGAGAACACGACTTTGTCAGGCCATACACGTTTGATACCTGTCGCGACCGCCGGTGCGCGGCCGTGTGCTGCTTCGGCGAAGTCAACGTCGAAGTAGTCGTATGCCATAACGGCGCAACCTACTGGAGAAACGCCGATGGTTTTGTCGCCAACGCCAAGTTCTTCAAGAACTTCAGCGATGATACGGTGGACAGTGCCGTGACCGCAGCCTGGGCAATAGTGGAAAGGCTTGTTGGTCAATAACTTAGATTTCTGATATACTAAGTTTTCAGGTTTGATAATATCTTGTACTGTCATTTTCTTATTCTCCTATAATTTGTTTCTTCATAGCTTCGAGAACTTCCTCTGGTGTGTGGATGATACCACCGACGCGGCCGAAGTGCTCAGCCTTGACACGACCGTTGCAAGCCAGTCTCACGTCTTCGATCATCTGACCACAGCTTAACTCTACTGATAAGAATCCCTTGACGCCTTTCTTGATGAGAGCGTCGATAGCCTTTGTTGGGTAAGGCCAGAGGGTGATAGGACGGAGCAAACCGACTTTCAATCCTGCCTCGCGGCCGAGCTGCACTGACTTCTGAGCGATACGTGCGCTTGAGCCGTAAGCTACGAATACGTATTCTGCATCGTCGCAGTTGATCATCTCGTAACGGACTTCCTTCTCTTCGATTTCTTTGTATTTCTTCTGGAGATGGATGTTGTGCTCTTCCATCTTTGCTGAATCGAGGTCCAAAGAGGTGATGATGCGGTGTTGTGTGCCGTTCTTGCGGCCGTTGATAGCCCAAGGATATTTAGCCTTGATCTCCTCGTCGGTCATACGTGGCTTCTGATCTGGAAGGACGACCTTCTCCATCATCTGGCCGATAGCGCCGTCAGAGAGGATACATGCTGCCATACGATATTTGAATGCCAAGTCGAAGCCGAGTGCCACGAAGTCGCACATCTCCTGCACTGATGCCGGAGCGAGTACGAGGTTACGATAGTCACCATTGCCACCGCCTTTGGTGTTCTGGAAATAGTCGGCCTGTGATGGCTGGATTGTACCAAGACCCGGGCCGCCGCGGACGACGTCTGCGAAGACGCAAGGAATCTCAGCGCCTGCGATGTATGCCAGACCTTCCTGTTTCAAGCACACTCCAGGGCTTGATGATGAGGTCATGACGCGCTTGCCTGATGCGCCAGCTCCGTAAACCATGTTGATGGCTGCCAATTCACTTTCAGCTTGAAGAACGACCATACCGGTGCGTTCATAAGGGTTCTGTTCCGACAGATACTCGATCACCTCTGACTGAGGGGTGATAGGATATC
>Ga0310690_10000163_pt1 | contig 154807 bp, 132 predicted proteins | sample AusTroGonzalo_MG_2_FD_207661 | JGI IMG/M metagenome (GOLD analysis project Ga0310690, IMG submission 207661) | Bovine rumen microbial communities from tropical cattle in Woodstock, Queensland, Australia - Gonzalo_04 (v2) (version 2) | ecosystem: Host-associated > Mammals > Digestive system >...
CTGTCCCTCTACATCAGTTGCCTGATCAAACTCATAGGTTACCATCAACACTTCGCGATCCTTGTAACCGTCAATCTTCATTGAAACTGGAGTCTTTGCCATAATTTGTTTCCTTTCTTTAATTTTTTAATTGTTAATACTGTTGTTATTTTAAATGTTTTATTGTTCTCTTGTCGTGGGGTTTATTTCCTTTTGACATTGCAAAGGTACGACGGATTTCGCCCCATTCCAAACTTTTTCCGACTTTTCGATCTCACTTGTTGCGACACGAAAACCATATTGCGACAAACCCCATTCATGCTCCTAAAAGCTGTCGCACATTTGACGGATTTGACGAATTTGACACATTTATTAGCAACTTTCTCACGCGTACCGCGCACGCACGGTACGCGTGAGGTTTCTTTGTAATAATTCGTCAAATGTGTCAATTCGTCCATTTTTCTTTGATTTTGCGGCAAAGATAAGAAAAAAAACGTTTGGTTTCTTGAATTAGTCCAACTCAGGATAAACCTAAAATTCCCACGAACTAAGAACGTAAAATTAAGGAGTCCTTTTCGGAAATTAAGGAGTCCTTAATTTTCAAAAAGGAGTCCTTATTATCCAACCCCTTAAACCGTGGGTTAATCGTAAAGTCCTTTCTTATGCTTATTTCTTAAAAAGGAATAAATTTCTTCCAATTATTTGTTAGATTGTAATTAATTCCTTACTTTTGCAAATGAAAACGATTAGAGAGACTTATCATTCTGACGAGTACAAAGCGTATTACGACAGTTTGGACGAACGGATAAAAGAGAAATACGACTACGTGGAGCAGATCATCAGGACTCAATATGTGGTCAACAAGAAATTCATTAAGAATCTGGAAGGCACAGAGTTCTATGAGGCTCGGATATCCGTAGGAACGAATGAATATAGGATTATTGTCTTTGCAATTGATGCCAACATTTTTATGGAGAGCAAACAGGTATTGTTCCTGAATTCTTTCTTAAAGAAGGACACTAAGCAATATAAAGGCGAAATCAAAAAAGCCAGGAATATACTAAAGAAATATTTGGAGGATGAGTAATATGGTGAAGATTGACCAAAAGAAATTAGCGAAACTGACCACGGGATCAGAACATCTCATACAAAAGTATGGTCAAGAGGGATCTGAGAACCGCAGGGAATTTGAGGCAAAGGCAGAAGCCTGGTACTACGCCGAACTGCTCAAGGACGAGCGGAAACGACAGAAACTGACACAGCAGGACCTGGCAGAAAGGATAGGAAAAAAGCGTGAATATGTATCTGCCCTTGAAAGAGGTACGACAGACATGCAACTCTCTACCTTTCTGCAGATTGCCTATGCCTTGGGGTTAAGGTTTTCATTAGTGGTTGGGTGATATTAAAGATAGGGCTAACGATTATCCGTCTGGGTCTTGGGCCAGTTGACGAGGAAGAGTTTTTCCGTGGCGCGGGTGAAGGCGGTGTATAGCCAGTGAATATAATCGGGCGTGAGCATGTCGTCCGTCATGTAGCCCTGATCCAGATAGACGTGTGCCCACTGTCCGCCCTGTGCCTTATGGCAGGTGACGGCATAGGCGTATTTGATCTGAAGGGCGTTGAAATAACGGTCGCTCTTCAGTTTCTTGATGCGGTCTGCTTTCTTGGGGATGTCGGCATAGTCCTCCATCACAGCATTGAAGAGGTGGTCCTGCTGCTCACGGGTCAGGGCGGGCGCCTCTGAGGTCAGCGTATCGAGAATCACGGTGGCCGTCAGTTCGTAGTTGTCGTAGTCAGGGAACTGCATCGTCACCTCGGCAAAGCGGAAACCATAGAGTTCGTGTACGTTCCTGCAACGCTGCACGACGGCAATATCGCCATTGGCAATAAACGCGATTTCCTTGGAACCTTCAGTCCAATAGTAGTTATTCTTCACAATCATCAGTTGGTCACCACGGCAGAGTTCATCCTCACGGTCGAGCACCTGGTTACGGATGCCCTGGTTGTAAATATTCGCGCGTTTGTTACTGCGGGTGACGACGATGGTCTCGTCGAGCCCTACCCTGCTGTAACTGCTGGCCAACGACTCTATGAGTTCGTCGCCAGGTACGACACAGATATCCGCGAAGCCCTGGAAGCGGATCTGGGGCAATGACACAGGGGGACGGTTCTTTTGTGCGACAAAAGAACCGTCCCCCTGTGAGATCTCCCGGATCCTCGTGGCGTTCCAGAGGACACCCGACTCCTCGCTCTGGCGGAGCACCTGATTCAGGTCGCATTCATAGACCTTCATGCCGTAGCCCCGGAGCACATCAGCCATGAGGGCAGGACTCTCCTCCTCACCCACTGGCGGCAACTGGGCCTTGTCGCCAATGAGCATCATGCGGCAATTCTGGCCATTATACACAAACTGCATCAGATCGTCGAGCAGACAGCCGCTGCCGAACTCAGTGGGGACGGTTCTGGGTGAGTTCAGCCGGAACTCACCCAGAACCGTCCCCACTGAGTTCGCGATCATCGAGGCCTCATCTATTATAAATAAGGTGTCGCGATTCAGGTTGTCGTTGAGGTTGAAGGAATATAGGTCGCCAGCCGTCTTCTGACGGTAGATGCGACGATGGATGGTATAGGCGGGATGGCCTGCATTCAACGAAAAGACCTTCGCCGCCCTACCCGTGGGTGCCAGTAGGATCATCTTCTGCTCGAGGGCTGCCATGGCCTTGACGATGGCACCCGCCAGGGTGGTCTTTCCCGTACCTGCCGAACCTCGCAGGATCATCACGACGTGTTCCGAACGATCCGTCATAAAGAGCGAGAACACGTCGAGGGCGTGCTCCTGCTCCACCGTCGGCGGAAAGCCGAAGGTCTGGAGAATACGGTATTTCAGTTCGTCGTTGATCATACTTATCTGCAAAGGTACAAAAAATTGAGGATTAAGAATTAAGAATTAAGAATTATTTTGTACCTTTGCACCCAAATGCGAATAACGGATAAACATATCAACGTCATTCTGGCCATCGTTGCACTCGGGCTCCTCGTCCTGTGTGTCGCCAGTGTGATGCGCGGATAAACCAAACCCACGACTCATGGAAGAGATCTATCAGAGAAAGCTGATCATACGCATCGGGAAGAACACGCTCTCCTTCACGATGCCCAACCCTGCCGACACAGAACGGCCGTTCCTCTACGAGCCCTATATCGTGAAGGGCGGTATCTCGATTGCTGCCAATCTCAGGGAAGCCTTCAAGACCGCCGACCTGACGGCCATCGACACGCGAAGGGTGCAGGTGCTTGTCGATACCCCTTCCATGCTCGTGCCCATCGAGCAGTTTGACGAGGAGAACATCACGACGATTTTCAACCACGTCTATCCTCCCACGCAGGAGCAGCGCATCGTGCGCTTCAACGTGCTGCCGTCACTGAAGGCCGTCTGCCTCTTTGCCGTCAACAAGGATCTGTCGGTTGTCTTGCAGGACCGTTTCGACGACCTGCAGTACATCCATGCGATGACACCTGTATGGCACTATCTCCACCAGCGCAGTTTCACAGGTCACCGCAGCAAACTCTACGGCTATTTCCACGGCAAGCGGCTCGACATCTTCAGTTTCCAGCAGAACAGATTCAAGTTCTGCAATGCCTTCGACACCACCGATGCTCACGACGCCCTCTACTTCCTGCTCTACGTGTGGAAGCAACTGCGCCTGGAGGCCGAGCACGACGAGATGCACATCGTGGGCAATATCCCTGAACAGGACTGGCTCCTGCAGGAACTCAAGCGCTATCTGCAGAAGGCCTACGTCATCAACCCCTCTGCCGACTTCCAGCAGTCGCCTGCCACCAAGATTGCGAACATGCCCTACGACCTGATGACATTACTCGTAAAAGGCCGATGAGGATTATCACAGGGAAATACAAGGGACGGCACTTCGACATTCCGAAGACCTTCAAGGCAAGGCCCACCACGGACTTTGCCAAGGAGAATATCTTCAACGTGCTGACACAGTACATCGACATTGAGGATGCCACCGCCCTCGATCTCTTCTCTGGCACGGGCAGCATCACCCTCGAACTATTGTCACGCGGCTGTGCCCACGTCATCAGCGTGGAACTGGATCGCGACCATCACCGCTTCATTCAGCAGTGCGTGCAGAAACTGGGAACAGAGGCGTGTGTTCCCCTGCGCGGTGATGTCTTCCGCTTCATCAAATCGTGCAAGCAGCAGTTTGATTTCATCTTCGCCGATCCCCCTTATGCCCTGAAGGAACTGCCGACGATCCCCAGCCTCATCTTCGAGAAAGGATTATTGAAAGAAGACGGTATCTTCGTCTTTGAGCATGGCAAGGATTATGACTTCAGCGACGATCCACACTTCGTAGAGCATCGCAGTTATGGAAGCGTAAACTTCAGTATCTTTAGAGCAGCGGCGACAACATCCGCGTAATACTTTCCCAGAGGCGGACGAAGAAACTGCTGTTCATCCGTCCAGGAATGTCCTTCAATAGCACCGACTGTTTCTCATCATCCAAGAATACCTTCTTCGCACGCAGGGCCATCCCCTCATCATAGAAGAAGATATTAGCCTCGAAGTTATTCTCAAAACTACGGAAGTCGAGGTTCGTGGAACCGCAGGTGGTGATGGCATCGTCACAGACCATCAACTTCGAGTGCAGGAAACCCGGCTTATAAAGACTTACCTGTACGCCTGCCTCCTGGATCTCCCGCAGATAACTGCGGCTGGCCCATTCCACGAAGCGCGCATCACTGTAGCGCGGACAAAGCACCCTGACATCGACACCCGCCAGGGCCGCCGTCTTCAGGGCGAAGAGCACGGAGTCGTTGGGCAGGAAATAAGGCGTCTCCAAGAAGAGGTAACGACGCGCACCGAGGATTACCCGCACGAAGCCCTGCATGATCTCGGGGTAAGGCGTCACTGGACCGCTCGTCACCACCTGTGCCAGACAGTTGTTTGCCGTCAGTCCGTCATGGAGTGCAGAGGGATAGAACTTACGATCGGAGAGCAACGTGCGATCCACGAAATACCAATCCACGAGGAAGGCTCGCTGGAGGGCATGGACAGCGCCGCCCGAGACTTTGATCATCGTGTCGCGCCAAGGCATCGTCCCCGTACCCTTCACATAGCGCAGGGCGATGTTCATGCCACCGATGAAGCCCACCGTACCGTCGATAACAATGATTTTACGGTGGTTGCGATAGTTCACCTTACTCGTAAACGAGGGGAAACGCACAGGAAGGAAAGAGGCCACCTCGATACCCTCCTCGCGCATCCGTTCGAAGAAACGGTGACTCACGTTCCAGCAGCCTACATCGTCGTAGATCACGCGGACCTCCATCCCCTCGTGTCTTTTCGCGATCAGGGCATCAGCCACCAGCATGCCAAGAGCATCGTCGGCAAAGATATACATATCGATATGGATATGGTTCTTGGCCTCATGGATGGCTGAGAGCAAAGCAGGGAAGAACTGGTAGCCGTCGGTATAGATCTCCACCTTATTATCTTTAAAGGGCAGTGAGAGGTTCTGGTTGATAAAGAGGTCTATCAGGGGTTTGTGCTTCTCGGGCAGACGGAGGTTCTGCTGTTCCACGAACTCCAGCATGGAGCGCTTCGTGAGCTGGTTCATGCTCCGTTCACTGACATGACGTTCCTTACGGGTGTTGATGCCAAAGAACAGGTAGAACACTATTCCCACCACGGGAACAAACCAGATCACGAGTGCCCAGGCCATCGTCTTCGCCGGCTGACGGTTGTCCATGATCACATGGATCACGGCCGCAATGGCGATGACCTGATAGATCAGGAATATGATATTCACCCAACTCATCCTACCTTACTATATCATTACCCAACTGCTTGGCGAGGGCATCGCGCAGTTGTTGGGTATCCCTGTAATCCTCCAACAGAGCCATGACCTTTTCCTTGTCGTTACCCACCTGTTTGAGTTGGGTCTGTATGTCCTTCAGCCGTTTGGTGATGATGTCAAGCCTGAGGTCGAGCACCAGATGAAGCACATGCTGCCGCAAACCACCCTCTCGTTCCTTCAGTTGGAAACCTTTGCCCAACTGATGGCGATCAATGGCCAGTTTGGCTGCCAGCGTACTAATCTCTATATCAGGATGATGCATGAAATAACTCTCCGCCTTGAAATCCGGTTCCCCACTATGGGTCGCCGCTTCCTGTAGGATCAGGTTATAAAGGTCGTTATGGAACGTCAGTCCGTCCTGTCCCAGATCGTAGGCGACATACTGGGCCACCGTAAGGTTGGTAGTTCCTCCATCCTCCGTTTCGATGTTCTCATAGATCACCTTCTCACCATCTCGGATGACACTCTGTATCAGCAGCCGTTCCACCTCCAGTGTCTGCTCATCGACGGTATGCAGGCCGATGAACTCATCGGGGACGGTTCTCAGTGAGTCCTCCGTAGCAGAAGACTCACTGAGAACCGTCCCCTGTGAGTTCTTTTCCTTCTCCTCGATGTCTTTGCGGATCATGCCGTTCATCGAGTTCAGCAGGGTCTGTTCCTTGATGCCTAAGCGCTGGGACAGTTCACTGAGATAGGTAGAGCGCAGAATCTGATCAGGAACCACGGAGATGCTCTTCACGATACCGCCGATGGCCTCGGAGCGTTTCACGGGATCCGTCACGTTCTCCACCGTCAGACGTGTCTTGAAGGTGATGAAGTCCGTCTGGTTCTGTTCTATATAGTCCTTGAACTCCTGAGCCGTATGCTTGCGCGAGAAGGAGTCGGGATCGTCACCGTCTGGCAACAGGAGCACCTTGATGTTCATGCCCTCCGCCAACAGCATGTCCGTACCTCGCATGGCGGCATGGATACCGGCCTCGTCACCATCATATAACAAGGTGATGTTCTGCGTGAAGCGCCTAAGCAGTCGTATCTGATGGTTGGAGAGCGCTGTACCTGAGTTGGCCACCACATTCTCCAGTCCACACTGATGCATGGCTATCACGTCGGTATAACCCTCCACCATATACACGCGGTCTTCCTTGGCAATGGCCTTCTTCGCCTGGAAGAGTCCATAGAGCTCACGCTCTTTGTGATAGATCTCGGAGTCAGGGGAGTTGACGTATTTCTGCTGCACACCCTTCGTACGGGCATCGAGCAGACGGCCACCGAAGGCCACCACCTTACCGCTGACGTTCAGCCAGGGGAAGATCACACGACCTGCATAGCGGTCATACACACCCCGTTCGTTACGGATGCAGAGTCCTGTTTTCTCCAAATACTCCACCTGATAGCCCGCCTTCTGTGCCGCCGTGGCTAAGGCGTCGCGCTTCGACAGGGCATAGCCGAGATTGAACTTCTCGATAATATCGTCGCGGATGCCCCGGCTGCGGAAATACTGCTTACCGATGGCGATACCGTCAGGATCGTTCTTCAGCAAATCCTGAAAATACTTCATCGCCCACTCATTGACGATAAACATCGACTCACGGTCGCTCTGTTCCTTCTTTTCCTCCTCGGTGAGTTCCTTTTCCTCAATCTCGATATTGTATTTCTTCGCCAGCCAGCGCAGGGCCTCTGGATAAGTGATCTGCTCGTGCTTCATCAGGAAGTTGATGGCCGTACCACCCTCGCCACAGGCGAAACACTTACAGATCTGCTTCGACGGCGACACCATGAACGACGGTGTCTTATCGTCATGGAACGGGCACAGGCCTTTGTAGTTCACACCCGCCTTACGGAGTGTGACGAACTCGCCCACCACATCCACGATGTTCGTGGCGTCCATGATCTTGTCTATCGTCGCCCTGTCAATCATTACCGACTGCAAAAATAGGAAGAAAAAATGAAACCACCAAACATTACGGCTTCATAAATACGAAATATACTGCTGCCACCAGACAGAGGGCTGCCGCCGCATGGTTCCAGTGCAGATGCTCATGCTGGAAGATCATATTGGCGATAACCGCAAACACCACCAGTGAGATACACTCCTGAATCACCTTCAGTTGCACGAGGTTGAAAGGACCTCCGTTATCCACAAAGCCTATGCGGTTGGCGGGTACTTGACAGCAGTACTCGAAAAAGGCAATCATCCACGAAAAGGCAATCACCAGATAGAGCGGCCAGTTCGTCGAGATGCCAGACTGCTGCAGCCGTAGATGTCCGTACCACGCAAACGTCATAAACACATTGCTCAGTATGAGCAACAGAATCGTATAAACACCATTCATCATAGCCATACATATTTAAATCGGCTGCGAAATTACACAAAAAAGCCGAAAGTCCATCACTTCCGGCTCTTTTTTTCCATTCTGCAGAATGATTCTTACTTCTTTACAGCGTAGATAGACCACGGGGTTGTGATCTTGCCATCCTTCACCTTGTAGTCCCATCCCCACCTACGTGCACCACTTGGCCATGAGGCTTTCGAAGCCAAATCATCACTATCTTTGAAAACTCTAAACCCATCTTTGTCCATTACATGATGGTCAGGATCAGGCCCCTTGTCTGTTAAGACAAATGCATATCGGACATCTTTAATGCCAGAGTCGGTCTTAGTACCAGAAATAACAAGTGAGGTCTTGACAGAGATATCATATTTATCGTAATGATTCACACCTGTCGTACTAAAGAATACGGAGAAATTATTACCTTCACCGCTAATAAATGCACCGGGCCCGCTAGATTCTCCTACTACTTTTCCATTATAGACATCACGCTCCTCATAATCAAGCGTGTTGTTCATGACATCCTGATTTAAAAATCTCATATAGATTGGCGTGAATCCCGTATCTCCCTTCTTATAGTTGTTGGTAGTATCATGAACAACCTCTGGCGAATCAATGACGAAAACGCCTTCTATTGTCGGAGGATTATTACCATCATAAATAGGAATAAAAGGTTCCATTTTCTTACGAACATCCTCTGGTATTACCTGGTCTATACGCTCCTGCTTAGGAGTGGTAAACTCATCATAATCACTGTAGTATTTATTTGTTCCATCATTAAGATATGCGCGATAATAGTAGGTAGTTTCTGGATTCAAGTCACTTTTAGGAATTGAATATGAAAAAGAGACTGTATGATCCTCAATCTTAGTATCCTCACCTATTTTCAAACTTACTAAGTCTTTTGTTTTTGAAGAATCAAAATCACTTGTAATACTGTATTCAAAGCCATATGATAATTTATTATTTTTATATGGGAAAAAAGAATAATTATTTAATAAATCTACACTATAATACATCAGATGATAAGGTTCTGTAGCTTTAAATATGACCTCTGTATCCGTATCATCCTTTTTAGGTAAAGAAAGGGAAACTTGGCAGTCATTTTCTATTTCAAAATGGTCCAACGGGTAGTGAAACAAATCTGCTGTCCATGACACTTTGGGATATAGTCCATTACCTAAAGGAGCATAATCATGTATAACATAATCTGGAAGAGAATTGTAGGCACCAACTACAGATAATCCAGAAGCTAGGCCTCCCAAAAACATCATTCCAGCAGTTTGACCTGCTTTGTTGTATTCATCATAGCCAAAATAGACGCCAGCTCCTCTTTGAATAAACGCATCAGCAAATGCAAAGTCCTGTTTATCCTCATCTTTTTTTAATTTTTCAACTAAACTTCCACCTTTCACCGATTGACAAGCACAATTGAAAACTATTGCCTTTCCTTGTTTCTTAAAATTCTTTGTTTGAGCAGTCAGAAAATTCTCAGATATAGAAAAACACCTATTTTCGGATTTCGTGCCATTTTCAATATCTTGTTGGGTCAAATCAATTCTGAGCTGATCACCTTCCAAATAGCCTTTGTAATACCATTCATCTTGAAAAAGATTAAGGACAAAATCCCAAAAAGATAGATCATGATATTGACTTCTATCAAAAAACTCTTCATTGCTTAAATTAAGCCAATGGATCTTTTTCTTTGGGTCATAACTGCCGTGAGAAATAAGCAAAACAATATCATATTCATATATTTCATCTTCATAGAAATTAATAGTTGGAGTAGTATTTTTAATAGTTTCTATGCCTGCTTTGTTTAAAAAAGATACTATTTGATCTTCATATTCACCCCATTTCCTATCTAATTGTTGATCAACTATTACCGCTTTTTCAAAGCCTAACTTTGAAAAAGGAATATTCGTTTGTGACCTCGTCATCATTTGACGGGTCATCTGTTCATACAGATCTTTGTCCTTAGAAGTATCTTCAAGTTTTGGATAAAAAGAAAAAGATACTGTTATAAAATCTTTGACCTCCACAAACATCGAAGTATTAGAAAAATACACATCCTGAACATTGTCGATTTTGGAAATTTCTTCAGCACGTTCCTGAAGATCTTCTATGGAACTACATTCCATATAGATATCATCCACTTTCTGTAAGGATTCACAAGCTTTCTTCAAGTTCAAATTAACATCATTCCCTCGCCGGTGGCGATTGTCATTTTCTCCTCCGTTTTCTGTACAGGAATAGAGACCTGTTATCAGCACGGCGACTAATAGCATTGAAATAAATAGTAATACCTTTTTCATTTTGATATTTGTTTTGGGTTAGTAATGTCTTATAGTTAACGACGAATGGGGAAATAGCGGCCATAAGTGAGGAGGCGCCAGAGCCATTCGAGAGGGCCGAACAGAAAACGGCGGAGCCACAGACGGCTCAGGTATGTTTGGAGCACAAAGACAACAAGGGCCGTCAGGACGACGAAGACCAAGCCGAACGAGGTGCCAAGGCCGAAACCAATACCATAGAACAATACGATGCCGATGAGCGACTGGCCGATATAGTTCGATAAAGCCATGCGCCCTGTGAAGGCCATCATGGGGAAGAACTTATAACTGGAGGGCGTGTGCTGATAGGCCACGCAAAAACCTAGGATATACGTGAATGCCGCAGGGATGACGCTCAGGGTATAGAGCAGGGAGTGGACGGTGAGTCCCCATGGTTGTCCATTACAGGCACTCCACGCATAGAGCATCGACGTGGGGATGGCGTAGAGGATACAATAGTCGAGCCACCTCGCCATCGGCATCTCAGACAGACGGACGTAGAGCCTGTGCTTCCCGATCAGATAGCCGAGGATAAAGAGGCCCACAACACGCGGTAGGCGATGACCGCTGACAAACTCCCACATCCGTTCACAGGCGCCCTGCATGAGAAAGGCATACATCTTAGGATAGGAATCTGCATCGCGGAGCCAGCCTGCGAAATTCTCCTCCGTGATACCCTGCGCATGGGCTTCACGCCACCACAGATCATAGAAAGGTCCTGCGAAATCGACACCTGCGAACTCCGTCAGGGCATCCAGTCCTACAGGCAGAATAATCAGCAGGACTGCTATCAGCAGCAGGACTTTGTCCTTCAGGCGGAAGAACAGTGGCAGCAGCATACCGCCGACAGCGTAGAGCAACAAGATGTCGCCGCTCCAGATGAACATCAGATGACAAAAGCCGATGACAGCCAGTATCACCATCCTGCGCAGGAAACGCGACACGGAATGACGCTGGAGGAACAACGAGAAACCGACACCAAACAGTAGGGAGAAAATGGTATAGAACTTACCATCGACCAACATATACAGAAAGAACCTTATCACCAGATCGATGCCGCCCATCCACATGGCAGCCTGCTCCTCCGGACTCAGGAAAGTCCACAGGGCAAACTCGGGAAAGTTGGCGAGAGCGATACCCATCAAGGCAAAGCCACGCAAGGCATCGAGGATGAGATAACGCTGTTTCTCTGATACGGGTCCTTCTGACATCATTTCTGTTTCTTCGGGTAATAATCAATCTCCGTACGGATATCGGCAGACGAGGCTCCAATCTCCAGACAGACACGACCTGACTCCTGCACGAAGGCACGGGCAGCCTCATCCCAGTATGACAGGTCGTTCTTATCAATCTCCAGCACTACCTCACGCGTCTCGCCCTGAGGGATACTGACACGCTCGAAGGCCCGAAGCTGACGACGGGGATGTTCCACCTTGGAGTCAGGATAATGGGCATAGAGTTGGACAACCTCTTCGCCGTCGCACGCTCCCACATTCCTTACTGGCACAGAAACATACACCTTCTGCTTGTCCTGTTTCAGGATCTTCGCGTCGCCATATTCAAAGCGGGTGTAGCTCAGACCATAGCCGAAGGGGAAGAGCACCTCCTTGTCAATATACATATAGGTACGTCCGTGGCGGATATCATAGTCCATCATCGGCGGCAGGTCAAGGATATCCTTAACCCACGTCTGCGTGGTACGTCCGGCGGGATTCACCCGTCCGAAAAGCACATCGGTCACACCATGTCCCTGTTCCTGAGAGCAATGCGTCACGTGGAGGATGGCGGGCAGATGTTCCTTGCTCCAGTTGATCGTATAGGGGAAACTGCTGACGAGCACCAGTACCGTATTGGGATTGACGGCATAGATACGACGGATCTCATCCTCATCAGGCAACTGGAGCGAATGACGGTCGTTAGCCTCACGCCCGTCGCTGGGCACAGGACACACCTTCCACGTACGATCCGTACCGTATGGATGATTACCTGTGCAGACGAGCACCATATCAGCCTCCCGGGCCAATGCCTCCGCACGTCCCATCTGGTTGTCTGGGGCATAGAGAATCTCGATACCATATTCCTTGCCTGCCTCCTGCATGGCTTTCAGGATGGTATTCTCGTAGGGAGCGGTCCCGCTGTACCAGTCATAGATAATCTTGTCGGCGTAGGGTCCCACGACGGCGATTTTCTTAACACCCTTGATGGGCAGTGTCTGGTTAGTGTTCTTAAGCAAGACAATGCTCTTGGCCGTCACCTCACGCACGAACCGCTTCACCTCCTCACGCTCGTAGGGAGGCATGGCGGTGGAATCCTTGCCGATAGCGGTATATGGACATCCGTCGTCGAGCAGCCCCAGTTTCAGGGCCACGAAGATATTTCCGCGGATCACCTTGTCAATATCGGCCTCGGTCACCAGACCTTTCTCCACTGCTTCTTTCAAATAAGGCTGATAACGGTCGAGGAACTGGCTGGTACCAGCCTTAACGACACCTGCGGCGGCTGTGGGGAAGTCGGGATAATAGTGATGAGCGTTCACCAGCATGGCATAAGCACCACCATCGGTACAGATGATGCCATTGTTACCCCACTCCTGACGCGTGATCTCGTCAAGACAGGGATGGACGCACATAGGAATGCCGTTCCAACTATTGTACGAGGCCATAAAGGCACGGCTGCCACCCTCTGTAATACCTTTATAGAAAGGATATGAGTAGTATTCGCGGAAGAGCCGTTCATCGAAGTTACTGGAGGTGGAATCGCGCCCGTCCTCATTACTGTTGGCAAGGAAATGCTTCATCAGGGCTGCCGTCTTCCAGTAGCGTGGATCATCGCCCTGCAGACCCTTCACCATTGCCACGGAGAGTTGGGCCGTCAGGAAAGGATCCTCACCGAAGCTCTCTTCCGTACGTCCCCAGCGGGGATCACGGGCGAGATCGGCATTGGGAGCAAAGACCACCAATCCCTTGCGACGGGCCTTCGTACCCTGGGCATACCAGCGCACCTCTTCGGCTTCGATTTCGCCAATACGCTGGATGAGGGAAGGATCCCAGGTAGAACCCATGCCGTAGGCCTGAGGGAATATCGTAGTAGGCAGATCGTTGGGCACCTCCTTGCCATCGACGGTGATCACACCATTGTTGCGCGACGGTCCCCCGAGGGCCAAGCCATGCAGACCCTCATAGCAACTGAGTACAGGCATACCCAGACGGGGCGTTCCCATCATGGGCGACAGCCACATCATTTTCTCTTCGAGCGTCAGATGCTTGATAAAAAGTTCCACACGTTTGTCATCCTTCAACTTCGTATTCTGGAAGTCATAGGGCTGGGCACTGATGGGTGTCTTTCCGAAGAGGAATACAGACACGATCAGGAGTAGGCGATAATACTTCATAGGGTTTCAGTTATTGTTCTGGGGACAAAGATACGATATTAAATTGAGAATTCAACGGAATTATCCAAATAAATTTGGATTTTTACCTGCTTATTCGTATCTTTGCCCCGTCAATTAAAAACCAGAGCCGAAAATGAAAAGGATTCTAATCAGTATGATCATGGTGCTGGCGTGCGGAAGCATCGCCTTGGCACAGACGTCGAAGGAAGAACGGATGAAGTATATCCGCAAGTGCTATGCCGAGGCCAAGAAGAAGGTTGATGCCAATGGCAAGAACGGCAAGTCGCCCAAGGACATGCGACTCATCATCAATACACTGGAGGATGAGGATGTCCCCCTCTACGACACAGAGCAACTGGACTTCTATTTCGACGAGAAAATAGTGGATGGCCTGGCGACGAAACAACCGCCTTACTTCATCGTAGAGGACTGGGGTCTCCACGGACATCTCAGATACCGCGAGGTGCTGCTCGATCCTAAGGATCATCAGGTCATCTTCTGTTATATGAGAGGTGAGACGGATGGCGGCTTCGTGGTAGAGTCGCGCTACTATTACGATGCCGAGGGACAATGCATCGAGCAGAAGCACAATACGCACAACAGTTGGACGATGCCAGAGACAGAGAAGGAGAATGCAGAATACTACGTGAGACTGTTCAATATGATAAACTACAACGGCTATTTCACCCCACTGGATCTCGACACGCCGAAGAAGCCCACAACTCCCAAGGCAGAGCGTCTGAAGTACATCCGTTCTCTTTATGCTCAGGCCAAGGAGAAGTCGGCAGCCAACGATAAGGCAGAAATGCCGAATGATCTGCATATCATCCTCCACGACCTGGGCGACGACCAGCCACCCAGAACAACAGAGACAAGAATCTATTTCGATAAAGACGGCATCTATTTCATCAATCGTACTAGCAAGTCGATGCAACTTAACGGCTATGACGAGTATCTTTTCGACCAGAAGACCAAGAACCTTGTGTTCTCTTATTCTCGAGGTGCTGAAGAGGGGCAGGTATTCGAATGGCGCTATTATTTCGACGAGAATGGCGACTGCATTGAGACCAAGACAACCAACACGGATGAGACTGACGACGGTTTCTACGACAAGCGTGAGGCCAAGGACTTTCAGGCGATTTTCGACCTGCTGAATGGAGATGAAGAATAAAAAAGATATGAAGAAGAGGATCTTATTCATCCTGATGCTGGTCATCACAAGTAGTGTGACAGCACAGAACTATCTGACCAACTCGGAGATCAACAGCCAGTGGCGCGAGAAAACCATTACCGTGAGAAACGGCGGACAAGCACCTCACGTCGTGGCACTCCTACATGCCTTCCACCAGGCATTGCCCACATGGGTGGTGAGCCAGGTACTGAAACAAGCAGACCATCCTGCACAGGGCACACGCGTCGATGGTACTGCTTCCATCTTTGACGCTGAAGACGACTATCGCATTCTGATAGACCGCAAGAACGGCTATGTGGATCTGGAGTCAGAGACTGACATCAGTCAGATGGCGGCTTGTGTCTGGCGCAAGGACAATGGTCACAGGATCTTTGCCGTGACTCTCTTCGAACAGCACGACCCTATACAGAACCTGTTGTGCTGGTACGACTACGACCCTGCTACAGAAACCATGAAACCAGAAAGGAGTCCGCTCGACGACTTTAAGCCCTCCTATGATAAATACGAGTTCATTACATGGACTCTGCCGATGAAAGGCACAGACTTTCAGATTCATGAGTACTATAATGTGCTGTCTTACCCCATCACACACATCTATAAGTGGGAAAGGAAACAGTTCAAGGCTGATATTTCCCAGATCAATCGGTTCGAGTATTTCCCTTCCGTTGGTTCCACCCATTATGCCATGCTCAGACCTGGCGAATGGACACACTATGCCCTGGTAGATCTGACAGGCGAGGGCAACCCTGTGTTCTTGCTGGCGAAGTTAGAAAACGGCAAAGTGTTGGAGCGCATCATGCTGGCACAATTCAAGGGCGAGATCTGTCAGATCGCAGAATCGAGTGCCGATTTTGGAGCCATCTGCGTCTATTCCCTGCCGCCAAAGGGCGACAACAAACGTGTAGCCGTACAATACCGCGACCAACCAGGCGGCTACTGGTACTCGATCCTAACGGGTTGTTACGTACAGTTTACCCTTAGCGACCTGCCCAACTTCTCCAAGGCCAGCGACGAAGATACTCGTGTCGTTTCTGTGGAAGAAGGCTATGGTGCACTTGATGAGACCACAGAAATCATCAATCAGATTGGAGAAGAAATCTATATAGGAGATAAAATCACCTGGCATCCGTTCAAGGTTATTGACGAAGAACTGCCTTAAGATGAAGGATATATGAAATTATTCAGAACACTATTATTATTGATGGCTATCACAATCACTGGCATACCGGCTAATGCCGAGGTTACAGGTAAAGTCAAAAAGGGACGGCCGAAAGGACGGCCTATCTATTGCAGTTACTCGGTGAACAGACAAGCAGGACAGGGCAAAGACTTCTGTGAGTTCGTTGCCGATCAGGAGGACAGTATCAGAGTGGTGGTTTGCCTCAATGCCAACAGCGATTTCGAGAAACAGATGAGGTGCGAATTTGTCCCGATTCCAAAGTCAAAGTTGACAAGGCTCTGGCACCTGCTGGACGAGTTGGAGCCCTGGAAGTTCGACGGTTATGAAGAAACAAAGCAGGAACCTGAGTCCCCTATCTTCCGCATCTTTATGGAATACAGCGACGGCAGTGAATTCAACGCCAGATGGAGTATTCACAATCCCAAATCCAACGTTATCAAGGCCTATCATGCCATTGAAAGTTTTTTCTCCGAATGGCGCAATCAGTTTGAGTAAACAGTCCATCATGACAATAGTTTTTTTGCACAAAACGGCCAATCTGTGCACAAATTGGCTGATTTTGTGCAATTTATTTGGCTGTGTGCGCAAAAAGTAGTACCTTTGCGCCCGATTTTGAAATTTCAAGTTAATACATTATTATAATTTATGGCTTTAAAGATTGTTGTACTTGCTAAGCAAGTACCCGACACAAGAAACGTCGGGAAGGATGCCATGACTGCAGAAGGCACTGTCAACCGTGCCGCCCTTCCCGCTATCTTCAATCCAGAAGATTTAAATGCCTTGGAGCAGGCCCTTCGCCTGAAGGAACAGAATCCAGGCTCTACAGTAGGAATCCTCACGATGGGGCCTCCACGTGCAGGTGAAATCATCCGTCAGGGACTTTATCGTGGTGCTGATACGGGTTGGCTGCTGACTGACCGTCTGTTTGCTGGTGCCGACACCCTCGCTACTTCTTACGCGTTGGCTACGGCTATCAAGAAGATTGGCGATGTCGATATCGTCATCGGTGGTCGTCAGGCTATCGACGGTGATACCGCTCAGGTAGGTCCTCAGGTGGCTCAGAAGTTGGGTCTCAACCAGGTAACATACGCTGAGGATGTACTCTCCGTGAAGGATGGCAAGGCTACCATCAAGCGCGTGATCGACGGTGGTGTGGAGACCGTTGAGGCTCCCCTGCCTGTGGTGATCACCGTGAACGGAAGTGCTGCTCCCTGTCGTCCCCAGAACGCCAAACTGGTGATGAAGTACAAGCGCGCTACTTGTCCGATGGAGCGTCCTGCTGAGGGTACGGCTTACAACAACCTCTATGAGGAGCGCCCGTATCTGACGCTGAACCAGTGGAGTGTGGCTGATGTCGATGGTGACGTCATGCAGTGTGGTCTGAATGGCTCACCCACCAAGGTAAAGGCCATTAAGAACATCGTGTTCCAGGCTAAGGAGTCGAAAACTTTGACGGCTTCGGATGCTGATATCGAGGGTATGATCAAAGAATTGTTGGAAGAAAAGATTATTGGTTAAGAGATATGAACAACGTATTTGTATATTGCGAAATAGAAGGTACTCAGGTACAGGAAGTATCTCAGGAGTTGCTGACCAAGGGTCGCAAGCTCGCCAATACATTAGGTGTGGAACTCCATGCCATTGTTGCCGGTACAGGCATCAAGGGTAAGGTGGAAGATCAGATTCTGCCTTACGGTGTCGATAAGCTTTTTGTGTTCGACGCTAAGGACTTGTTCCCCTACACCTCTGCTCCCCACACCGATATTCTGGTGAACCTCTTCAAGGAGGAGCAGCCTCAGATCTGTCTGATGGGTGCTACCGTCATCGGCCGTGACCTCGGTCCCCGTGTGTCGTCATCGCTGACTTCTGGTCTGACTGCTGACTGCACAGAACTTGAGATTGGTCCTTATGAGGATAAGAAAGAGGGTAAGACCTACGAGAATCTGCTCTATCAGATTCGTCCTGCCTTCGGTGGAAACATCGTGGCTACCATCGTGAACCCTGACCATCGTCCTCAGATGGCTACCGTTCGTAGTGGTGTTATGCAGAAGGCCATCTATGAGGGTGCTTGCAAGAAAGAAGTCGTTTATCCTGAGGTAAGCAAGTATGTAAGCCCTGAGGCTTTTGTCGTGAAGGTGCTCGACCACCATGTAGAGGCTGCCAAGCACAACCTGAAGGGTGCTCCCATCGTGGTTGCTGGTGGTTACGGTATGGGATCTAAGGAGAACTTCGACCTGCTGTTCGACCTGGCTAAGGTGCTTCATGGTGAGGTTGGTGGTAGCCGTGCTGCTGTGGATGCAGGCTGGCTCGACCACGACCGTCAGATTGGTCAGACAGGTGTGACTGTTCATCCGAAGGTCTATATCGCCTGTGGTATCTCTGGACAGATTCAGCACATCGCTGGTATGCAGGATTCTGGTATCATCATCAGTGTCAACTCTGATCCCGATGCTCCCATCAACCGCATCGCCGACTACGTGATCGTTGGTACTGTGGAAGAGGTAGTTCCCAAACTCATTAAATACTATAAGCAAAATTCGAAGTAATTATGGCAAACTATTATAGCGATCATCCTGAGATCGGGTTCTACTTGAACCACCCCCTGATGGCTCGTATCGTTGAGCTGAAAGAAAAGGGTTTCGCAGATGCGAAAGAATATGACTACGCTCCCGTTGACCTGGGAGATGCCATCGAGAACTACAAGCAGATTCTCGACATCACAGGCGACGTGGCTGCCAATATCATCGAGCCTAACTCTGAGAGCGTTGACCTCGAAGGTCCACACCTCGAGAACGGCCGTATGATCTACGCCTCTAAGACTTACGAGAACCTCGACGCCACCCGTAAGGCTGGTCTGTGGGGTGTAAGTATGCCTCGCCGTTACGGCGGTCTGAACCTGCCTAATGCTGTGTTCTCCATGCTCTCTGAGATGATTTCGGCTGCTGATGCCGGTTTCCAGAACATCTGGAGCCTGCAGAGTTGTATAGATACACTCTATGAGTTCGGTTCTGAGGAACAGCGTCAGAAGTATATCCCCCGCGTTTGTGCTGGTGAGGGTATGAGTATGGACCTGACTGAGCCCGATGCAGGTTCTGACCTGCAGCGTGTAATGCTGAAGGCTACCTTCGATGAGAAGGAGAACTGCTGGCGCCTGAACGGTGTGAAGCGTTTCATCACCAATGGTGACTCTGACATCCACCTCGTACTGGCTCGTTCTGAGGAAGGCACCAAGGACGGACGCGGTCTGTCAATGTTCATCTACGACAAGCGTCAGGGTGGCGTGAACGTTCGTCACATCGAGCATAAGTTAGGTATCCATGGTTCACCCACCTGTGAGCTCACCTATAAGAATGCGAAGGCAGAGCTCTGCGGTTCAACTCGTCTGGGTCTGATCAAGTACGTGATGGCCCTGATGAACGGTGCCCGTCTAGGTATTGCTGCACAGTCAGTAGGTGTTGAGCAGGAGGCTTACAACGAGGGTCTGGCTTACGCCAAGGAGCGTCAGCAGTTTGGTGATAAGATCATCAACTTCCCCGCTGTCTATGATATGCTCTCCCGTATGAAGGCCAAGCTCGACGCTGGTCGCAGTCTGCTCTACGAGACAGCCTGCTACGTCGATGTCTATAAGTGCTTGGAGGATATTGCCCGCGACCGCGCCCTCACCGCCGAGGAGAAGCAGGAACTGAAGAAGTACCAGCGCTTGGCTGATGCCTTCACACCACTGGCAAAGGGTATGAACTCAGAGTACGCCAACCAGAACGCCTATGATGCCATCAGCATCCACGGTGGTTCGGGCTTCATCATGGAGTACAAGAGCCAGCGCCTGTTCCGCGACGCCCGTATCTTCTCGATCTACGAGGGTACCACACAGTTACAGGTCGTTGCCGCCATCCGCTATATCACCAACGGCACCATGCTGAACAACATCAAGGATATGTTGGCTGCTCTGCCCGCAGAGGCCAATGCCACCCTGAAGGCTCGCGTGGAGAAACTCATCCCTGTTTACGAGGAGGCTCTTGCCAACGTAAAGGTTCTCGAGAACCAGGATGCACAAGACTTCCTCGCTCGTCGTCTCTACGATATGACAGCTGAACTCGTGATGAGCCTGCTCATCATCCGCGATGCCGCCAAGGCTCCTGAACTCTTCGAGAAGAGCGCCAACGTCTATGTTCGCATGACCGAGGAGGATGTATTTGGTAAGTCAGCATACATCAAGGCCTTCCAGGTGGAGGATCTTGAGAACTTCAAGGCCGCTGAGCCCGAGGCTGCAGAGGCATAAACTGAATACATTTCAAAAAGTAATCCGATGGGCCTATTGCTCATCGGATTACTTTGTATATTGACCTTCACGTTGTTCTACTTGACAACCTCCTTACGGTTATTGCGGATGTAGATGCCCTTCTTGGCTGGACGTCCTTCGAGACGGCGACCCTGCAGGTCGAAGTACTGGTTCTTGGGTTCGTCGCTGACAACCTTATTAATACCTGTCGCTCCGACCACGATATTGATGTCGCGGCTGCCTAAGGCGAAAACATCGCTGCTGACAGTCATCAGATATTTACCATCAGGCAGTGTACCAGTCAACGTCAACGTATCAACGGCTGCCATCGCAGGATTGCCCTGGGCAAAAGTCATTGTGATCTGTTCTGTTTGTCGTTCTGACATCCAATTCCTTTCATCCACATCATAGAGCGTATATTGAGCCTTTTCTGCACCTGAGTAATCCCTTGGGTTATAGGGATAACCCGAGTGCAGGAGGATTTTCAGATCCAAAGGCTCACCGCTGCCCACGATGGAGTCGCCCTCCACGCGAATGGCTGGATTATCATAGACTACGAAATCGTATCTCTGATAACAACTCATAAGAAATTGATTATCTTCAAGCCATGCATTGAGATAAGACCACACGTAATACATACCTCCACGACGGATATCATGATCCACGTCGAAAGCCAGTTGGTGAGAGCCGACGCCAGCCTCCTCAGGGAGTGCACTCAGATAGTCATAGGTCTCTGTCATGAGCATCTTATCCGAATATTCTTCTCCAGGATAATCGCATACGGCGGCATAAGCGTAGATACTATTTAAGGGCTTACCAGCAGGCACCGTCACCTCAGGGATATCGGCGAAGTTGACATGATAGACGACATGTCCTGGATGCACCTCACCGTTGTCCTCGTTTTCAGCCTCCAGATAACTGTTATTCGCCACATACTCGTCATAGTTACCGATGATGCCATCATTCTCCATCACATATTCTCCAAGATAGGTACCGTTTATCTGACAGAGATACAGGAAGAATGTTCCTACATCCTTAGGCGTGAAGCCGAACGACACCTCGGCGTCCTGCCCTGCTTTCACATAGGCACCAGAATACATCCAGTCGCCCTGTGTGTAAGGCTTATCCCATGACAACTCTTCGGGTTTGATATCGCCAAAATAGTAAGGCAATGCATAGATAGGCAGCCTGAAGTCGCTTTCCCCGTGATTATGAATGGTCACCACAAGTTCGTTTTTCAGTCCGAGATAACCGTTCCCCTTTTTGAACTCAGCCTTTGTTACCTCTAATTCATAAAATTGCGTACTACTGTAGAGGAAGAACTGTCCATCATCGTCTCGACCTGCGTAAAGGAAGAAATCCTTAGGTCCGATCATCTGCCATTTGGCATCAGGCAGATTGCTGAGGTTCACCATCGGATAGAGCACCTGATACTCTCCAGGCTGATAGGCTGTGGGGTCAATTTTCACTTGATGATAGTTATCAATATATACAATGCTGTTGGTGGGATCACCCATAAAGACAGGTGTCAGGCTACCGTCGGCATCACAGGTGCCAAAGGCATAGTCAACAAGTATCTCGTCGTATTCCAGAGAAAAACAAGAATATCGGAAGTAGGCAGAATCAGCTGCAAAGACGCCTATAGGATCCCATGAGTCGATGATGACCGTAGGACTCACCTGCTCTGGCTGAGAACTATCTGAAGCAGGTTTCACATTAATGATGGCATCCTGATCTATGTTGTAGCCAATACCATTATAATATGTCTGGTTGCGATAGACATAGGGATCGAGCACTGCGAGCGAGAAATAGCCGTCACAACTTCCTCCCCAGCCCCAGTTGATGTGGAAGAGACCATTGCCGTCATAGCCATCGCAGACGAACGCATGTCCTCCCTGATCTTGTGACGCCCCAGAATACAACACTGGACGCCCGTCAGCCAACTCGCCATAGATGAGGTCCTCCCATGCGTCGATACCGTATTGGATAGGTTTCACACAACGGACGGACTTGTCATAGCCAAAGTATTTCACCAAGGCATCGACATCATACTGAGTAAAAGAACCAGACCCCTCGGGCGAATACATCATTCTGACGGCCTGTCCGCAGTAGCGCATCAGCGTAGCGACAGCATCGTGCTGCGCCTCAGTACCCACCAGCTCGTTGCTCTTCGTCACTGGGTCGTATTCCCAATAAGTGTCGAGCATCTGATCCCAGTCGAAGGTTGTTGAAGGCAGTCCGTCAATATGCCAAATTTTCTGTACGCCCTCGTATTCCGTCGCCAGGTCGTAGGCGGGAATCTCTGTGCAGGCAGCCTGCGGCCACTGGTGGTAGTTCATCACCTGCGCCAGCGCTGTTGCCACACAGCCTGTATATACCAGTTCATTCTGCCAGTTGGGGTTAGCTCCTTCGTAGGGAGGCGTCTTGTCCCAATAGGGTTGAGCCTGGTCCCATGTGGTCTTGAGGAGCGGAGCCACGGCGGATTTCGTGGCACGTGTCTTTGCCTTCATGTGCTGGGCGATACCGTCCTTGAAATCCTTGTGGTGGCCAAGCGTCGCCATAGCCTGATCATAGCTCTTCAGCCACTCACGCATGTTATAGGGCAGCCGTTCCCAGTCGATGGTGCCGCTGTCGCTATAGCCCAGCACGGGCAGTGCACGGCTGTCGCCAGAGGCGATCACGTAGCCACCGCCTTCCAGGTTGAAGGCATAGATGCTATTGGCCTCTACTTCTGCGGCCTCGAGTTTCAACTGTTTGCCGTCCAGCCCTCGGGCCTTTGCGGCTTTGTTCGTGTTTAGGAACTGCAGCGCACGATCCATCGCCTGCTGCTCTGTGATCTGCTGTGCCCAGGCGCCTATGGCCAGGAATACCAGCATGAGGAGTAGTTGTAGTCTCTTCATAATGAAAGCTATTGGTATATCGATGTTGCAAATATAAGAAATATATCTGTAACATCCAAATCTTTTGTCATTTTTTTGCCATTCACCTGGGAAGTGGCACGGCGGAAGCAAGACGTTCCACCAAACGGGGAAGGGCATAGTCGTCCAACTGTTCCTCTCTGATCCAGATATAGTCGTCAGGAAGCGAGGGGCGCTCAGCAACTTCCCACAAATAGAAATCCGCCAGTAGAATGCGATGGGTAAGCACGTGTTTGACGTTCTGCTTGATTAGTACAGCTTCTGCAGGTACGGAATCTACAAGCCAGGGTTCCCACAAGCCTTGCCAGATATCTCCTGGGCCACGACGATGGATAGCCGTTTCTCCATTACAGCGGACATATATATAGATAAGGTGACGTTCACGCACCTTGAGGGTCTTCAGTTTCACAGGGAGTTCATCCACCCTACCTTCGCGCAAGGCCACGCACGACTCCATCAGCGGACAGTCTAAGCAATGGGGCGACTGCGGCGCACACTGGATAGCTCCGAAGTCCATGATGGCCTGGTTATAGGCAGATGCCTCACCAGCAGGTAACAGTTCCTGAGCGAGAGTGGTGAAGAGTTTCTTGCCCTTGGTGGTGTTGATGGGGGTGTCGATGCCGAAATATCTTGCCAACACCCGATAGACATTCCCATCTACCACAGCCGCAGACAGATCGAAAGCGATACTGCCAATAGCAGCAGCGGTATAATCACCCACCCCCTTCAGACGTTTGATCTCTTCGAGAGTATCAGGGAAATGTCCAAGGGCTACGATCTGTTTTGCAGCAAAATGCAGGTTGCGTGCACGACTGTAATAGCCCAATCCCTGCCATTCACGCAGCACTTCATCCTCTGTAGCCTCAGCAAGATCCTCCACCGTTGGCCAGCGGCGTATGAAACGCTCCCAATAGTCCCAGCCCTGTTTCACCTGTGTCTGCTGGAGGATGATCTCCGAGAGCCAGATGGCGTAAGGATCGTGCGTCTGCCGCCATGGCAGGTCACGACCATTCTCGCGAAACCATCGAAGGAGGGTTAAGGCGAAATCAGAGTTTGCCCTGGTCTCCAAGATAACTATCCTTAAATCCTAAGAAATAAAGTACACCGTCGAGACCGATGGTGTTGATGCTCTGCTTGGCGTTAGCCACTACTCGGGGCTTGGCATGGAAGGCGATACCCAGTCCTGCCTCTGTAATCATCGGCAGGTCGTTGGCACCATCACCCACGGCAATGGTCTGGGCGAGGTTCACCTTCTCTACCTGTGCAATGAGTTTCAACAATTCGGCCTTTCGGTGTCCATCGACGATCTCACCCACATAACGGCCTGTAAGCTTGCCGTCTTCACCAATCTCCAGTTCGTTGGCATATACGTAGTCGATGCCATAGCGACGCTGCAGATACTCGCCAAAGTAAGTGAATCCACCACTGAGGATAGCGATCTTATATCCACAGGTCTTCAGGATCGACATCAGACGGTCGGCACCTTCCGTAATCGGCAGATGCTCGGCGATATCCTGCATCACGCTGACATCGAGTCCCTTCAACAGCGCTACACGCCTTGTAAAGCTCTCCTTGAAGTCAATCTCGCCACGCATGGCACTCTCCGTGATGGCACGCACCTCTGCCCCCACCCCGTTACGCTCTGCGAGCTCGTCGATACACTCCGTCTGAATCAGCGTGGAGTCCATATCGAAACAGATCAGACGGCGCATCCTACGGAACATATCATCCTTCTGGAACGAAAAGTCCATCTCCATCTCTGCAGCCAGCTTCATCAGCTTTGACTGCATCTCCTGACGATCCTGTGGTTCGCCACGCAGCGAAAACTGGATACAGGCACGGGTATGGGTGGCAGGGTTCTTGATACTCTTACGACCCGTGAGTCGCAGGATGGAGTCGATGTTCAGGCCTTGGTCAGCGATGATGCGTGTGGCTGCCTCTATCTGACGGGCCTCCAACTGGCGGCCTAGCACCATGAGGATATAGCGGTTCTTGCCCTGATGACCTACCCAGTCCTCGTACTCATCGTCGCCGATAGGTGAGAAACCGATATTCACACCCAGTTCGGTGGCCTTGAAGAGCAGTTCCTTCATCACCTGTCCCGAGTGTGTCTCGTCCATACGGATCAGGATGCCCAACGAAAGCGTTGAGTGGATATCAGCCTGTCCGATATCGAGAATCTGTGCGTCGTACTTGGCAAGAATGCCCATAATCGAAGCCGTCAGTCCAGGTCGGTCCTGACCTGTAATTCTGACGAGTATCTGCTCTTGTTTGATGTCTTTATCCATTTTTACCTTTTTACTCTTTTACCCTTCACTGTTCAGGGAACTGCTGATAGATACGAAGGTCGTAATCGCCTCCCTTCGCAAAGATATACTCCATGATATCACTGGTGTCATGTTCGTAGTCCAAAGCATTCTGGGCCTTTAGCCAGAACATGAACTCCACGCAACAACCAGCCTGCGCTGCCTCTGCCTGACGCACGAGGACTGGCTTGTCTGCGACAATCTTCGGATTCTTCTTCAGCCACTCTTCGATATGCTCACGGAACTTCGTGATATTGGCCACGCCGTCGTCATCGACCTTCAGCGAACGGAAATCATAATACACCTGTCGCACCTGCTTCCTGCCCTCGTTCTCTATCATACCTTGCCAGTTCTGGAAAGAGCCATCGACGAGTGTCTGCGGCGATACGGTGACAACGGTATTGTCGAAATTACGCACCTTCACCGTTGTCAGCGTGATCTCCTCCACCTTACCATTGGCTCCTGCCGATGGCACGGTAATCCAGTCTCCGATATGCAACATCTTGTTAGATGCCAGACGGATGCCTGCCACCAGTCCCTTGATGGTATCCTGGAAGGCGAGCATCAGGATAGCCGACACGGCACCCAGTCCTGCAAAAAGCGTAGAGGGATCCTTGTTGACAATAATAGAGATCACCACAATGGCGGCAATGAAGATCACGAGGATCTTCAGCACGCCACAGATACTATAGAGATACTGCTGGCGCGAGGAACGGGCATCGTGTTCCAACTCCTTGAACGAGTCGATGAATACGATAACAGTTCTGGCCATCATGATGGTGAAATAGATGGCCGTCAGTCGTCCCACAATCACCTCCACCTTCGGATACTCGAAGAATACCAAGGGCAGCAGGATCCAGATGACGATGGCAGGAATAATACGGCATGCAGATGTCAGCACATTCTCACTGAAGAGCACATCATCCCACTTCACCTCAGTCTTCCGCGTAATTTTCAGAAGCATTGGCACTATAAACTTGCGGCACAGCCAACCCGCCAGCCATGCCAGCAGGAAGGCGGCCACCACCAATATCGCATAACGCACTACCGGCACGTAGTCTCCCGTCAGTCCAGTCAGACTGATCATCCTCTCCAAATATATCTTAATAGCTTCCATATCTGTTAGGGTCACTCATGATTTCACATACCTGATCCTGGAAGTTGCGCCCCTCGGCAATCTTCAGCACGCCCTGATTCATAATACTGAATGTCAGGATGTGTCCATTCGACGAGGTGCAGTAGCCTGCTAACGTGGTGACACCCGTCACCGTTCCAGTCTTCGCCCTCACCCTGCCTTTGGCCACCGATTTCACCATGCGCTTCTTCAGCGTACCATCCTGTCCGGCCACAGGCAATGTGGGAAAGAGTTCCATATAGATACCCCTATGACGGTAGGCATAGGTCAGCAACTTCACCATCAGTTCTGGCGTCACATAGTTGTAGAGTGAGAGACCACTGCCATCGGCAATCCTGTATTGGATATCCTTGATGCCCGCCTTGCCAAGCACATCCTTGACAGCCTGTCGCCCGTGGGCTGCCGTAGCAGGACGGGAACTGATCGTCGATGCCACCTGGAAGAACACGGACTCTGCATAGAGGTTATCACTGTCCTTCATCATCGGCAGGAGAATCTGCCTAAGCGTGTGACTGCGCGTACAGATCGTCAGCGACTCTTTGGGCAGGTCACCCGTCGTACAGGGGGCATCTACCTCTATGCCTACAGACCTGAGCATCTCCACGAAACGGCTCATGAACTCATCCTTACGCGAAATGAGCAGAGGTGTCAACTGGGGATTATCATCATCCCAACACCAGCCCTCTCCCAACAGTGGTTCCTCCTTGAAAGAGGTAACGGCCACCAGTCGACCACGGACGGCTTTCACACCCAGTCCGAGGACACTCTCCACAAAGGCATTCATGTCAATGGTATCAAACATCGGATCCATACCACCCACACAATACAGATCGCCTACGAGTACACTGTCCTCCACTGTGCCCGAATAACGCAACGAGGTACGGAACTGATAGCTTGCACCCAGACGGTCCAAGGCCGTGATGGCCGTCAACAGTTTCATCGTCGAAGCGGGCCTGAGCGTCTGTTTCTCACCATAACGGTAGAGTACGGAGTCGGCCGTCAGGTCATACACCAGCAGTCCCAACTGCGATCGTTCAAAGAGCGGGTCCTGTGTCAGTGTGTCGAGCCGTGCCTGCAGGTTCTGCGGCCAGGGCAATCTCACCTCCACCGTATCCAACAACACGCCCTCGGTCTGCGCCTGCAAACCAAGCAAAGAACAACCCGCAAAAATAAACGCTAAAAAATATTTCTTCTGTTTTTTCAATGTTTTATCTTTGATCTTTAATGTTTCTAATTCCTCCGATACGTCGATACCAGTTTCTGAATGGCCTTGTCCAACGATTCTGAAGGTTCTATAATATTATACATGTCCCAGTATGCCGGATCCATGAAATACTCCACCTTGTCATAATACGCATCACGCGAGTCGAAAGAGCCACGGCTGGCGATGGGCTGCACGTTGTCCGACGAACTGTCTGTTACTACCATCTCGCAGGTGGCGGTAAACGAAGTGGCAAAGAGACGCTTCTTCCAATCGCAGTTAAAGCGGAAGGTATTCCTCAGATAACTGATGCGCGTCACACCGTCCTCATAGCGGTAATCGACGACACTCGACAGTTCCTTGGGTCTGAACCTCACGCCAAAGGGCTTCTTCACCAGCATGGTCTGCGTAGCCTTTTCCCTGTCGCTCATATCAAGATCCAATTCGATACGGGTGAAGGCAAGGCGCTCCATATCAATATAGAGTTTACCATGGTAGAGGGCATAGGATTGCAACGTCCTGGGTTCCATCTTCACCACATACTGCAGACGGTCGTTAATATATTCAGGTATAGCCATCGAGAACTGATAGAAGTCGAGTTCTTCCTTATTCAGGAGGATTTCGCGGTTCTTCACAACATCCAGGATTACCGCCTGCACAGGACCACCCATCACCTTCACGCCCAGGGTGTCGCCCTGTTTCTGACTCAGCAGACGACGGCCTTTTACGATGGCCACCCTGTCGCGTGCCGTTCCACGCGTATATGGGGTCTTATACATGTCTTCTACGCCTTCTGCCACATAGATATAATGCTTGCGCTTCATGGCCGTCTCGCGATAGAAGCCCTTCAGCAACTCAGGCACACGACTATAATTATCAGGGATCTTGCTGATAGCGATATCCACCAACTCACGGGGATCCTCATTCATCACAATGACCTCCTGCAGTTGGATGACCGTCGGCTGCAGTCTTACCTTCAGTCCCTCCGTCTGTCCCTGAGAAATACCCACCTGACGGGTCTTGTATCCCAGATGGGAGATGCGTACGTGCTCAGGCATCGCCTGAAGTTTCAAAGTGAACGCACCGTCCTCGTTTGTCACCACAGATATCTTACCAGCAGAGACACTCACCTGGCCCAAAGGAGCGCCAGTCTTGTCATCGACCACCACACCACTGACTACCACCTGCTGTGCCAGCACAGCCAGCGGAGCCATCAACAGAATAATTAGCCATAGTCTTTTCATCTTTGTCAATGTCTTGGTTTTGCCGCAAAGATACAAAAAAAAACAACATGATGCAAATAATATCCAAAAAAAAGATTACCTTTGCACCAATTAACAAAAACAAGTCAGGATTATGGTTTACAAGTATGACTTTCTCGTGATCGGCGCAGGCGTAGCAGGCATGAGCTACGCCCTGAAGGTGGCCCGTGCCAACAAGGGCCGTGTATGTATGATCTGCAAGACCTCGCTCGACGAGGCAAACACCTCGTTCGCACAGGGTGGCGTGGCCTCCGTGACGAACCTCGAACTCGACAACTTCGACAAACACATTGAGGACACGATGATAGCCGGCGACTACATCTCCGACCGTGCCGCCGTCGAACAGGTGGTGCGCAAGGCCCCTGAACAGATCAAGGAACTCGTCAGCTGGGGTGTGAACTTCGACAAGAAGGAAGACGGCACCTTCGACCTGCACCGCGAGGGCGGACATTCCGAGTTCCGCATCCTCCACCATGCCGATGACACGGGTGCCGAGATCCAGCGTGGACTGATGGAGGCCGTGCGCCGTGATCCGAACATCGAGATCAAGGAAAACCACTTCGCCGTAGAGATTATTACCCAGCACCATTTGGGTGCCAAGGTGACACGCCGCTCACCCTATATCAACTGCTACGGTGCTTATGTGCTTAATCCTGACACTCAGAAGGTGGATACCTATTTAAGTAAGGTGACGGTGATGTGCACAGGCGGCTGTGGCGCCGTCTATCTCACCACCTCGAACCCCGTCATTGCCACGGGCGACGGCATCGCCATGGTCTATCGCGCCAAGGGTACGGTAGCCGACATGGAGTTCGTGCAGTTCCACCCCACGGTACTCCATAACCCTAACGAGACCCACCCTGCCTACCTCATCACTGAGGCCATGCGCGGCTATGGCGGCATCCTGAAGTTGCCCAACGGTGAGGAGTTTATGCAGAAGTACGACGAACGTCTCTCGCTGGCCCCCCGCGACATCGTGGCCCGTGCCATTGACAAGGAAATGAAAATTCACGGTATCGACCACGTGTGCCTCGACGTCACCCATAAGGATCCTGCCGAGACGCGCCATCACTTCCCAAATATCTACCAGAAGTGCCTCAGTATCGGCATCGATATCACCACCGACTATATCCCCGTGCGCCCTGCGGCCCACTATATGTGTGGCGGTATCAAGGTCGATCTCAACGGTCAGACCAGCATCGAACGGCTCTATGCCCTTGGCGAGTGCTCCTGCACGGGTCTGCACGGTGGTAACCGTCTGGCCTCCAACTCACTCATCGAGGCCGTGGTATATGCCGATGCCGCTGCCAAGAACTCGCTGGAGCATATCGAGTTCTACGACTACAACGAGAAGGTGCCAGAGTGGAACGATGAGGGTACGATGACCAACGAGGAGAAGGTGCTCATCACCCAGAGTGTGCGCGAGGTGAACCAGATCATGGCCAACTACGTGGGTATCGTGCGCAGCGACCTGCGCCTGCACCGTGCCTGGGATCGTCTTGACATGCTCTACGAGGAGACGGAACGCCTCTTCAAACGCGTGAAGGCCTCGAAGGATATCTGCGAACTGCGCAACATGATCAACGTAGGGTATCTCATTACCCGTTGGGCCCTGGAGCGCAAGGAATGTCGCGGTCTTCACTTCACCACCGACTACCCCGTCCACGCCTACGACAAGTAAACAACCTAAACGATAAAGCTTATGAACAAAACTCCTACGCCCCATATCGGGGCCAAGTACGGTGAGATCGCCGAGACTGTCATCATGGCGGGCGACCCGCTGCGTGCGAAATTCATGGCCGAGAACTTCCTCGAGGATGCCGTGCAGTTTAACAACGTCCGTGGCATGCTGGGCTATACGGGCACTTACAAAGGCAAGCGCATCAGTGTGATGGGTCACGGCATGGGTGGTCCTTCTATCGGCATCTACACCTATGAACTCTATAACTTCTATGGGGTGAAGCAGATTATCCGTGTAGGGTCGGCAGGTTCTATAAAGGAAGACCTGCACGTAGGTGACCTGGTGATTGCCATGGGTGCCTGTACGAACTCCAACTATGCCGCTCAATATGAGCTGCCCGGCACCTTTGCCCCCATTGCCGACTTCGGCATGCTACGCCGTGCCGCAGAGACCTGCGACCGTCTGGGCTACCGTTACCAGGTGGGTAACGTATTGACGTCGGACACCTTCTATACAGAGAATCCGCACAATGAGAAATGGATCAACATGGGGGTGCTGGCCGTAGAGATGGAGATTGCCATTCTCTACATGAATGCAGCGCGCTCGGGCAACAAGGCCCTGGCCATCTGCACCGTTTCGGACCACATCATCACCGGTGAAGCAACAACGGCTGAAGAGCGTCAGTTGACCTTCACGAAGATGATGGATGTGGCCTTCTCAGTGATTTAGTTTATTACATCGTAACTTCTACGACATGCTTGCCAGCGGAATAGGGAATCACCGTTCCGTTGACAGGCTGTCCGTCGAGTGTGATCTGCTTCACGCCCTTCTGCTGTCCGTTCGGATGGATGGTAATCTCATAGTCAGCCTCGCGGAACTTGCGCTGAACGGTGTAGTCCGTGGCCGTCTCTGGCAGACAGGGATCGATGCGGATACCATCGTAGTCAGGCTTGATACCAAGGATGAACTCCGAGACTGTGTACCACATCCAGGCGGCTGTACCCGTGAGCCATGAGTTCTTACCCTCACCAGGCTTGTAGGCATCCTTACCAGCCACCATCTGGCAGTTCACGTAAGGCTCCACCTTATGCAGCGTCTGATACTTCTCTTCGACGTACGAAGGCAGGATCTTAGCGTAGTGGCTCCAGGCATCGTTACCACGACCTGCGATACACTCACCGATGATCACCCAAGGATTGTTGTGGCAGAAGATACCAGCATTCTCCTTGTAGCCTTCTGGATAAGACGAAATCTCACCATACTCATAGATATACTTCGTAAAGGCGGGGTTGTTGAGCACCATACCATGCTCGCACTCCAGGTACTTCTTACAGGAGTCGAGCGACTTGGCCACCATACCGTCCTCGGCACCAATCTCGGCCATCGTACACCAGCCCTGACTCTCAATGAAGATCTTAGCCTCTTCGCACTCGTTAGAACCGATCTTACGACCATAGAAATCGTAGGCACGCAGATACCACTCACCATCCCAGCCATGCTTCTTCACGGCCTCAATCATGGCATCCACAGCTTTCTGCATGCGGTCTGCTTCAGCATCCTTGCCAATCTTCTTGCAAAGAGCCACATAGTCCTTACCAGTCACCACGAAGAGTCCAGCAATCATCAGCGACTCGGCCTTGGTGCCCTCAGAGACGTTCTCCGTGGTCTGGAAACTCTCGTTGGGATCCCACGAGAAGCAGTTCAGGTTCAGACAGTCGTTCCAGTCGGCACGGCCGATGAGCGGCAGCATGTGAGGACCGAGGTTCTTGATGACGTGATCCATCGAGATCTTCAGGTGCTCAAAGAGGGTGACCTCAGAGCCTGGCTGGTTGTCGAAGGGCACCATCTCGTCGAGGATAGAGAAGTCGCCCGTCTCCTTGATATAGGCCACCGTTCCGAAAATGAGCCAGCAGGGATCGTCGTTGAAGCCGCCACCGATATCATTATTGCCACGCTTGGTGAGGGGCTGGTACTGGTGGTAACAGCCACCATCAGGGAACTGCGTCGAGGCGATATCGATGATACGCTGACGGGCACGGGGCGGAATCTGATGCACGAAGCCCACGAGGTCCTGGTTCGAATCACGGAAGCCCATGCCACGGCCTACGCCACTCTCGAAGAACGAAGCCGAGCGCGAGAAGTTGAACGTCACCATGCACTGGTACTGGTTCCAGATGTTCACCATACGGTCAAGTTTATCGTTGCCAGTCTTCACCTTATATATATTAAGTAGGGCATCCCAGTAAGTGCAGAGTTCTGCGAAGGCCTTATCCACCTTCTCCGTAGTGTCGAGTTCTGCGATGAGGGCATGAGCCTTCTTCTTGTTGATCACCTGAGGAGCCACAAACTTCTCGTCCTGCTCATTCTCGATGTAACCCAGCAAGAAGACGAAGTCGCGCGACTCACCCGGCTTCAGCGTCACCTCGATATATTGCGAAGCGATGGGGCTCCAGCCATGAGCGCGACTGTTACGGGGCTTACCCTCCATCACGGCCTGGGGATCAGCAAACTCGTTATACAAACCCACGAAGGTCTCGCGGTCCGTATCGAAACCCTGGATATCAGCGTTCACATGGTAGAACGCGTAGTGATTACGACGCTCGCGATACTCCGTCTTGTGGTAGATGGTGCTACCCTCGATCTCAACCTCGCCCGTTGAGAAGTTACGCTGGAAGTTCTCCATATCCGTGGCGGCATTCCAAAGACACCACTCCTCGAAGGAGAAGAGCTTCAGCGTCTTCACGTCCTGCGACTCGTTCTTCAGCGTCAACTTCTGCACCTCGGCCCATTTCTTCAGGGGCACGAAGAAGAGCACGCTGGCCTCCACCCCGTTCTTCTTACCCGTGATGCGGGTATAGCTCATGCCATGACGGCACTCGTAGAAGTCGAGCGGTGTCTTGCAGGGCTTCCAACCCGGATTCCACACGGTGTCGCCGTCCTTGATATAGAAGTAGCGGCCACCATTGTCCATGGGTACGTTGTTGTAACGATAGCGGGTGATACGGCGGAATTTAGCATCCTTGTAGAAACTGTAGCCGCCAGCGGTGTTAGAGATCAGTGAGAAGAAGTCTTCATTGCCCAGATAATTGATCCAGGGCCACGGTGTCTGCGGGTCTGTGATGACATACTCGCGATGCTGGTCATCGAAATGACCGTAACGTTTCTGTTGTTCCATATTCATGTTTTAGTTAGTTACCAAATTTCTGGCAAAGATAAGAAAAATAGTTGATAACCCAAGACTTTTTCCGAGAAAAAATAAGTTTTACAACATTTTTTTGGCTATATGGCAGAAAAAGCGTACTTTTGCACAAAATTTGCAAAAACAGAAGACCTCTTAGCGCAATGAAATACGCATTAGTGACAGGAGCCTCCCGTGGTATCGGGAAGGCGGTGGCTCTCCGACTGGCATCGGCAGGATGGCCCGTAGTGATCAATTTCCTGAGTAACAAGGAGGCTGCCCAGGCAGTGGCCGACGAGATAACAGCCGCTGGTGGCAAGGCAGAGTTGCTCCCCTTCGACACCAGCGATCCCAAGGCCATCGAGGCCGCCCTCGACCAGTGGGAGGAACAGCATCCCGACGACTGGTTCAGCGTACTGGTCAACAATGCCGGCATCCGTCGCGACAACGTGATGTTCATGATGAGCGACGAGGAGTGGAACAGTGTGCTTGGCACCACGCTCAACGGCTATTTCTACATCACCCGCAAACTGCTAAAGCACATGATGCCTCGCAAACGTGGTGGCCGTATCATCAACATGGCCTCGCTCTCAGGCGTGAAAGGTCTGCCAGGCCAGGCTAACTACAGTGCCGCCAAGGCTGCCATCATCGGTGCTACGAAGTCGCTGGCACAGGAGGTGGGCCCACGCAACATCACCGTGAACGCCATAGCCCCCGGATTCATTGAGACGGATATGACGAAGGGACTGCCTGAGGATGATCTGAAGAAGAATATTCCCGTGGGACGTTTCGGCAAACCGGAGGAAGTAGCAGCCCTCGTGGCTTTCCTCGCCTCCGACGAGGCCGCCTACATCACTGGTGAGGTGATTAATATTAATGGAGGACTATATACATAAGTTGACAGATGAAAAGAGTGGTTATTACGGGCATAGGCATCTGGTCGTGCCTGGGAACAGACAGGGAAACAGTTAAGGAATCACTTTATAACGGTAAATCGGGCATCGGCATCGAACAGGAACGTCTGACCTACGGCTACCGTTCCGCCCTGACGGGTATCGTGGAAACACCCGTCATCACCAAGCAGATGCTGGACCGCCACACCCGTGCGGGCATGTCGGAAGAGGCACAATATGCCTATATGGCCTCGCGCCAGGCTTTCGAGCAGGCAGGAATCTCCGACGAGTACCTACGCCAGAACGAAGTGGGCTGTATCTTTGGCAACGACTCGTCGGCCAAGCCCGTCATCGAGTCAGCGAAGCTCATGGCAGAGAAACACGACTCGGCCATGCTGGGCTACGGCAATATCTTCCAGTCGATGAACTCGACGGTGAACATGAACCTCAGTACCATCTTCCACCTGCGTGGCGTGAACTTTACCATCTCGGCCGCCTGTGCCAGTGGCAGCCACTCCATCGGACTGGGTTATATGATGATCCAACAGGGCCTGCAAAGCATGGTGCTCTGTGGTGGTGCCCAGGAGACGAACTACTACGCCATGGCATCGTTCGACGCCCTTGGTGCTTTCTCTGTCCGTATGGACGACCCCACGAAGGCCAGCCGTCCTTTCGACCGTGACCGCGACGGACTGGTGCCCAGCGGCGGTGCTGCAGCCCTCGTGCTGGAAGACTACGACCACGCCATTGCCCGTGGGGCCACGATCCTCGCCGAAGTACTTGGCTACGGTTTCTCGAGCAATGGCGGTGGCATCTCCGAGCCTAGCGACGACGGTAGTGTGACAGCCATGACACGCGCCATGAAGGATGCTGGTGTCGTAGCTGACGATATCGACTATATTAACGCCCACGCCACCTCGACGCATCAGGGTGATATGTTTGAGGCCATCGCCCTGGCCAGGATGTTCCAAGGCCAGCGTGCCCTCATCAGTTCCACGAAGTCGATGACGGGTCATGAGTGCTGGATGGCTGGTGCCTCAGAGATCGTCTATTCCATCCTGATGATGCAGAACAATTTCGTGGCGCCCAACATCAACTTCGAGAACCCCGACGAGCATTCCGAGAAACTGAACCTCGCCACGAAGACCATCGACATGGAGGTGAACACCGTGTTGAGCAACTCCTTCGGCTTCGGGGGTACCAACAGTGCATTAGTGATCCGGAAACTGTAGCAAGTAGGAATTAATTATCATCATGAAAGAGAAAATCAGACAACTATTAGAAGACGCACTTCCACTGGTGGATTTCGACTCAGATTTCCTGTTCAGTGAGCTCGACTCATTAGGCATTACCACCATCCTGATGCTGCTCTCCGACGAGTACGGCATTAAACTGGAGGCTACGGATGCCACCCCACGCAACCTGAAGACACTCGACAGTATCGTCGCCATGGTCCAGTCCAAATTGATTGTTTAATCTTTATTGTTAAATGTTGACACTCGAGGACTATCTGGCACAAGACGCCCGTCTCTATCCTGAGAAGACGGCCGTGATCACGAGGGATGAGACGCTGAACTATGCCCAGTTGTGGCAGCGTGTGCAGGAGCGGGCGAAGGACTTCCCCAAGGGAAAGGTGATCGCCTTCCGCACCACGCAGGACATCGACTTCCTCGTCACCTACTTCGCCATCCATCTGGCTGGCAGTGTGGCGACACCGTTGGAGAAGGCAACACCCGACAATCTGTTTGAGGAGATCTCAGCCAGGTTGTCGGCCTGCAGTTTCCCAGAGGGAACGGCCGATGTACTCTACACCACGGGCACCACGGGCAAGTCGAAGGGTGTGATGATCAGTCACCGCACCATCGTGGCCGATGCCGAGAACCTCATCGCAGGCCAGGGCTTCTCCCATGAACTCGTCTTCGTCATCCATGGTCCGCTCAACCATATCGGCAGTCTCTCCAAGATCTTCCCCATCATCCTCCAGGGCGGTACGCTCCATATCCTTGACGGTCTGAGGGATGCCGAGGTGTTCTTCGACGCTTTCAAGGCAGAGGGCAAGTATGCCACCTTCTTCGTACCGGCGAACATCCGTTTCCTGCTCACCTTCGACGCCCAGCGCTTTGCGGCCCTGGCCGACAGACTCGACTTTGTGGAAAGCGGAGGTGCACCCCTGTCGCATGCCGACATGCTGCAGCTCTGCGAGATCCTGCCCCATACGAGGCTCTACAATACCTACGCCTCCACCGAGACGGGCATCATTGCCACCTACGACTATAACGACGGACGCTGTCTTGCAGGCTGTCTCGGCCATCCCATGCCCCACTCGCGCGTTGTCATCACCCCCGAGGGGATGATCTCCTGTCAGGGCGACACACTGATGAGCGGTTATATCGGCGACCCAGAACTGACGGCTACCGTGCTGCGTGGCGATACCGTCTATATGTCTGATTACGGCTCCATCGACGACGAGGGTATGCTCCATATCGGCGGCCGCGAGAGCGAGGTCATCAACGTGGGTGGTTACAAAGTGGCTCCTACGGAGGTGGAGGATGTGGCCATGTCCATCGAGGGCATCCAGGACTGTATCTGCATTTCTGCCGAGCACCGCATCATGGGCAAGGCCGTGAAACTGCTGGTGGTGATGAAGGAAGGGGCCGTCTTCGACAAGAAGACCATTGCCCGCTATATCGCCGCCCGTCTGGAGCCTTACAAGGTGCCACAGCTCTACGAACAGGTAGAGAAGATCGCCCGCACCTACAACGGCAAACTCGACAGAAAGCATTATAAAAACTGACTCCATCCATCTGTCATCTGTCATATTTTGAGTGTAAGGCACTATTATTCAGTCGAATAGCCTGAAAACCATCTGTCATATACTGTCATCATCCGTCATGGAGTTGGTGTAAGGGTTCAAGAATTGTTTTTGTCTCGAAAGGGCTACTTTCGTTAGAATAAGGACCACTTATTATAAAATTGGTGGCTCTAAATTTTGCTATCGTACCTCCAAATTTAGCTAAAGTGGCTCCGTTTTGGGGATAATCGGCCCCGGACATGACAGATGATGACAGTTTGTTTTTCAAAAACCCATGGACAACTATTTGGGAATGAGCGGATTAATCAAATTTATGACAGATGACATTGTGTTTGAACTCACAATAGCCTTGGCGACGGTGTAGGCGGTGGTCCAGGCGGCCTGGAAGTTGAAGCCGCCCGTGATGCCATCGATATCGAGCACCTCTCCCGCAAAATAGACGTGGGGGAGGTGTTTGCTTTCCAAGGTATTGGAATCGACGGCTGCGAGATCGATGCCCCCACAGGTGACAAACTCGTCCTTGAAGGCGGCACGACCCGCAATCTGATAGGTATCGTTACAGAGGGTGTTCACCAGACGGTTCTGTTCTTTCTTGCTCAGGTTTTGCCAACGGTTCTGGGCACGCTCGCCAAGGGTCTTCGTGAGAAGATAATCCCAGAGACGCGAGGGCAGGTCGAAGGGTCGGATGGTGCCGAGTTGTTTCTGTGGGTGGGCGTCGATGATACGCTGAAACTCTTCGAGGATCTCTGGGTCTTTGCGCGATGTCCAGTTGACAGAAAGGGGCATCTGGTAGTTGTGGTCGTGGAGTTCGCGGGCGGCATAGCTGGAGAGTTTTAATATGGCAGGACCGCTCATACCCCAGTGGGTGATGAGCAAGGGACCCCTGGCACGGAAGTTAGTACCGGGTATGAAGGCCGTAGCATCCTCAACGACGGTACCCATCATTGACCGTAATGCCTCGTCGGCGATGGAGAAGGTGAAGAGCGAAGGTACGGGTGTCACAACGGGGTCAGGAACCTTTGTGTCATCTACGGCAGATGACACAAAGGTTCCTGACCCCGTTGTGACACCACCAGTGGTGACGGCGACGAAATCGTAGTCGGCGAGTTCGTCGAGGGAAGTGATTTTGCTTTCCGTACGGATCTCGATGCCATGACGACGGGCCTCAGCCAGAAAGAGGTTGATGATGGTGTGGGAGTCTTGCGAGGCAGGGAAGACGCAGTCATCATCCTGTGTGACCAGTCGGACGCCATGACACTCGAACCACGCGTAGGCATCACGATAGTCGAAGGTTTTGAAGAGGCGTTTCATCAGACGGTGCCCACGGGGATAGACCTGCGAGAGATCGCGCACGGAGGCGAAGGAGTTGGTGCAGTTGCAGCGGCCGCCACCAGAGACCTCCACCTTCGCGAGTACCTTCTTCGACTTCTCGAAGATCGTGACCTCCATCTGGGGACACATTTCCTTCAGGTTGATGGCCAGGAAGAAGCCTGCAGCGCCACCGCCGACAATCGCCGTCTTCATCGTTCAATGAGTATGCGGGCATCAACGGCCACCACGTTGCTTTCATCAGCAAGGAGGGGGTTGAGGTCCATTTCCTTGATCTCTGTGGCAAAGCGTAGCAGCGTGGAAAGGCGCACGATAATCTCTGCATATTTCTGTTCGTTGATACCCTTCTGGCCGCGTGTTCCTTTTAATATCTTATAGCCGCGCAGGGAGTGGATCATCGAATAGGCCTCAGCGTAACTCAACGGGGCGAGACCACTAGACACATCCTTCAACACCTCGACGAAGATACCACCAAGTCCACAGAGCACGACGTGGCCGAAACGCTCCTCATACTTCGCACCGATGAAGAGTTCGGTGCCCTTCAGCATCTTCTGTACCATCACACCCGTGGCATCCTGGATCTTCATCATACGATCGAACTCGAGGGCGAGGTGCTCGGCCGTACGGATGTTCAGTGCCACACCACCGACGTCGCTCTTATGCACGGGCCCTACGACCTTCGCCACCACGGGATAGCCCACCTTCTCGGCAAAGGTGATGAGTTCTTCCTTCGAGGTGCTGACCTTCTCTGGCACCAAGGGGATGCCAGCACAGGAGAGCACCTCGCGCACGATATCAGGGGCCAGATAGCCACGCTCGATACCTTCGAATTTCAGACGGTTGGTCTCGCGGTAGATAATCTCACGGATCTTGGGTACATCGACACCATAGAGTTCCAGTTCAGGCGGTGCCGGCTGTGGGGTGCGCATGATCTGGGAGAGTGCCGTGGCCAGCGTCACCTCGTCGCTGAAGTTCACATGACCTTTCTTCAGGAATTCCTCCACCTCGGGGCCTGCCGTATGCAGACTAGGCAGCACGGGGAAAATAGGTTTCTTGCACTCGCGGATCTTCTTGTCGAGCACATCGTAGGCCTCATAGAGTTGGGTGAGGCCAGGCGTGCCGTAGATCACGGCGATGGCGTCGATATGGTCGAACTGATTCTCGCAATAGTCGATGATCGTACCCAGTTGCTCAGCCGTTCCCGTGGCGAGGAAGTCGATGGGGTTAGCCACGGACGAGCCTGGGAAGAGTTTCGTCTTCAGTTCCTCAGCGGCGGGACCTTCGATCTTCGGAACGATCAGACCGCCCTTGGAGAGGGCATCGGTGAGCATCACGCCAGGACCGCCCGCATGGGTGACGATGGCAAAGTTCTTACCTTTCAAGGGGGGAAGGGTGAAGATACAACCTACCGTAGTGAGTTCCTCGCGCGAGAAGCAGCGTACGATACCTGCCTTACGGAAGAGGGCCTCGACGGCAGAGTCGGAAGAGGCGATGGCACCCGTATGTGACGAGGCGGCACGGCTGCCACTCTCCGAACTGCCCGCCTTGATGGCCGCAATGCGGCAGCCCTTGCGGATCAGACTGCTGGCGTGGAACAGGAGTTTATCCGGATTGGAAATGTTCTCGATATAGAGCAGTTTCACCTTCGAATCGGTCTCAGGGTCGAAGTGCTCGTCCATATACTGCAACACGTCTTCAATACCGATCTGCTTGCCGTTGCCGATGCTCCACACGCTGTTGAACTGCAAGCCCTTGATGACTGCGCTCTCGAGGATGAACACGGCCGTAGCACCTGAGCCACTGACGAAATCCACACCCTGAGGATTCAGGTTGGGGATGGGCTGGGTAAACACACTGTGATGGTTACGGTTCAGCAGGCCGATACAGTTAGGACCTATCAGGGCGGCACCGTATTTTTCGCAGGTGTCGAGGATGCGCTGCTCCAAAACGGCGCCCTCCTTCGTCTCCTCACCGAAACCGGCGGAGATGATCACGAAGGCGCGCACCCCTTTCCCCTTACAAAGGTAATCCACGTAGTCGGGACAAAATTTGGCTGCCACCACGAGGACGGCCAGTTCCGTCTGGGGAATGTTCTTCACGTCATGGAACGCCTTGATGCCCTGCACCTCGTCTTCCTTGGGGTTCACGATGTGCAGGTCGCCACCGAAACCACCGTTCTTGATATTACGTACAATAGCACCACCAGGCTTATGCACGTTGTTGGAGCCGCCGATAACGACGATACTCTTCGGATTTAGCAATTGTTGGTTAATCATAGGTGCAAAAGTAATATAATAATTCATAATTTCCAAATGATTTCCAAATAAATTCATTATCTTTGCATAGTTAAACCAATTAATATTGGATCGCGTAATGAAAAAAATACTCATCTTATTAGTTGCATTGATGTTACCAGTGTTTATCTTTGGAGAGAATTACGCTTCCCTTTGGAAGAAGGTGGCAGAGGCAGAAGAAAAAGACCTGCCTAAGAGTGAGTATGAATGGCTTCAGAACATCGTGAAGAAAGCCGAGAAGGGTAAGGACTATGGTCATTTGCTGAAGGCTGAGTTGATGGGTGCTCAGGTGATGGCAGGGATTGCCCCCGACTCCCTGATGCCTGAGATGGCGCGCATAGCAGAGCGTTGTAAGCAGACAGACGACGAGGTGCTGAGGCTCGTCTATCAGACCGTGCTCTATCGCGTCGGCAACCGTTACTCCACTCTGCATCTTCAGGACAAGCGACCAGAACTCACGGAAGTGCTCTGCGAGAAACTGGCCAAGGTGAGGGAAGATGAGTACGTGCCCTTCGTCATCAAGGGCAGCGACAGTGAACTCTTCAACTACGACCTGCTGAGCATCATCGGCTTCGAACTGAGTGAACAGGATGTGCTCTACGACTACTATGTCAAGGTTGGCAACCGCCGTGCCGCCTGTATCGTGGCTTCCAAGTGGTTCCACTATTCTGATAAGGAGAAACTCGACGCATTGCTCAAGGAGTATGAGGATCTCCCAGAGGCCGGCGAACTGGCCATCGCACGTTATGACCGCATGTACAGTGCCCCTGCCGAGGAGAAGATCACCTTTATCCGTGAGGCCCTCAAGAAGTGGGGCAATTGGAAGCGGATGGACTATCTGCGCAACGAGGAGAAGAAACTCACCAACCCTGAGATCCAACTGACTTTCGACAGGGCCGTGGCCACACCGGGACAATCCACGAATCTGGCACTGAAGGAGATGCGCAACCTGCGGTCGCTCACGATGAAGATCTACGAGGTGAATGCCGATGGCGACATCGACCTCAACCCCTCCAATGAGAAGGAATACAAGCAGATCAAGGCCCTGCTGGGTAAGGTCGTCAATGAACAGACCATATCTTATCAGGACAAGAAAGACTACGAGTTCTTCGAGGATGCGCTGACAATCCCCGAGCTTCCCATCGGCGTCTATCTGCTGGAGTTCACCAGTCCATCCGGTATCGACCCCGTGCGCCGTTTGTATTTCGTGACGGACGTCTTCGTCATTGGCGAACCACAGAACACTGGTGAGAATGAGCGTTATGTGGTGGTCAGTGCCCGCACAGGACAGCCCATTGCCGGTGCCCATCTACGCATCAAGAACTACCACACCTATACGAGTTATGAAACCTTCGAGGGCGTGACCGACGAGAAGGGCGAATATATCTTCAAGGGAATGAACAAGAGCCACCAGCGGCGGGATGTGTTTGCCTATACGGATTCGGACAGGGCTTGCCCTGAAAGGAGCAACAACACCAGTTACTCCTATTACACTGACAGGAAGTTGGTCACACGTACGCAGATCTATACCGACCGCAGCATCTACCGTCCAGGGCAGACCGTCCATGTGTCGGCCCTCACCTATCAGGTGAAGAACGGTCAGGAACAGTCGGTCTGTGAGCACGAGGCACAGACATTCCGTCTTTACGATGCCAACCATAAGATGATCCAGGAACAGCAAGTGGAAACAGATGAATATGGTGTAGCCGCAGTGGATTTCACGCTGCCTTCGTCTGGCTTGACCGGTTCCTTCCATATCCGGGTCAATGACCAGCGGCACTATATCCGCGTGGAGGAATACAAGCGTCCCACCTTCTATGTGGAGTTCCCTGAGGTGAAAGAGGCATACGCTGCAGGCGAAACCCTGAAGGTCAAGGGAATGGCTCTCAGTTATGCCGGTGTTCCCGTGCAGGGTGGAAAGGTCAGTTTCAAGGTCACGCGCTGCACGGCCTTCTGGTGGTGGTCCTACAGCCGCTACTGGGACATGGGCGCCATAGGCTACGGCCATCAGGGTGACGAGATCACTAAGGGCGAGACCATATCAGATGACAACGGACAGTTTGAGATCGAGTTCCCACTGACGCTGCCTGACACCACCAATCCCATGTTCTATACCTTCGTAGTGACGGCCGATGTCACTGATACGGCCGGTGAGACGCGCAGTGGACAACTCTCCCTGCCATTGGGCAACCGCAAGACGGCCCTGACGGTGGATCTGCAGGAGAAGATCCTGGCCGACGAAAAACCGGAGGTGACCATCCATCTGCTGAATGCCGCAGGACAGGATATCAAGGCCCAGGCCCAGTACCAGATTGACGGTGGCACCTGGCAGAAAGTTGATACGAACACCAGGTTCCCACTCCTCAGCACAGGACTGCAGAGTGGCAAACATACCCTCAAGGCTATCTGTGAGAACGACACCATCGAACGTACGTTCGTGCTCTTCTCCCTCGACGACCAGGTGCCCGCCACAGAGACCGACGACTGGTTCTACCAGTCTGCAACCCAGTTCCCCAACGACGGCAAGCCCGTCACCATCCAGGTGGGCTCGTCGGATCAGGATGTGCATATCGTCTATAGCATCTTCGCTGGCAACAAACTTATCGAGCGCGGTGCTGTGGATAAGAGCAACCAACTCTTCAACCTGCGAGCCACCTACGAGGAGGCCTACGGTAACGGTCTGCTGATGACCTTCGCCTGGGTGAAGAATCAGCAGTGCTACACCCATAAGGTGAGGATCCTGCGCCCCATGCCGGACAAGAGACTGAAACTGGAATGGACCACCTTCCGCGACCGTCTGAAACCAGGACAGCAGGAGGAGTGGACACTCTCCATCAAGGATGCCGACGACAAACCCGTCGATGCCCAGTTCATGGCCACGCTCTATGATAAGAGCCTCGACCAGATCGCCAGTCACCAGTGGAGTCTCGTGCCCTATCTCTCGATACCGCTCCCCTCTACATCCTGGCATTATCCCGTCTATTCCAAGGTGAGCAACTACGAGAGCATGAACTGGAGGCGCCTCGATGTCGATGAACTGTTGTTCAGTCACTTCGACGAGGATATCATTCCCTCACCCTATTCATACCGTCGTCGTTCGCGCGCCTTCATGGCCAATAGCGGTAATCAAATCCTGTATGACGAAGCCGTCATGGCCGAACCCGTGATGAAGATGAGATCGCAAGGGGAAACCAATGCCGCTGAAGAAGGTGAGGTTTTGAAAGCCAAGGAGAGTATCGAAGAGCCTGCAGAGGCCGGACAGGAGTCCCAGATGGAGATGCGTGAGAACCTCAACGAGACCGCCTTCTTCTATCCCCAGTTAACAACGGACAAGAACGGTCGCGTGGCCCTGAAGTTCACGTTACCGGAGAGTCTTACCACCTGGCGCCTCATGGGTCTGGCCCATACCAAGGATATGTACTATGGCTCCATCGAGGGTACGACTGTCGCCCAGAAGGACGTGATGATCCAGCCCAACATCCCGCGCTTCCTACGTGAGGGAGACCAGGCCGTCATCGCCGCCCGTATCTATAATATCGGAGAGAAGGACCTCACAGGCAAAGCCCAGTTGCGTCTGCTCAATGCCGAGACGAATGCCGTGGTCTGCGAGTGGTCGAAGCCCATTACTGTCAAGGCTGGTGGCACTACTGTCGCCTCCTTCAATGTAGAATGTTCAATGTTCAATGATCCATGTTCAATGTTGATCTGTCAGATGATGGTGAGCGGCAAGGGTTTCTCCGACGGAGAACAGCACTACCTGCCCGTCCTGACGGCCTCCGAGCGCGTCACCGTCACACAGTCGATCACCCTGCACCAGCCTGGCACCGTCGATATCGACCTCGCCAAACTGATCCCCGCTGACACCCGTGATACGAAACTCACCGTCGAATATACCAACAACCCGGCCTGGCTGATGGTGCAGTCACTGCCCTCACTCGGCATGGTCTTCGACGACAACGCCATCTCGTTGGCAGCCTCCTATTACGCCAACGGACTGGGCCAGTATATCATCGACCAACAGCCTGAGGCCAAGAAGACCTTCGACCTGTGGAAGCAGGAGACAGGCAACGAGACCTCACTGATGAGTGCCTTGGAGAAGAATCAGGAGTTGAAGGACGTCGTGCTCAGTGAGACGCCATGGGTGCTCGATGCCGACAACGAGACGGCCCAGAAGCAAAAACTCGCCGACTTCTTCGACGAGAACCTGATGAACCAGCGCCTCAGCACCACCATCGAGAAACTCGACAAACTGCAGCGCTACGACGGTTCATGGTCATGGTGGCCCGATATGCCGGGCTCGTTCTATATGACAGTGGCCGTCTCCGAGATGCTCGTACGCCTGAACGATATGACTGGCGAACAGGAGGATACCGGGTCCATGCTCACGAACGCCTTCCGCTTCATGGGTAAAGAGATCGTTGAGGAGGTCGAGGAGATGAAGAAGTGGGCCAAGGAAGGCCACGAGGTGTCCTTCCCCAGTTTCAAGGCCCTCCAGTGGCTCTATCTGGCCACCCTCGACGGGCGCGAACTGCCCGCCGACGTGCAGAAAGCCAATGCCTACCTGCTGAAACTCCTGAAGAAGGATATCAAGGATCAGACCCTCTACGAGAAAGCCCTCACGGCCGTGATCCTACAGAAGTCGGAACCACAGCGCGCCGCCGAGTATGTAGAGTCGCTGAAGCAATATACCGTCTATCGTGAAGAGACCGGTCGCTACTATGACACCCCCCGTGCCGGTTACTCATGGTTCGACTATACTATCCCCACCCAGACCGTTGCCATTGAGGCTATCCAGCGGATCACACCCGATGACAAGCAGACCGTCCGTGAGATGCAGCGCTGGCTCCTCCAGGAGAAACGCACACAGGCTTGGGACACACCCATCAACAGCGTGAATGCCATCTATGCCTTCCTGATGGACCAGAAGAGTCCGTTGTCCGTGAACAACAGCCACGCCCAACTGAAGATTGACGGCAAGCCCCTCGATGCCCCCAAGGCCACGGCGGCCATCGGCTACGTGAAGACCACCGTCCCTGCCAGCAGTAAGACCTTGACCGTGGAGAAGACCTCCGAGGACACCTCTTGGGGAGCCGTCTATGCCCAGTTTGTTCAGGCCACGAAGGACATCACCGACGCCAGCAACGGTCTCACCGTGAAACGCGAGTTGTTGACAGCCGACGGTAAGGCACCCGAGTTCCTGAAGGTGGGCGACCGCGTGAAGATGCGCATCACCATCACGGCCGACCGCGACTACGACTTCGTACAGGTCATCGACAAGCGCGCTGCCTGTCTGGAACCCGTGCGCCAACTCAGTGGCTATCGCAACGGAGCATACGTTACGCCAAAGGACAACACGACGAACTATTATTTCGACATGATGTCGAAGGGCACCCATGTCTTTGAGACCGAATACAATATCGACCGCCCGGGTACCTACGAGACGGGCACCTGCACTGTACAGTGCGCCTACGCGCCTGAGTTCCACGGTACCACCAAGTCGAAGACTTTGAACATTAAATATTAAAAATTAAAGATTAAATTTCAGATATTAAAGATTAGATGAATAAAAGATTTCTGTATATATTATTCTCCTGCCTCGTTTCTCCTGCCTCGTTCCTCGAGGCTTCAGCCCAGAAACTGACCATAGAGAATGCCACCGTCAACTGTGGCCGTACAGGCTTCGAACAGCCCATCACCGCCACCTTCGAACTGCGCAACAAAGGTATGAAACGACTCGTCATCGAGAGTGTCAAACCCGACTGCGGCTGTACGGCCGTAGAGTTCCCCAAGGAAGTGGGCGCAGGTGACAAGTTTACCATCAAGATGATCTACGATGCCCGTCAACTCGGCCATTTCCATAAGATGGCCGCCATCAAGAGCAACGGTTCCAAGGCACCCGTCTATCTGACGATGACAGGTATCGTGCTGCCCGAGGTGCTCGACTACACGGGCGACTATCCCTACGCGATGGGCGACCTGCTGCTCGACAAGGCAGAACTGGAGTACGACGATGTCAACAAGGGTGACAGCCCAATCCAGGAGATCCACATCATGAACAACGGCACCACGAAGATGACGCCCAACGTGATGCACCTCCCACCCTACCTCTCGGCCATCGTCAAGCCGGAGACCGTGGCACCAGGACGCTCGGCCACCATCACCGTGATGCTGAACTCCGAGAAGTTGCGCGACTACGGTCTGACGCAGACCAACGTCCATATCGCCAAACAGTTGGGCGAGAAAGTCAGTGCCGACAACGAGATGAGCGTCTCCGCTATTCTGTTGCCCGACATCAAGGCCTATGAGACAACCAACAAGGCCGAGGCCCCCCAGTTACGGATCTCTGCCACAGACATCGACTTTACCGACTTCGGAGGCAAGGCGAAGAAGACAGCCGACATCACCCTACTCAACACAGGAGGTTCGACGCTCACCATCTCCTCGCTGCAGATGTTTACCAGCGGTCTGAAGGTGACGTTGGGTAAGCGCGAGATTACCCCAGGCCAGAGCACCGTCCTCAAGGTGACGGGCTTCGCCGACGAACTCGCCCAACTGCGCACCCGTCCCCGTATCCTCATGATCACCAACGATCCTGACCACGCCAAGGTCGTCGTCAACATCAAACTGAAATAGTGTTTAATCTTTAATGGTTAATGTTTAATGTAAATGGAACATCCCGAGAACAGTTCTGAATATGCAGGCTTGCAGGTGAACAGTGGTGTCGAACAGCCCGCCATCATCAACCCCTATATGAAGCGTAACCGTTTCCGTCGTCGTGAACTCTCGGCCGCGGAGATGGTCGAGGGTATCATCAAAGGTGATGTCACCGTACTCTCCCAGGCCGTGACGCTTATCGAGAGTGTCAACCCAGACCATCAGACCAAGGCACAGGAGGTCATCAACAAATGTCTGCCCTACAGCGGCAACTCCGTCCGTGTGGGTATCAGTGGTGTGCCTGGCGCTGGCAAATCGACGAGTATCGACGAGTTCGGCATCCATGTGCTCCGTGAGAAGGGAGGCCGTCTCGCCGTCCTCGCCATCGACCCCTCCAGTGAGCGCACCAAGGGCAGTATCCTCGGTGATAAGACGCGCATGGAGAAACTGGCACAGCATCCCGACTCCTTCATCCGCCCCAGCCCGTCGGCTGGCTCGCTGGGTGGTGTGGCCCGTAAGACGCGTGAGACCATCATCCTCTGTGAGGCGGCAGGTTTCAACCATATCTTCGTGGAGACCGTCGGTGTGGGACAGAGTGAAACGGCCTGTCACTCGATGGTCGATTTCTTCCTGCTCATCCAGGTGGCAGGTACGGGCGACGAACTCCAGGGTATCAAGCGCGGTATTATGGAGATCAGCGATGGCATCGTCATCAATAAGTGCGACGGCGATAACGTCGATCGCTGTCAGATGGCGGCCACCAACTTCCGCAACGCCCTCCACTTCTTCCCCCTGCCCGAGAGCGGATGGAGTCCGAAGGTGCTCTGCTACTCAGGCTTCTACGGTACGGGTGTCAAAGAAGTGTGGGACATGATCTACGAGTACATCGACTTCGTGAAGGCCAACGGTTACTTCGACTACCGCCGTAACGAACAGGCCAAATACTGGATGTATGAGAGCATCAACGAGCACCTGCGCCTGAACTTCTACAACAATCCGGTCATCCGTACCCAACTGAAGCCCGCAGAGCAGACCGTCCTCGCAGGTCAGAAGACCTCGTTCGTCGCCGCTCAGGATCTCCTCGATGACTACTTCAATCTGCTGAAGAAATAGTGTTTCATGTATAATCTTTAATGTTGAATGTTACAGATTGAGATCGACAACGGCAGTGGCTTCTGCTTCGGTGTGACCACCGCCATCAAGAAGGCCGAGGAAGAGTTGGCACAGGGTCAGACACTCTACTGCCTCGGTGATATCGTACACAACGGCATGGAGTGTGAACGGCTCCATGAGATGGGCCTTATCACCATCAACCACGACGACCTGCGCGAACTCCACGACGTGAAAGTGCTGCTCCGTGCCCACGGTGAACCCCCAGAGACCTACGAGCTCGCCCGCCGCAACAACATCGAGATCATCGATGCCACCTGTCCTGTGGTGCTCCAACTCCAAAAGCGCATTAAGCGCCAGTATGATGAGAATCATGGCGCGGGTGATCAGCAGTCCCCAGCCCCCCAGATCGTGATCTTCGGGAAGAAGGGTCACGCCGAGGTGCTGGGCCTCGTCGGTCAGACACAATCCACCGCCATCGTCATCGAGAGTTTCGACGAGGTGACCACGCTCGACTTCACGCGCGACATCTACCTCTACTCGCAGACCACGAAATCGCTCGACGAGTTCCACCGCATCATCGACTACATCCAGTCGCACATCTCGCCAGAGGCCACCTTCAAGAGTTTCGACACCATCTGCCGCTCCGTGGCCAACCGCATGCCGAGTATCTCACAGTTTGCCGCCAGGCACGACCTCATTCTCTTCGTCTGCGGACGGAAGAGTTCTAACGGCAAGGTGCTTTTCAACGAGTGTCTGCGCGTGAATCCCAACAGCCATCTCGTCGAGGATCCCCAGGAGATACAGCCCGAGTGGCTGGAGGGCATCCAGACCGTCGGCATCTGCGGCGCCACCTCTACCCCCCGTTGGCTCATGGAACAATGCCGTGATGCCATCTTAACATGAACGTGTAGGATGAATCAGATAGAAAGAATCAGACAGATGGAACTGCGGATGGAGCGGGCGGCTAAGGCCGTGATGGAACTGTCGGCAGCGTTGGAGAATTATGAGGCTGTGCAGGAAGATATCGCAGCACTTGAAAGGTATTACGGCAGCAAGGAGTGGAAGCAAGACTATGCTGACGACGAAGCCGGGCTTCTGCCTACTGACCTGAAGCGTGGGGTGCTATCTGAAGATGGCATCTGGAATCTGCTCTCGGATGCCAGCGAATTAAAACGGATCGTCCATGAAAGGGCAGATTAGGCCAAAACAGGGGTATTAAATGAAAATTATGACTTATCCTGACTCTGCGTTTTTCGAGAAACGTATTGTTTTATTTTGTATCTTTGCCGCCAAATAATATCAGGTATGGAAAGAACAAAGATCATCAGACAGTTTTATATTGGACAGTGGACAGTAATGGACAGTAGTTTTCTTAAAAGCCTCACGGGTACTGCGCGTACATGCGGTACGCGTGATAAGTTTCATAATTATACTGTCCTTTACTATCCACCGTCCCTACTGAGTTAGATCGACGGAGAGACCGATACTGAAGGAGGTGCCGGTGGTGAGCGGCGAGGAATAGTAATACGACTTAGGCTTGTAGTTAAAGAGGTTGTCGATGGCCGTATTCACGTTGATGCCGCGCCAAAGATGGTGCTGGAGCATCAGTTTCCAGATGGTATAACCCTGATCCACATCCGTGCGGCCTGACTGCGGCTCGCCTTGGTGACGGCCTGAGAGGGCTGCGTCGAGGGCGTAGTGACGCGAGAAGCGGTGGCCATAGCCGATGCGCCACGTCATGGAGTGCGTACGGGGCTGATTGAACTGCGAGAAATAGACATTACCCGTCTCGTGCATCCATGAATAGTTCAACTTGAGTGTCAGTCCCCAATCGAAATAATGGCCCATGCTGATGTCGATGCCCCAGACATTGACGCCGTCCTCGTTCCAGTAAAGGGCACTCTCCTGCCCCTCATAGTCGTAGTCGATGGTGGTGATACGCTTGTCGAAGATGTTGCAATAGCCTACAAGGGTGAAGTTATAGGCGCCATCGAGGATGCCACTATGACGGATGCGGTTCTGACGCTCGAGGGCGAGGTTGAAGTTGTGACTCTTCTCAGGTTCAAGGTTGGGATTGCCGATAATCCAATAACCCATATTTCCCATGTCGAAGTGCATATACATCTCCTTGAGCGTAGGCGCACGGAAACCGCTGGCATAGTTGGCACGGAGGGTAAAGATGGGGAGTTTATACACCACTGCGAGACGCCCTGTGAGGGCTTTCAGCGACGAGGCCGAGAAGTAATCGTAGCGGGCGCTGCCCACGATGTTGAGCTGATCAGTGATGTTCCAATCGAACTGTGCATAGCCGTCGATATTATCCTGCGAGTGGCTGGCCCCCTCGATAAACTGATAGGTGGTGAGATAGTCATGCAGATAGTCGCCCCCCAGAAGCAGATTATTCCTTCCAAAAGGATGGCTGTAGAGCGCGTGCACCACATGCTGTTGATTGCTGTAGTCGTGGTCATGGGTACGCGTGCCGTCAGGCATGAAATTGGCCTTATCGTACTGGTCGTAGGCATACGACAGTTCGAGGTGACGAGCGGAATCCCAGGCGTAGCGACCTTTCAATCCCGCACTGTAGGCATTGAAATGATAGTCGTAGGTGTCGCGCTCGCTGGTGCGAAAGAAATAGCCGCCACGACCGATGAGCGTCAACTGATCTGTAGCGCGCCACGTCAGTCTTTCTTTCATATTATAGGTCGTCTGTCCATAGAGGCGGCTCAGGTTCGAATCATCATCAAGCACCGACTCGTCGTAGGGCAGGCCCTGTGCCTTCTTCATCAGTTCGAGGGCGATCTCCTCGGAGGTGTGGGCCTTCGGCAGATCAATGGGATCGATCTTCGTGTGCTGGAAACTGGTCTGGGAGTTCCATTTCTCCGTGTTAAATGAGAAACTGGCACCGTTGCGCCACTCATGGCCGAAGGTGTTATAGCGTGAATTTGCGTTGGCTGTCCAGGGTTCGAGGTTCTCGCGACTGATGATATTCACCACGCCACCTACGGCATTGGAGCCGTAGAGGGCCGAGGATGCTCCCTTCACAATCTCGATACGTCCAACGTTGTCGAGGTTCATGCGGCTGTAATCGACATTGTCCATGGTCTCACCTGCCATACGCTCGCCATCGACGAGGAAGAGCACGGAACTGCCACCGAATCCGCTCATGTTGAGCGTTGTCTCCTGAGTCATGGCAAAGCCGAACTCCAAGCCTGGAATCTCCTGCGTGAGCATGTCCTGGATATTGGTGGCATCGGTGATCTTAATGTCATGGAGCGTGATGAGACGTGTCACCACGGGCGCATCCTTCAGGGCCTTGGGCGTATGGGAGGCCGTGACGACGATGGGATCGAGTTCTACGGAGTCGCGGAAAGCAGTCTGGCCAGGGAGATTAAGTACTGGCATGGCCAACGCCATGCCAGCTATTATGAATCGTGAGAATCTATTCGAAAGATACACTGCTACTACCTACTACTTTGTACCAGTGAAGGTCGTATCCATGGTCATTGGCATATTGCCGTACTTCAATGAGAATGTCACAGCAATAGTCTTGTCGCTAAAGACTAAGGCAAGATTGCTGATGGTATAGTTCTTCTCCTCACCTGAGGCATTGGTCACTACACCTTCATAACTGTCGAGTTTACCCGTGATGGTATTGCCACTCTTGGTAAGTGAAATACCCTTTACAGGAAGAGCCGGAATGGTCATCATCCCCATACCAACCTGAGGAATCGTCAGATCGACAGATGTGTCGGAGGCTTTGACAAATACGTAGGTTTTTACTTCGTTAGACGATTCCTCGCCCATCACCTTGACAACCTCATTACCTGAATAGGAACCTGCCACCTGGGTGGCTAAGGCCTCCACCTTCTTGTCATCATCGTCATCCTTACTACATGAACTCAAACTCATTACGAAGGCCATTGCAGCCAACGTCATTGTTACAATCTTTTTCATCTTTTTACCTTTAATTATTTGATTTTTTGTGTTGTATAATCGTACTCGGAGCCATAGGCACTGTGGGGAATACTGAAGATGGCAATCATCAACAAAACGGCTAAGGCTACGACCCATCTATTATGCTTCCACTTCAGGGTGGCAAGGGCTGCCAAGAAGAACAGGAAGGAGATGAGGGTCTTATTATCTGTGAGGTCTGTGCCGTATGGGAATCCTGCCCACCATGGGCCGAAGGCCGCGTGCTGCACGAGGGGACCCAGGACGAAACCACCGGCGAAGAGTGTGATCACCGTGATCTTCAACCAACGGCGATATTCTTTGTGCGTCACCACTAACAAGAGCGTATAGACGGCAAAAAGCATGGCCGTGAACATCAGCAGGATGTGGGGTATCAGTATATAGGCAGGCACATCGTTGCGGAAACGAATGATGATGGGCTCATCCTTCAGATAGTCCTTACCGCCGACGGTGATGTAATACTGTAGTTTGCCAGCGACGGGTTGTACAGGCAAAGCCGTCTGCCACACACTGTCTTTCCAGACGAAATCCACAGTGGTATAGTCGTTCGTTGTCGGATAGCGACGGTAGTGTAGAATCACGGGGACAGTCTCTCCGAGATTCAGGGTGATGATCTCATCATGCTGCACACCACTGCGGGGCAGTTTGATCTGATAACGCTCACCATTCAGTTCAACGGTTACCTTCTTGGGATAGGTCGGCCCCGTCATGCGCTGGTAGATGCTCAGCACCAAGGTGATGACAATGGCTAATAGCCAATAGACGGATTTATTCATTTCTTCTTGGCGGGTTTCAGATGAACTTGGAAGGTGAGGATCTCTTCGCCTCGCAACACTTTCACAGGGATGGTAGTATCAGGCTCCAATTCCGACAGGCGCAGCATGTACTCATCCATATTCTTCACGGGTTTGCCATCGATCTCCTGGATAATGTCGCCACTACGGATACCTGCCTCATGGGCGGGTTTGCCAGCAACCACGATATCTGCACGAAGACCAGGAATGCGACTGGCACCCATGACATCGGGCATCAGACCTAAGGTAACCTTAAACTTGGCATGCTTCATCGTATTGCTACTGGGTACACTGATATAATCAGGTGTTGTGGGCAGGTTGGCCAGACGAGTAATCAGTGCCTTCGAGAAATCGAGCGTCTGTTGCATACCGTCGTAATTCAGGGTGGAGGGCACATCGTCAGGCGTGTGATACTCCATGTGACCGCCTGTGGTCAGAAAGAGCACAGGGATATCGACAGCCACGAACGAGGCATGATCACTGGGGCCATAGCCGTCAGGGGTACAGGAGACATTCAGGTGGGCCTGTTCGGCTACCTGCTCTACGATCGTCTTGAACTCGCTGCTGGTGCCCGTGCCTGAGACACTCAGGGCGTTGTCGCGCATACGACCCACCATATCCAGATTGACCATGGCCACAATACCGGATTTATCGGCAGGCAGATTGATACGACGGGCATCGTCCTTCTTCATCCACTCTAAATAGTTCTTGGAACCAATCAGACCTTGTTCCTCAGCGCCAAAGAAGGCGAAGATGATACTGCGTGGCGAACGAACCTTCTTAAAATATTTAGCCAGTTCGAGGACCACGGCATCGCCACTGGCATTATCGTCAGCACCGGGATGGACAGCCACGGTATCAGGACGACGGGAACCGGAATCCTTACCTCCTAAGCCCAGATGGTCGTAATGGGAACCCACGACAATGTATTCATGCTTCAGACGCTTGTCTTTGCCAGGCAGTACGGCAATGATGTTATGGGTATTAAGTTCCTGCTCCGCCTTCACGAAAGAGAAGTTATGATAGAAACCCTTATTCTTCTTTTCCTTGACGACGGGTTTGAGTTTCAGACCACGAAGTTGACTAGCGATATATTCTGAGGCAAGGGTATCACCAGCAGTAGCAGGATATCGGCCACCCAGTTCCTGCGAGGCCAGGTATTCCACCGCCTGTCGCATGCCGTCTTGCTTCTGGGCATTTAATGGTATAAAGATAAAAAGGAAAAAGGGTAGAGCCACCCATTTAGCCTTTACCGCCACCTTACATATTCTTTCCATCTTTTTCTTTTTTCTTTTAGAAATCGGGTGCAAAGGTACGGCTTTTTCGCCAATCCTGCAATCCCCATTTATAATGATTTTAACTGACGAAATGACGCAGGTTGTGCCGATTTGACAGATTTCAGCCTAAGGGCACGGAGATTGAACATCAGACATTAAAGATTATACATTAAATAAGAAGGAGGATTAAACTATGACATTAGACAAGTTTACAATCAAAGCACAGGAGGCCGTACAGCAGGCAGTGAACACCGCTCAGATGAACGGTCAGCAGGTCATTGAACCTGCACATATTTTGAAGGGAGTGTTGGAGAAGGCGAAGGACGTCTGCAACTTCATCTTCCAGAAACTCGGTGTGAACGGCCAGCAGATCGAAATGCTCGTTGATCAGGATATCAAGCATCTGCCAAAGGTGCAGGGGGCTGGACAGCCGTATCTTTCAAGTGATAGTAATAATGTACTCGTGCACGCACAGGAAACGGCCCAGAAGATGGGCGATGAGTTTGTGAGCGTAGAACCCATCCTGCTCGCCCTGCTCAGCGTGAACTCCACAGCCTCGCGCATCATGAAAGATGCGGGCTGTACGGAGAAAGAGATGATGAAGGCGATACAGGAACTGCGCCAAGGTCAGAAGGTGCAATCGCAGAGTGCCGATGACAACTACCAAAGTTTGGAGAAGTTTGCCAAAAACCTCGTAGATCTCGCCCGCAAGGGTAAGCTTGACCCCGTGATTGGCCGTGACGATGAGATCCGGAGGGTGCTGCAGATCCTGAGTCGTCGTACGAAAAACAACCCGATCCTAATCGGTGAGCCTGGTACGGGTAAGACCGCCATTGTGGAAGGTCTCGCTGGTCGTATCGTGCGTGGCGACGTGCCAGAGAACCTGAAGGACAAACAACTCTACTCGCTCGACATGGGTGCGCTGGTGGCTGGTGCGAAGTACAAGGGCGAGTTTGAGGAGCGTCTGAAAAGCGTCATCAACGAGGTAACGAAGTCGGAAGGCCGCATCATCCTCTTCATCGATGAGATCCACACGCTGGTGGGTGCTGGCGGTGGTGAGGGAGCCATGGATGCCGCCAATATTCTGAAACCAGCCCTCGCCCGTGGTGAACTGCGTGCCATTGGTGCCACCACACTGAATGAGTATCAGAAGTATTTTGAGAAGGACAAGGCTCTGGAACGCCGTTTCCAGACTGTGATGGTGGATGAGCCGGATGAACTCTCGGCCATCTCGATTCTGAGAGGTCTGAAGGAGCGCTATGAGAACCACCATAAGGTGAGAATCCAGGATGATGCCTGTATCGCCGCCGTACAACTCTCAGAGCGCTATATCTCTGAGCGTTTCCTGCCTGATAAGGCTATCGATCTGATGGACGAGGCTGCTGCCAAACTGAGGATGGAGCGTGACTCTGTGCCTGAAGAACTCGACGAGATTACGCGACGCCTGGCTCAGCTGGAGATTGAGCGCGAAGCCATCAAGCGCGAGGGCGACGAGCCCAAGATCGCCCAATTGGATAAGGATATTGCAGAGTTGAAGGAACAAGAGACGCAATTCCGCGCCAAGTGGGAAGGTGAGCGCCAGTTAGTAAACAAGATCCAGCAGGACAAGCAGGAAATGGAGAACCTGAGATACGAGGCTGAGCGTGCAGAACGTGAGGGTGACTATGGTAAGGTGGCAGAGATCCGCTATTCGAAACTGAAGGTCCTCGAAGATGACATCAAGAGTATCCAAGCACAACTGGCCGATGCCCAAAACGGTAACTCACTGGTGCGTGAGGAGGTTACTGCAGACGATATTGCAGAGGTGGTATCGCGTTGGACAGGTATCCCCGTGACACGTATGATGCAAAGTGAACGCGAGAAGTTGCTCCATCTGGAGGAGGAACTGCATAAGCGCGTAATTGGACAGGACGAGGCCATCACGGCCGTATCGGATGCCGTGCGTCGTTCGCGTGCTGGTCTTCAGGATCCTAAGCGACCTATCGCCTCGTTTATCTTCTTAGGTACGACAGGTGTGGGTAAGACCGAACTCGCCAAGACACTGGCAGATTATCTGTTTAACGACGAGACGATGATGACGCGTATCGATATGAGTGAGTATCAGGAGAAGTACAGTGTGAGCCGTCTGATTGGTGCGCCTCCGGGATACGTAGGCTATGACGAGGGTGGTCAGTTGACGGAGGCCGTCAGACGTAAGCCTTATTCCGTGGTGCTCTTCGACGAGATCGAGAAGGCCCATCCGGATGTGTTCAATATCCTGTTACAGGTGTTGGATGACGGCCGACTGACGGACAACAAGGGACGTACGGCCAACTTCAAGAACACCATCATCATCATGACCTCTAACGCCACGCGCGAACAACTGAGGGCTACGATGCGTCCTGAGTTCCTGAACCGTATCGACGAGATCATCACGTTCACGCCGCTGACGAAGGAACAGATTGCCGATGTAGTACGCCTGCAGATGAAGAAGGTAACGGATATGTTGGAGCCTCAGGGCATCAAACTGGAGTGCACACCTCAGGCCATTACCTACCTCGCCAACGAAGGATATGATCCTGACTTCGGTGCACGTCCTGTGAAGCGCGCCATCCAGCAGTTCGTGCTCAATGATCTCTCGAAGAAACTGTTGGCTGATGAGGTAGATCGCACGAAACCGATCATCATCGATGAGTTTGGTGACGGATTGGTATTTAGGAACTAATATAAAAAGGTAGCTTTCAAAGAGCTACCTTTTTATTATTATAGATATAAATACCTTTGCGCATGGGTTTGGTGTCAAGACGTCGCCCTTGGAGATCATACCATATATCGGTAATCTCATCGCGCAGGACACTGCGGATGGCCGTCTCTCCTTTCAGGAAGTCGAAGGAGATGTGACCATCGTCATCCATAGTGATATTCGTGATGGGTTTGTTGAAGGCCATTGCAGGGACAGAGGTCTCCGTCAGATGATTATTGACTGTCTCACCATCGACATAGGGATAGGCGGCTAAACTGAGATAACGGTTACGACCATCAGCCGTGTATTTGCCCTGGCCACCTGTTCCAAAGAACGCCTCAGACTCACGATAGGTCCTATTGTCGGCAGTAACAAGCGTCACCTGCGGCTTGCTTGAATAACTATTGGGGGAAAGCGTTCCATCGAAGTGGTTCACCTGTGTGATGAGCAGACCATTACCTGGGATATAAGCATCAAAGCCACACTGCTGACGATTCTCAAGAATATAATAATGATCCTTGTCGGCATCGTTACGAACGATATAGGCCAAAGGCTCCTCATCGAAAGAGACCATATCCGTAATGGTCGTCGCCTCTTTTAATTCCGTAAAGTCGAACCAACCGCAGATATGACGTTCGAAGGCAGAATAGTGGGGAGGCGACCACCCGTTGTTGGCATAGTTGCCACCATCCATCAGATCCCACTCGTCAAAATAAGAGAATACTGTTTTGTCGTCAGGATAGAGGTCAGGCAGTCCGAGACAATGGGAGAACTCATGACAGAAGGTGCCATAACCATCCATCACACCCCGTCCGTCGAGTTCACTCACACAGGCATAGGAATAAAGAACAAGGTCTCCTACTTCCATATCGTCATAAATATTGAACTTATGGGGCCAGATGGCATCAGTCGAGCCACCACGGTTCTCACCATAGCCCGCAAAGACCACCATCACCACATCTATGACACCGTTGCAGTCCCAATCGTAGGGAGAGAAATCGGCATCGGTTGCCAGACAGGCATCATGGATCATCTCCTCAGGATTGACGTCATCGCTCCACTTATTCGCCCCATAATACTTCATGGAATCTGGCAGGGTGACTGGTCCGAGGACATCAAAATGGATCTTGAACTTCCCATTGCTCTGAATCTGGAAATAATCAGAAAGACTACCAGCCGCACCATTTTCCGAGAAGCCAGACTTGTTGAGCATATCGTCCCATTTCTCCACAATGTCAGGCGTAACAAAGGGTACATCCTGAAAGGCGGCGAAGACTACAGGCACACGAACCTCACCCTCCAAAGTGGAGACAGAGGAATCGATGACCTTAGTCCCACGTGTGAGTGTCCTGTTAAGATCCCTATCACAGAAACGACGCTGTTGTGCGCTGGCAGATAATACTGCCAGCGTCACAAGCAAACCAATCGTCAGAAATCTTTTCATTTTGCTGCAGGGCACCAGGGTTTCAGGGTCTTGAAGAAGTCGTTACCCTTATCATCAACGAGGATGAATGCGGGGAAGTCTTCAACGTCGATCTTCCAGACGGCCTCCATACCAAGTTCAGGATACTCCACGCACTCGATGCTCTTGATGGAACTCTGAGAGAGAACAGCAGCCACGCCACCGATAGTACCGAGATAGAAACCGCCATGCTTCTTACAAGCCTCAGTCACCACATCACTACGGTTTCCCTTGGCAATCATCACGAGGCTGGCACCTACAGACTGGAACTCATCCACGTATGGATCCATACGGTTAGCGGTGGTCGGACCCATTGATCCACAAGGATAGCCCTCTGGTGTCTTGGCAGGGCCGGCATACAGCACAGGATACTTCTTGAAGTAGTCGGGCATACCCTCACCTGCATCCAGACGAGCCTTCAGTTTGGCGTGAGCAATATCTCGAGCCACGATGATGGTACCCTTCAGGTTGACGCGGGTAGAAACAGGATACTTAGAGAGTTCCTTGCGAACAGCATCGATACCCTCGTTCAGGTCGATCTCGATACCCTTGCCACCCTCGCCCGGCTTGCGCAGTTCCTCAGGAATCAGTTCTGTGGGGTTAGCGTCCATCTTCTCCAACCAGATACCGTCGGCATTGATCTTGGCCTTGATGTTACGGTCAGCAGAGCAACTAACACCCATACCGATCGGACAAGATGCACCATGACGAGGCAGACGGATCACACGAATATCGTGAGCCAGATACTTACCACCAAACTGAGCACCCAAGCCAATCTTCTGGGCCTCCTTAATCAGTTTCTGCTCCAAGTCGATATCACGGAATGCACGACCCGTCTCATCACCCGTAGTGGGCAGACCATCGTAAAACTTGATGGAAGCCAGTTTGACTGTGAGCAGATTCTTCTCGGCTGACGTACCACCAATGACAAAGGCGATGTGATAAGGAGGACAGGCAGCCGTACCTAAACTCTTCATCTTCTCTACGAGGAAGGGGATCAGTGTTCCCTCGTTCTGGATGGTAGCCTTGGTCATGGGGTAGAAGTAGGTCTTGTTAGCAGAGCCACCACCCTTAGCCACCATCACGAACTTATACTCAGCGCCCTCGGTAGCCTCAATGTCAATCTGTGCAGGGAGGTTACAACGGGTATTCACCTCGTCGTACATGTTCAGAGGTGCATTCTGCGAATAGCGCAGGTTGTCCTGGGTGAAGGTATTGAACACACCCAGCGAGAGCGCCTCTTCATCCTCGAAACCTGTCCAGATCTGCTGACCCTTCTCACCGTGGATAATGGCCGTACCCGTGTCCTGACAGAAAGGCAGGATACCCTTGGCAGCCACCTCGGCATTGCGCAGGAACTGCAGGGCTACGTACTTGTCATTCTCACTGGCCTCTGGATCATTGAGAATCTTGGCCACCTGCTCGTTATGCTCGCGACGCAGCATAAACTCCACATCGTGAAAAGCCTGCTGGGCCAGTAGTGTGAGTGCCTCCTTCGAGACCTTCACAATCGTCTTTCCTTCAAACTCGGCGGTCGTTACGCCTTCCTTACTCAACAAGCGGTACTCCGTCTTGTCCTCGCCCACCTGAAACATCGGGGCATACTTAAATTCTACTGTCTTAGCCATAAACGTATTTGTTTGTTAGTTACTGATTAATATCCGAATATTTCTTCTGTTGTCAGACGCTTCACAGGACCGATTTTCTCCAGCGCCTCCATATCGAGTTCCTTCTCATCACCGAGAATGATATAGCGACATGCCTTGTTGGCCATCTGTTCCTTCTCGAAGTTAACGATATCCTGCAGACTGACGCCGGGAAGAGCGTTATACACTTTCTCCATCATGTCATAGTCGATACCCAGACGCTTAGCAGACAGGTAGGCATTGAGGACTCCTGTCTTAGTGACGCGCCTGCTGGCAATCTGCTTTGTTACAGCATCTTTAGCAATCTGGAAGGCCGTCTCACTGGCAGGCATCTCGTTGAGAATCACATGGAACTGGTTCACAGCATCCATCATCTTATCGTTCTGGGTGATGATATAAGTCTGATAATACTCCTTCTCATCTTTCTTATTGGGTGTCACATAGTAGGCTGAAGCACTGTAGGCCAGACCACGAGCCTCACGCATCTCCTGGAAAACAATACCATTCATACCACCACCATAGTACTCATTAAAGAGATCTACCACAGCCTCCTGCTCAGGTTGCCAATCACGATTCTCGTTATGATACATCATCAGATAGATGTTCTTTGCATCGTAAGGAGCTATCAGAATCTCATTGGCTGTTGCTTCCTGACGCTTATAAGGTTTGCCCTGGGGAACATCGGCCAGTGTCTGAGCCGTCTGATGGATAGCACCCAACGTCTCTGAAAGTTCCTCTGGCGTCAACTTACCATAGTAGAGAACAGAATGCTTCAAATTAGGCAGACCAGCTATCAGCGAGAGTAATTGCTGGGGATCAGCCTCTTTGAGTTGCTGTTCACTCATATTGTCGCGCAGAGCGTTATGCTCACCATAGATGCCGTAGTTGATGAGGTATGAGAAGTTAGTACGCTGGTCTGTCTTCGCATCCTCACGAGACTTCTGGATCAGACCCACATACTGGTCGTACGACTCCTGATCAGCCTTGGCGTTTCTCACGACGTCTTCGAGCAAGGCCAGAGCCTCAGGCATCTGTGACTGGAGTCCGCTCAGCGAGATATTGATGTTGTCGGCATTTACGTTGACTGAGTAATTACAAGCCAACTTATAAAATTTCTGTTTCACCTCTGCTGCCGTCAACTTATCGGTACCCACATAGTCGAGATAGCCAGCGGCAATGTCGTAACGATTGTCGTCCTGCTGTCCGAACTCATAGCGGAACACGAGGTTGAAAAGATCGTTCTGGGTGTTCTGCTTGTAGTAAAGCGGCAACTTATCCTTGGTTTCTCCAATATAAAGATCCTTACTGAAATCCACGAACTTCGGAAGGATGGGCTCCACCTGTGACTCCTGAATCTCCTTTACGAAGGCACTCATCTGATCACGATTAGCCTGAATAGGTGTGATAGCAGGTTTGTCGATCTTCTTCTGAGTGGAATCCACACCCATCTTCTTATAAATGGTGGCATGACCATCCTTGAAGAAACGGTTAGCGAAATCGACGATCTGCTCTTTGGTCATCTTAGAGATACGATCCAGTTTACCTATCTGCTGCTCCCACGATTTTCCGTTGATGAAGGCACTCATGAACTGACGGGCACGCCAAAGGTTGTTGTCGAGGGCTTTCTGGTAGTTCAGTTTCATGTTATTGATGACACTTGGCAGAAGGTCGTCAGAGAAGTTACCTTTCTTCAGATTCTCAATCTCGCCCAACATCAGGTCTCTTACCTCCTCAAGCGACTGCTCGGGCTTTGGCATACCATTGAGGATAAACGAAGAATAATCCTGCTCGTCATACAAACTAGCCCAGGCACTTAAAACCTTCATCTGCTGGTTCAGGTTCAGATCGAAGATACCAGCCTTGTCATTGCTCAACATATAACTAATCACGTCGAGCGTGTCGCACTGCATGTCTGAGGCTTTCTTGGCGAGCCATCCCACCCATACGTTCTCCGCCTGCTGTCCGATAACAGCTGTATCCACAGGAGCCGTCAGAGGTTTCTGCACTGGGAACACTGGCTGAGTCACATCAGCACCTGGCTTCCAATCGCCGAAGTATTTGTCGATAATAGCGATGGTCTTGTCCATATCAAAATCACCAGCCATACAGATAGCCACATTATTAGGCACGTACCACTTGTTGAAGTAGTTCTTGATATTCGTGATCGAAGGGTTCTTCAGATGCTCCTGCGTACCGATAGTGGTCTGTGTACCGTATGGGTGCGTGGGGGTGAGTTTCTCGCCCATGGCTTTCCATACCTTGTCGCCATCGTCCGTCAGATAGATATTATACTCCTCATAGACAGCCTCAAGTTCTGTATGGAAACCACGGATCACCATATTCTGGAAACGGTCACTCTGGATCTTCGCCCAGTTCTCAATTTCATTGCTGGGGATATCCTCCGTATAGCAAGTGACATCGTTCGAGGTGAAGGCATTAGTACCCTGAGCACCAATGGCAGCCATCAACTTGTCGTACTCATTGGGGATGAAGTACTGGGCTGCGAGTTGGGATACAGAGTCGATTTCATGATAAGCCTGTTTGCGTGCCTCTGGATTAGTGAGTTTACGATAAGCCTCGTAACGCTGTTCAATCTCTGCCAGCAACGGGGCCTCAGCCTCTGGGTTATTAGTACCAAACTTATCTGTGCCCTTGAACATCAGATGCTCCAGATAGTGAGCCAGACCTGTGGTCTCAGCAGGGTCGTTCTTAGAACCCGTGCGTACAGCAATGTAGGTCTGGATACGGGGCTTCTCATCATTCACAGAAAGATACACCTTCAGACCGTTATCCAGCGTATAGATGCGTGTCTGCATCAGGTCACCCTTCACTGTCTCATACCTGTAATCCTTAGCCTGGGCACTCATGCCGAGCACCAAGGTACACAACGTTAGAAATAATCTAATTTTCATTTCGTATTTTAGTTTTCGTAATCTATTTCGTGATCCAGTTTCTCTACAAACTCGTCGAGCACATCCTTATCGACGTCACCCATAGCGTACTCCTTCTCGGCATCCTTACGGATCTCGGCGATCCAAGCACGACGGGCTTTCACATAGTCCTCACGGATACGTTCACAAGCCGTAGCATCAAGTTCGTCAAGATGATAGTAGTCGAGAATCATCTGATAACTCCAAGCCCAACGATATTCCCTGTAATGGTTATTGATCTCTGTGAATCGGTCTAGTACCTGCTGGATATTATCGATAGCACCAGACTTGATGTCATCCATCAGTCGCTGTTCCTCACTCTCTGGCAAGAGGAGTCCTGAGAGATCCACCCACTTGCCCTTACCCACAGAACTTATGGGTTGGCCGATATACCCCTCCTTCTGAGCACGCTTCAGCACGGCACCCATATAGATACGCAGGGCGATATCGTAGTACTTCAAGCCCTTACGCAGTGAAGAGGCATTGATCACATACTCATGGAAGTTATAGGTAGAGACATTGTCACCACTGGCCTGACGCAGGGATTCGAGGATCTTGATACCCTGTTGGATCTCTCCGACGGTGAAGGGCGAGAGCCAGTCGAAGTTAATGATACTCTTCTTTGACTGCTTCGAACGCTTGTCACGCTTGGGCCATTTCTTGATATCACGATACAGACCCACGGTGGTTATATTACGTCCTGGTACCAGATAACAGTCGTCACCGTATGCCATCAGATAAGAGAATGGCAGGTTACGGGTGTCAGGATGGTGCATCAGTTTACCGAAGCACACACTAAAAGCGCCAATCGTTGCAGGCATCAGGATGTATGAACCTGAGGCTGTCTTTGTACCACGCTCCAACGTTCCCCAGTGCAGTGGTCCCATCTTATAGGCATGGTTGGAGAAGTTGGTGCTTGAGCCAGCGTTATAGAACGAGAACTCACCACCGATTAGCAGTGAGCACTTATGGTGGGATGCAGAGAACGGTCCGCAGAAAGCGGCACAGGCCTCACCATTGGCCATGAACGAGTTGGCGAAGAACAAGCTGGCTTCAGCCGTAAAGCCATTGGTAATCTGACAGGCCTCACCCACGAAGCAATCCTGCATCTTCACAGAATTGTTGATAGAACAACCGTCACAGATAATCGAGTTCTCACAGATCACACCCGTACCAATGAACACAGGAGCGTCCATCGAACTCATCACCGTACATTCTGACAGACGGGCTGCACCACTGATCTCACAGTCGCCCTTGATCACCGTATTCGTGATATCCTTGGCATTGATGATCTTCACATTATTGCCAATATAGCCACGATCAGGTCTGGAAACGCGAAGTTCATCCTCGATCATCTGATGGAGGGTCTTCTTCAACACCTTGTCGTACTCGTGTTTCACCATGAAGGAAGCCAACTGACTGTTGAGCTCACGGAAGATCGTCACGTTACCGTCACCCATCTCATTGAGCACACTGATCACAGACCCCTCACCGTAGGTGGCATCGTCTGTGGTCTCGAGCGTACAGATATTGGAGATATAGCAGTCGTTACCTATCGTATAGTTGTTGATGTAGTTTCCCACCTTCTCTATCAGACAGTCATTACCCACTGTGACGTTTCTCAGTGTGGCATCATTGATACCTGAGTGCTTGAAGAATCCCTTGCTGACCTCCACCATCTTGTTAAAGGCTCCCAAACGGATGTCGCCATAGAAGATGACGCGATGGAAATTATAAGGTTTGAACTCCTCGTCAACCAATACTCGCTGCCAGTCCTCTGCCCAGCAGACATTCTTCTCTAAGACTTCAATTTCTGTTTGTGTCAGTTGTCTGTAATTACTCATAATCTTGATATAAAAAATCGTTATACGGATATTTCTGAACATGGAGTTCGCGCACCCGCTTATAGAGGGTATCACGCAACTCGTCAATATTCTCTTTCTGCCTGGCGGAGATAAAGAGACACTCCAGATAGTGCTGGTTCTCGCCCGTACGGGCCATCCAGGTCTTCTTCAGATCCTCGAGTGTGTAGTTTTCCTTGGTGAGAGGTGTCAGGTCGTCTTCTTCTTTCTCCACCCAGGTATAGGCGTCGATCTTGTTGAACACCAGCATCGAGGGCTTGTCAGAGCAACCCAGTTCCTTCAGAGTTTCCTCCACCACACGGATCTGGTCTTCAAAGTCCGGGTGTGAGATATCCACCACATGCACGAGTAAATCAGCCTCACGCACCTCGTCGAGGGTGCTCTTGAAACTCTCAACCAAGTCGGAGGGCAACTTACGGATGAATCCTACCGTATCAGCCAAGAGGAAAGGCAGGTTCTCGATGGTCATCTTGCGGACAGTGGTGTCAAGCGTGGCGAAGAGTTTATTCTCAGCAAACACCTCACTCTTGGCCAACAGGTTCATCATCGTACTCTTGCCCACATTGGTATAGCCCACCAATGCCACACGGATCAGGCGACCACGGTTCTTGCGCTGGGTGGTCTTCTGTTTGTCAATATCAGCCAGACGCTGTTTCAACAGAGTGATGCGCTGGAGGATGATACGACGGTCCATCTCCAACTGCGTCTCACCAGGACCACGCAGACCTACCGAACCCTTACCGCCTCCAGAACCAGAGCCACCACCCTGACGTTCCAAGTGTGTCCACAGTCTCTGCAGACGGGGGAGCATATAGCGATGCTGCGCCAGTTCCACCTGTGCCTTTGCCTCAGCCGTCTGGGCGCGCATGGCGAAGATATCTAATATTAAAGAGGTACGATCGAGGATCTTCACCTGGAGTTCCTTTTCGATATTACGGATCTGCTTGGCAGAGAGTTCGTCGTCGAAGATCACCATACCCACAGGCTGGGGGGCATTGGTCTCGTCCAACAATCCTTCTGCAAAAAGTGAGGCGTCCTGGGCATCAAGCCACTCATCATAAGCATCCTGACACTTCTTGATATATTCCTTGATTTCCTGAAGTTTGCCGCTGCCCACGTATGTTGTCTGACTCGGGCCTCCCACCTTTTGGGTAAAACGCTTCACCGTCACAGCCCCTGCTGTGTCAGCCAGGAACTCCAGTTCATCAAGATATTCCTTAGTCTTGGCTTCGTCCTGCTCCTTGGTGATGAGTCCCACCAGCACCGCAGTTTCAGCCTTGGCTTCTGATATTACAAATTCCTTCATATTGGATGCAAAGATAATGAAAATCCGTCATAGATGAGGCCGATTAACACAGATTAATAAAAAAAAAGTCTGCATAATCATTTTTTTTTTTTGAAATTTTGTATTTTTGCACCAGAATTACGAACCAAAAAACAACAAACATTATGAGAGTAATCATTCAGAACGACTATCAGAAGATGTCGCAGTGGGCAGCAAACCACGTTATTGAGCGTATCAACGAGTTTAAGCCGACACCCGATCACAAATTTGTGCTGGGCCTTCCTACTGGTTCTTCTCCCGTTGGCATGTACAATGCCCTCGTAGAGGCCAACCGTGCAGGAAAAGTATCCTTCAAAAATGTGATCACGTTCAATATGGACGAATACGTAGGTCTGCCCGAGGCCCATCCTGAGAGTTATCATGCCTTCATGGCCCGTAACCTTTTCGACCACATTGACTGTCCGAAGGAGAATATCCATATCCTCAACGGTAATGCCCCTGACCTGCAGGCAGAGTGCAAGCACTATGAGGAGATGATCACCGAGGCTGGTGGCATCGACCTGTTCATCGGAGGCATCGGCCCTGATGGTCATATCGCTTTCAACGAGCCCGGTTCTTCACTGCGTAGCCGTACCCGTATGAAGACCCTCACCACAGATACCCGTATTGCCAACAGCCGTTTCTTCGGTGGCAATCCTGAGAATGTACCTGCTCACGCCCTGACCGTTGGCGTAGGTACTGTGATGGATGCCCGTGAGGTGATGATCCTGGTGAATGGTCATGGTAAGGCTCGCGCCATGCAGGCTGCTGTCGAGGGTGCCGTCAACCACATGTGGACGATCTCTGCCCTGCAGATGCATGAGCATGGTATCATCGTCAGTGACGAAGAGGCTGCCGACGAACTGAAGGTTTCTACCTATAAGTATTTCAAGGATATTGAGAGCGACCAGTTACTGTAATGAGAAAACTACTATCTATTATCTTTGCAACGTCATCAGTCCTGGCATGGGCTGGTGACGTTACTGTTTCATCACCTGACAACAGGTTGCAGGTGAGAGTGAGTGATGCTGGCGGACGACTGTATTACACGGCCACGCTCGACGGTCAGGAAGTGTTGCAGCCCTCGGCCTTAGGACTCAAGACCAGCATCGGCGATCTCACCAAAGGTCTGTCGATCGTCGATACCAAGACAGGTGTCATCGATGAGCATTACACAATGCGAGGCACCAAGGCCTCCTCGGCTGATTATAAGGCCAACGCCCTGACTCTGGATCTCAGGAATCAGGATGGCAGGGTGTTCAGCATTCTCTTTCAGGTCTCTGACCGTGATATCGCCTTCCGCTACGAGATCCCCCGTCAGAAGATAGGGCACTCGGAGGTGAAGCGTGCACGCATCCTGTCCGAACTCAGTAGTTTCAACTTCCCTGAGGGTACCACCACCTTTATCTCTCCGCAGATAGGCCCTGAGTCAGGTTGGGAACAGACAAAACCCAGTTATGAAGAAGGCTACTCTGCTGATGCCCCCATGGACACGCCCTCACAGTATGGTCATGGCTACATCTTCCCTGCCCTCTTCCACCTCACACTGGGGACTGACCCCTCTGTGAGCAGCGAAGCGAATTACAGGGGGTCTGTCCCCGGTGTGAGGTCAGAGGCTTGGATCCTGCTGTCTGAGACCGGTGTCGGTTCAAACTATTGTGGCAGCCACTTATCCGACTATCAGGCTGGCATGGGCTATACCGTCGCCTATCCTGACAAAGGAGAGAACAACGGCTTTGGAGCCGACTTCGCAGGCATCCCCCTGCCTAATGAGACGCCATGGCGCACAATAACCGTAGGCAACAGCCTCAAACCCATTGCAGAAACCACCATCTCCTACGACCTGGTGAAGCCGCTCTATGAGCCTTCTACAGACTACCAGCCAGGCCGCTATACCTGGAGTTGGCTGCTCTGGCAGGATAATTCCGTCAACTACGAGGATCAGGTGAAGTTCATCGACCTGGCCTCCACAATGGGCTTTGAGTATTGTCTCGTCGATAACTGGTGGGACACACAGATTGGCCGCGACCGTATGCCTGAACTCTCCAAGTACGCCCAGTCGAAGGGTGTACACCTCTTATTATGGTATAACAGCAACGGCTTCTGGAACGATGCCCCACAGACCCCTCGCAACTGCATGAACACGACCATTGCCCGTGAGCGCGAGATGAAATGGTTGCAGAGCATCGGTGTCAAGGGTATCAAGGTCGATTTCTTCGGAGGTGACAAACAGGAGACGATGCGCCTCTATGAGGATATCCTCAGCGATGCCAACCGCTATGGTCTGCAGGTGGTGTTCCATGGCTGTACGATTCCGCGTGGCTGGGAGCGGATGTATCCCAACTACGTAGCCTCAGAGGCCGTGCTGGCCTCAGAGAACCTGTTCTTTGGTGAGGGTGCCACCTATAGTGAACCCTTCGACCTTACCCTCCATCCCTTCTGTCGCAATGCTACGGCCTCGATGGACTGGGGAGGCATCATTATGAACAAATGGATGTCGCGCGACAATAAGAGCCGTCATACCCGTAAGACCACCGACATCTTCGAGATGGCCTCTGGTCTGATCATGCAGACCTCCGTACAGTGCGTGGCCATGCAGCCTAACAACCTCGATGAACTGCCCCAGTTCGAGATGGATTTCCTGCGTCAACTCCCCACTACATGGGAGGAGACGCGCTTTATCGACGGCTATCCCGGCAAGTATGTGGTGCTGGCCCGTAAGGCCACCAATGGCCGATGGTATATCGCAGGTCTGAACGCGAAGAAAGAACCGCTCACCCTGACACTCGACCTCTCTGCCTATGGCCCTCTGTCCCAACTTTACATCGACAATAAGAAAGGCGAACCCACGCTCTCTGCTCTCAAGACAGACAAGAAAGGCTTCGCGAAAGTAACCATCCAGCCGAATGGCGGACTGATTATCCAATAACCGATTTAACATGATGAAGAGAATCACATTATTCCTTTGGGTTCTGGCCTCCGTATGTATGGCGAAGGCAGAAGACGGCAGCCAGTTGTGGCTGAGATACCAACCCGTGAACAAGGCCAAAGTGACAGGTCCGGATTGTTTAGCAGCAGAAGAACTGCGGACGTACTATCAGGGTGAGACAGCCACGCTGACCCTCGACCCCAAGATGACCGATGATGCTTACCGTATCAGCGGCAGTACCATCACCGCCAAGAACGAACAAGGACTGCTCTATGGTGCCTACGCCCTGTTGAGAGGGGAGAGCGGCTACTCCGCCCCCTACTGGAAACTGCGTATCCTGAACCACTGGGACAACCCCAACGGCACCGTGGAGCGCGGTTTTGCGGGAAAGAGTATCTTCCTCAACCCCGATCCGGAACGGATCAGGATGTACGCTCGCGCCAATGCGTCTGTCGGCATCAACGGCACTGTGCTCAACAATGTGAATGCCAAGCCAGAGGCACTTTCAACAGAGAGTCTGCAGAAGACGAAGGCCATCGCCGACCAGTTGCGTCCCTACGGCATTCGTGTCTATCTCTCCATCAACTTCGCCTCCCCCATCAAGGTGGGCGGTCTGGAGACTGCCGACCCGCTCGACGCCAAGGTTGTCCGTTGGTGGAAAGAGAAGGTGAAAGAGATCTACCGTTTGATTCCCGACTTCGGTGGCTTCCTGGTGAAGGCCAACTCCGAGGGTGAGCCAGGCCCTCAGGACTTCGGACGTACCCATGCCGACGGTGCCAATATGCTGGCCCGTGTCCTGAAGCCCCACAAGGGCATCGTGATGTGGCGCGCCTTCGTCTATGCACCCCAGAGTCCCGATCGTGCCAACCAGGCCTACTTGGAGTTCATGCCGCTCGATGGTCAGTTTGCCGACAACGTGATTATCCAGATCAAGAACGGCCCCATTGACTTCCAGCCCCGCGAGCCATACAGTCCGCTGTTTACCGCCATGCAGAAGACGCAGATGATGGTGGAGTTCCAACTCACACAGGAGTATCTCGGTGCTGCCAACCACCTGGTCTATCTCGCCCCGATGTGGCAGGAATTCTTCTCGTATGTGAAACCCGGCAGTCTGAAGGCGATGGCTGGTGTGGCCAACATCGGCGACGACACGAACTGGTGCGGTCACCACTTCGCACAGGCCAACTGGTATGCCTTCGGACGTACTGCATGGAATCCTGCGCTGAAGCCGGAGGAGATTGCCGACGAGTGGATCCGCCAGACATTCTCTAATGATGAGCGGCTGCTCAGTCCTGTCAGACAAATCATGCAGGAAAGCCGTGAGGCGTGCGTCAAGTACATGATGCCGTTGGGCATTCACCACATCTTTGCCGGCACCCATCATTACGGACCAGAACCGTGGTATGCCCCGAAGGGGCTGAGAGCCGACTGGACACCTCCCTACTACCACAAGGCCGACTCCATAGGTATGGGCTTCGACCGCACCCTCACAGGCACGGCCAATGTCAGACAGTATCCAGAAGCGCTCTGTCGTCTCTACAACGATATCAACACGTGTCCTGAGAACCTCATTACATGGTTCCACCACGTGCCCTGGGACCACAAGATGAAGAGTGGACGTACGTTTTGGGACGAGCTCTGCCATCAATACGATGATGGTGTGCACGAGGCCCGCCGCTTCCTCACCGTCTGGGATGCCATGCAACCTTACGTTGATGCTCAGCGTTTCAGCGAGGTTCAGCGCAAGCTCCGCATCCAGGCCCGTGACGCTGAGTGGTGGCGCGATGCCTGTCTGCTCTATTTCCAGACATTCTCCCATCGTCCCATCCCACAGGACATGGAGCATCCCGTCCACAACCTTGACGAGATGATGCAGTTCAGCATCCCCATCAGCATGTACGAAAATCCAGAGCACGGATATACCAAGTAGTGTGCACCATGGTTCATAACCCCTCTTGTGCGTAACCGCATCTCCGACGTACCTGATGGATTTCCTAGCGTATTCCTCGCCCACGCCGCCTTGCTTCTTGCGATTACTTCAATGGAGTAACAGAATTACTTCAATGGAGTAAAGTCGTTACTCCATTGAAGTAATCGCCTAAAGTACTGAGTTTCGGACGGCATGTACTTCCCTTTTCCAGAAACTCACAGCCGCTTCGCTGAGGACGCGTTCACATTATTATACCGTGATCTCGCCAGAGCCGAGACAGCGGTGGTGATCCTTGTCGTAGATGACACAGAACTGGCCTGGGGCGACACCGTGGATCTTCTCCTTGGAATGGACCACGAACTCACCAGCGCTGGTCCATTCGAGGGTGGCCGGGTGGTATTCTGGTGTGTGGCGGATCTTGAAAGTGACGTTAGTGACCCCATCCCCGGCCTCTCCCCTCGAAGGGGCGGGGAATGCTGAGGAGGTGAGGATATGGAAATCATGCACAGGGAAGTCCTGCTGATAGGCCGTCTCGGGGTCGTAGCCATGTGAGACGTAGAGGACGTTCTGCGCCACATCCTTCTTCACCACGAACCAAGGACCACCACTGAAGCCCATGCCCTTGCGCTGGCCGATGGTATGGAACCAGAGGCCACGGTGCTCACCAATACGACGGCCCGTCTCGAGTTCGATGACGTCGCCAGGCTGCTCGCCCAAGTAGCGACGGATATAGTCGTTGTAGTTGATCTTGCCTAAGAAACAGATGCCCTGTGAATCCTTGCGACGGGCATTCACCAGATGTTCGCGCTCTGCGATCTGGCGCACCTCGTCCTTCACGTAATGGCCAATGGGGAAGAGGGCTTTCTTAAGCTGCCAGTCGTAGATCTGCGCGAGAAAGTCCGTCTGGTCCTTCACGGGGTCAGGACTCGTACAGAGCCATTTTCTACCCTCGTCGTCGATCTCCGTCTGCGCATAGTGGCCTGTGGCGATGAGGTCGTAGTCGTGACCGCGCTTCTCGTCGAAGGCACCAAACTTGATGAGACGGTTGCACATCACATCAGGGTTGGGGGTATAGCCCGCGCGAACCTTATCCATCGTATAGCGCGTCACCTGATCCCAGTATTCCTTGTGGCAGTCGATGACCTCCAACTTACAGCCGTACTTATGCGCCACAGCCGTCGCCATCTCCAGATCCTCCTCAGCCGTACAGTCCCACTGCTCAGACTCCTCTGGACCTATGTTGATATAGAAACAGTCCGGATGCAGCCCGAGTTGAGCGAACTCATACACCACGACACTGCTATCCACACCACCCGACAGCAGCACGGCAATCTTCTTATTATCGATCTCTTTGATGTTCACGGCTGCAAAGGTACGATTAAGTGACAACAAATGACGAAGAACAATTTATAAATCTTGTTAAATATTTGAGGAAATCCATTGTCGAATGAAAAATAGTTTATATCTTTGCGATATCAAAATGATATCACTTTCATCAACCAATTAAAATAAATAAGGTATGGAAACAAAAGAGTATGCATTCAAGGGAATGGTAATGAACGGCTTCCTGATGCTGTTCGTCAACATCGCAGTAGCCATCCTGTCAATCGTAGGAATCGTGTATAGTATCATCCTGCTCGACAGCAGCAACGGCGCCTGTGGCGGTTGGCTGCTGGGCGGCAGTTTCCTGTTGCTCATCATCAACATCATCATGTGGTGCGGACTGATGATGCTGGAGCCCAACGAGGCCAAGGTGACCACTTGGTTTGGTAAGTACAGCGGCACCTTCTCGCAGACAGGTTTCTTCTGGATCAATCCGTTCTACGGCACCAAGAAGGTCAGTCTGCGCGCCCGCAACCTCGATGCCGAACCCATTAAGGTGAACGACAAGACGGGTAACCCCGTGATGATCGGACTGGTGCTGGTGTGGAAACTGAAGGACACTTACAAGGCCCTCTTCGAAGTCGATTCCCAGACGATGGCCTCCCAGCCTAATGCCGTGGGCAGTGACACGAAGGGACTGATGAACGCCTTGGAAAACTTCGTGCGTGTGCAGAGTGACGCCGCTTTAAGGCAGGTGGCAGGACAGTATGCCTACGACGATGAGGACACGAAGGCTGGTGAGCCCACCCTGCGCTCGAGTGCTGATGAGATCAACGAGCAACTGGAACAGAAACTCGACGAACGACTCGCCCTCGCTGGCATCGAGGTGGTAGAGGCCCGTATCAACTATCTGGCCTACGCTCCGGAGATTGCTGCCGTGATGCTGCGCCGTCAGCAGGCTTCGGCCATCATCACCGCCCGTGAGAAGATCGTGGAGGGTGCTGTCTCAATGGTGAAGATGGCCCTCGACAAACTCTCCAATGAGAACATCGTGGATCTCGACGACGACAAGAAGGCCGCCATGGTGTCGAACCTGCTCGTGGTACTCTGTGGAGACGAATCTGCCCAGCCCGTTGTGAACACAGGAACACTGAACCACTAATCTATGGCTGATAAGAGTACCAAGAGTTTTATCCTCCGCGTTGATGCTGAGACGATGAACGCTATAGAGGCCTGGGCTGCGGACGAGTTCCGCAGCACCAACGGCCAACTGCAGTGGATCATCACCGAGGCCCTCCGCAAAGCCAAACGGCTGCCCAAAAAGAAGAAAGACAATGGAACAGAACAACTTTGATATTAAGAAGATTAAGGTGCATCGCACCACAGAGGCTACCGTCTTTGAGGTAGCGTTCGCCATCGTGGCCATCATCGTATGGGGTCTGATCATCTGGCTCGTGCATCGTGCCCCCGACATTGTACCCACCCATTTCGATGCCTCAGGAAAGCCCAATGCCTACAGCTCGCCAATAGGAGCCACCATTCCCTGTGTCATTCTCACGATAGGAGCTATTGTCATGATGGTGCTGGCCTACTTCCCGCGACATATCAATATGCCCTTCAAGATCACGAATATCCGTCAGGTAGAACTCGCCATCCGACAATTACGAATCGTGGGCATCACCTTCCTGTTTTTGCCTTTGGCAGTAGCCTATATGATGCTGGGGATGAAAACACCATCAGCCACACCCATGTTGGTAGTGGTTGGGCTGATCTTCCTGGAGTTTATCGTAACGTCGATCCTGATCTACAAGGCGAAGTAGGACTATCACATCTTGTCGAACTGATCCTTCAGCCAGTCCATGCGGATGTTGAGCCACTCCTTGAGATTCTCCACCTCATTCATATAGGATCCCCAGACATCCCTGTTTCTCCATGTCTTGTTGTATAACACCTGCCACTTGTTGTCGTTCTCTTCAACAGATAACTTCAGATAATTGGCATCGGCATTGATCTCTGCCATGATGGCGGACTTCTTTGAGTAGAAATACTGATAACGCTCCTTCACCAGTTGTACGAAATAGGGATCCCTGAAGAGTTGCGATATCCACGCCTGATTCTTGATCTGGAACCCTTGCGGACGACTGTCACAACCGTCACCGCTGCTATCTGCGTTACCAAAGGCGATATCATAATCCCATAGGGGACCCATGAAGATCTTCTCACCAGGCACCCATGTCATATAGGTGCTTGACCATCGGATAGCATCCCAGGTCTTGGCGATCTCATTGATGACATACCATTCTACCATCGACTCTGCATCGAAGTACTTGCGCCATCCTGTATCCGGGTCTTTGAAGTTACTGCCATAGAGTGCTGTTTCTGCTTCATAAATATGACTCTTGGCCTGATTGAATTTCTGATCATACATCTTGACCGCTGGTGCCTTGATATTAACAGGTTTAGGCAGATGATTCGAGTAGAAATATCTGGCATCAGCCTCTCCTGGAGCATAGGCATCTATTTCCAAAAGGAATCCATCGTCTCCGATGTCAACTCTGTGTTTCGACACGTTGACCTTCTCAGCAATCTGATATGTTCCCTGATACTTGCCATTCAAGAACACTTCAGCAAAGCGGGTTCTGGGCGTCCAAGAGAGTTTGCTGATGCTGCCCAGATAGTATGCCAGCCTGTTACGGATCATCGACTTGTCGGCATAGTTAGCCAAGAATGCCCACATCTTGCCAGAAGGCATGCCAAGGATGCTCTCCTTGTTCTCGAACATCACCTTATAGGGCTTCTTGGGGAGGTCCCATGTGGAGTTGCCCCTACCTCTGATCTGCATATCTGCCTCAAACACATCGCCTGCAGAACGCGTGACCACGTCTTCCTGGATCTTAATATGCCCTTTCTTAAATTCGTACTTTGAATAAATATCCTTACCGTCATTCGTATCTATCCAACATACGGGCAGCCCCGTGAAGGCATGGATCTGCACCTGATAGGTTCTGGAACTTGCCCCATTTTCCACCTTTAGCTCGACGGGGCGGCTGAAATCAACAAGGGTGACATCACTGACTATCGGGCTATTATCAATGCTGACATCTCCGACGCTCGTGAAATGCGGTATGAAGTGTTTGTCACTGGCGATATGGGGTACCCAACCCTCAATCAGGCTGTCACCGATAATCTCACAATAAACATTACTGATCAGGTTCGAGGCATTCTGAGATTCCAGGAATTGGAACTCCAAGATACAAGGTTCTGTAACCACGGTGGTCGTATCGGGTACATACACCGTATCACGCTCATACACCGTATCACGTACGATCACCGTATCAGGCGTCGTCTTTCCAGGAACGCCCGTATTCCCTGGTTTTTCGGGCTCCGCTGCATCTTCACTCGTTGAACATGAAAAAAACATGCAGAAAAGGGTCAGAGCAAACGCGAGACCAAAGGTTTTTCCTTTCATATATCCTCCAACTTTAGAACCTTCTCAACAATCGGTGCCATGTCGTAGTATTTATACTCCGCCAGACGTCCTCCAAAGATAACATGGTCTTCATGGGCTGCCAACTGGTGATACTTTGCTGCCATCGCATTGTTGCGCTCATCGTTGACAGTATAGTAGGGTTCCATGCCTTCCTGATACTCCGTAGAATATTCGCGGCTGATCACCGTCTTCGGACAGTTATAGACCGCGTCGCCAAACATCTCAAAATGCTTATGCTCGATAATACGGGTGTAAGGAATCTCCCGTTCCGTATAGTTCATCACCGCATTACCTTGGTAGTTAGGCACATCCAGAACTTCTTCTTCGAACCTCACGGTGCGCCAGTCCAGTCTTCCAAACTGATAATCATAATACGCATCAATGGCTCCCGTATAGACAATCTTGTCGGCCACACTCTCCCAGTAAAAGCGGTTTTCAAGGAAATCGGTATTCACCCGTGTCTCCACGCCCTCCAGAAGTCCGTCGATCAGTTGGTTGTATCCTCCAATGGGAATACCTTGATACTTGTCGTTGAAATAGTTGTTATCATAGACGAAGCGCACAGGAAGGCGCTTGATGATAAAAGCCGGAAGATCGGTGCACTTTCGTCCCCATTGTTTCTCCGTATAGCCTTTGATCAGTGTCTCATAGATATCCCTTCCTATCAGCATCAGGGCCTGTTCCTCCAGATTACGAGGCTCGGAGACTCCTGCGGCCTGCATGGCAGCCACAGCATCAGCCTTCTGCTCATCAATCTTCCGTTTAGCCTCTTCTGGGGTGGTCACGCCCCACATCTGATAGAACGTATTCATATTAAAGGGGAGGTTATACTGTTTCCCCTGATAGTTGGCTATCGGCGAGTTCGTATAACGGTTGAAGGGTACGATGGCATTTACGAAATCCCATACCTTCTTATTATCCGTATGGAAGATGTGAGCCCCATACTTATGCACATGGATCCCCTCTACCTCCTCACAATAGATATTCCCGCCCAAATGAGGACGCTTGTCAATGACCAAGCATTTCTTACCCTTCTGTCTGGCGAGATAGGCAAACGTGCTGCCATACAAGCCTGCACCTACTATCAGATAATCGTACGCTTTTCTCATCTTCATTTACGCTTATAGAAATACAACCGACGGCCAGCCCCTTCGCCCGTGACAGCCTGAAGGGCATAGTCGTGGATTACCTTGATGCTATCCAGAGACAAGGACACCCTCTCTTGGAACGGCTCTGCCGTGATCACCCAGACAGGGTTAATCCTATCAAAACTCTCCTTTTCGGATTTCAGGAGTCTCTCCGAAATCGGCAACTGGAAATGGAGCATTACCCTGTTGGCCTGTGTCACACCATGTCTGTTCAACACGGCCAAGCCATCGAAACTGGCACTGTTCCAGATACGGTCTTTCTCCTCCCCAGGTATCTTCTGAAACACCTTGTCGGCCTTATCATAGAACACCTGATCCTGATGAAGGCCCAGATTAGCCATATAGAATTTCAAGGGAATCAGGAAGAAAAACATTAAGAGGACCAGCGCCTTCTGCCATCTGTTCAATGCCTCGTACAGGTAGGCTGTCGCGACAACCGTAACAGGTGCAAAGATAATAAAATAATTACCCCAACCCTTGTTTCCTAAGGCAACAAAAGAGCCGACATAGCATAGAGCAATCAAGACATTGAGCGTCGTCACTCTTTTTTTCAGGAACAACAGCGACAGGATTACCAGTGTCGTCAGGCCATAGAACAGATAAACACGTCTTCTGTCAGTTGACACAGCCGTGGGGGCAGACATATATTCAAAGTTGAATGTAAAGGTGCCGTATATCATCTCTTCGACGCCCTGGCTGCCATATAATACCCAGATCGCCAGACAACAGACGGCAATGAAACAGGCCCAACCAAGGAACATCACGACCAAGGACTTCATCAAGTTGACTGGTGTGACCGTTGTTTTCCTGTATAGATGATAGACCGTATAGACCAAGACAGCACAACATGGGGCTGCCATGTTATTGATTCTCAGGAAGGTGACGACCCCAAGCGATATACCCATCAGGAAAAACACTTTAGCCGAGATCTCTTTATCCTCCACGAAATGCCTGACGAATACATACAGGCAATAGCTGATAGGTAGCAGACTCCACTCCTCAGTGAGGTTTCCGTCGGAAAGAACCAGGATATAGGAGAACAGACCAATGACCACCGGCCATATTGTGTTACGCGACTTGACAAACAGGGAGGCTATCAGCCACCAGATGTAGGTAACCGCCGCGATATTGACACAGAAAAGTAGAAACAGGCCCCATCTTCCCGGGATCAACCACTGGCTGAATGCATTGATGAAATAGACGACTGGTCCTTTATGGTCAAACAGATCCAGATACAGCACCTTCCCCTGAAGCATGGCCAGCCCCATCTGCTTGAAGACCAACGAATCACAGCCTTCATATACCCCGAGAGGGGTGATGGAAATGGCCAGAATCAACTGATAGCTGATGGTGACCAAGAGTATTAGGAGGAACACGCCCCATCTGCCTTTCACTGAAACACTGTTCATCACCGATTGTTCTTGAGATTCCTATTGATAGTCCTGAAGTCACCCAGCGCCTTCCAACCGATCTTCATGATGCGCTTCATGTTGATGGAGTTGACCCCACCCTGACGTGGTCTGAAGGTAATGGGATACCAGCCGATGCTGTAATCCCATTTCTTGGCAATGGCCGAAATGGCTACATTACACAGAAAATAGTCATGGGGAATCACGTCCATGATACGCTGCAGTTTGTCAGTGCGCATAAGGCGGAAAGGCGTATTGGCATCCGTCACCCATTCATGGAACATCAGCCAGACAATCAGCCGTAGCGTCTTGCTGACAAAAACCCTGTTGGCACCGTCCTGACGACCTTTCCTAACCCCTATCTGGAAATCGTAACGATCGCGGTTCTCCCACATCTGCCAGAACTCATCGGGATTGGTCTGTCCATCACTGTCCGTCTGAAACACATAATCGGCCCCTTGGGCGATGGCATAACGATACAGATAGAGCACAGTGGCACCATGACCGCTGTTGGGCTTATCCAGCGGCTCCAACAACGGGTATCGTTCCTTCAGACTCTGCATGATGGCATAGGTATCATCCTTACTGCCGTCATTGGCGATCACCAGTCTGGCCTCGCCCTCTGCCGAGAGTTTCAAGACAACGGGATACCACTGTCTGATGGTTTCTTCAATATTCTTTGCCTCATTATAGGCCGGCATCACCAGATACACTTTCTCCATGCTCATTCGGTTTAAAAGTGAAATATTTGTTCACAAGGAACTGGAAGAAGACTACCAGTACTATTGACAGCAGCTTCGACACGATTTTGTTCAGTGCAAACGTATTGATACAGGTATAAAGGATCAGGTTACTCAGAAGGAGTCCTGTAAAACCGACGCAAAGGAATATGCCAAAGCGACGGCCTGTTTTATCCTTCACCTTGAAATTATAATTGCGGTTCAGTATGAAACTGGTCGAAATACCAGCCACGACACTGATACAGTTGGCTGCAATATAATGCACCCCAAACACTTGTACCAATAGCGTATAGATGGCAAAGTCAAGCCCCGATGAAAAAGAGCCGATGATGCCATACAGGATCAAGTGGTGAAACTTCTGGTACAGTGCCTTTATGAGATCCTTCATGCCAATTACTGATTATTACAACTAATCATTCTGCAAAGATACAGCATTTTTCTGAATTAACGTTAAAAAAATATAGAAATTTGTGATCTAACAGGAAATCTCCTTAATTTTGCGATATTTGAATGCGGCAAGTCATCAAAAATGAAATAAAACTATGGTAGAACTACGAAATGACCAACTCTCCATCCTCGTATCGGAGAAAGGAGCCGAACTTCAAAGCATCAAAGATGCTGACGGCAAGGAATATCTTTGGCAAGCAGATCCCAAGTACTGGCCACGCCACTCCCCCATCCTTTTTCCTCTGGTGTGCAGTGTCAACGATGAGACCTATCGTATCGAAGGCCACGAGTACCACCTGCCGCGCCACGGCTTCGCCCGTGATGCCGAGTTTAAGTTGATTTCCCAAAGTGAGCGTAAAGTCACCCTTGCCCTCGAATCCTCCGAAGAGACAAGAAAGGTCTATCCCTACGACTTCACTCTCAGCGTCAGTTACGTGCTCGACGGTAATCGGATCGGTGTTATCTGGCATGTCCACAACACTGATACGCGCGAGATTCACTTCCAGATTGGCGGACACCCGGCTTTCAACATACCAGACATGAAGGCTGGCGAAAACCAATACGGGCGCATCCGTCTTGACAACGAAGAACCAATGGATGCCCTTCACAGCCATGGCGATGGCTCCCACGACATGGACGAGGTACCCTTCGTCGAGGCTGAAGACGGTATAATGGAATTCTCTAACAATACCTGGCGCAACGATTCTATTAAAATCCACAAGTGCCAGCTCCATCGTGCCGAACTGCTCAACAAGGCCGGCGAGCCCGAGGTGACCGTCACCTTCCGCACACCTGTTGTCGCTTTCTGGAGTCCCTATGGTAAGGAGGCGCCTTTTGTCTGCATCGAACCTTGGTACGGCATCGGCGATCCTCGCGGTTTCAAGGGCGAGTTCAAGGACAAGCCCCTGATGAACCACCTTCAGCCTGGAGCCAGTTTCATGAGCAAATACGAAATAACGATCGGATAGAGGGTATCCCACCAGATAGGATCATCCGATATCGGATTTAATAAGCTTCGCGATATTTGGAGTCATCCTTGTCGTCCATCATGGAAAGATAAGACTGGTAGCGGCTCTGGGCGATATAATGGTCTTCAAGGGCCTGCAACACGGCACAGCCCGGCTCGTGGGTATGGGTGCAGTTGGAGAAACGACAGTCCTTGGAGAATCGGAAGATCTCGCGGAAGTAACTGGTGAGTTCCTCGGGCTCCATGTCGAAGGTGCCGAAGCCTTTGATGCCCGGCGTGTCGATGAGCCAGCCCTTCGACGAACTCAGGGATCGCTGAGAGGTTAGAGGAATCATCTCAGAAAAGGTGGTGGTATGCTGACCTGTGTTATGGGCATCGGAGATCTCGGCGGTACGGAGGTTTACGCCAGGCACCAACTGATTAATCAGCGTTGATTTCCCCACGCCGCTGTTGCCGCTGAGCAGGGTGATTCTGTTTTCAAGCAATGGGCGCAGTTCCTCCACACCCTCCCCCGTAACCGCAGAAATGGCACGGCACTCGTAGCCAATGGTCTCGTAGAGGGAGATCATCATCTGCTGATAGCGCAGCATATCCTCACTGAGCAGGTCTGTCTTATTGAACACCAACACAACAGGCACGCGATAAGCCTCTGCAGAAGCGAGGAAACGGTCGATAAAAGTAGTAGAGGTCTGGGGGTGATCCACCGTCACAATCAGGAACGCCTGATCAACGTTGGCGGCAATGATATGGCTCTGTTTGGAGAGATTCTGCGACTTACGGATGATGTAGTTACGACGATCCTCGATATCAGTGATAAAGGCAGTACCCTCAGCGTTTGTCACTAACTCCACACGATCACCCACCGCCACTGGGTTCGTGCTGCGGATACCCTTCAGGCGAAAGTTTCCCTTCACCTTAGAATCAATCAGCTGGCCATCGTCCGTCAGGACGGTGTACCAGCTGCCAGTATTCTTGACGACGAGGCCCCTCATCCTACACCGTCATGATTTCCTTGTTCTTCGCGGCAATCAGTTCGTCGATCTTCTTGATGAACTTGTCATGGATCTTCTGAAGTTCCAGTTCGGCATCCTTCTCGTTGTCTTCGCTCAGTCCGTCCTTGATGGCCTTCTTCAGTTTCTCTTTGATGTCAGCACGAACATTGCGCACCTCGACCTTAGCTCTCTCGGCGATCTTATTACACTGCTTAGTGAGGTCGCGACGACGCTCCTCCGTAGGCTGTGGGATATTCAGGCGGATTACCTCACCATTGTTCTCTGGGGTGATACCTACATCGGAGTCCATGATGGCCTTCTCAATGTTCTTAATCTCCTTGCGATCCCAGGGCTTAATGGCAATGGTACGAGCATCGGGCACTGACAGGTTAGCCACCTGATTCAGAGGCACCTTACTGCCATAGGAATCCACGCGCACACCATCGAGGATGGCAATATTGGCACGACCTGCACGGATGCGGTTCAATTCGTCCTCCAGGAACATGGCTGCCATTTCCATGCGCTCCTCACTCTTCTTCAATGTCTCTTTTACGTCTAACATAATCTTACAGTTTTAGTCTTTCTGTTGACAAAAGTAAAACTTTTCCATGAAAATACCAAATGTTTTACAGTTTTTTGCATCATTTTCTCCAATAATATAATAGGTGTAAGGAACGAAAGCGGCTAAATACCATATTTGTGGTATGCAGAATAACCCTTATATGCGATTCTGTGAGTCAGAATTTCGCCGTACCTTTGCACCCAGAAAGATCAAGAACAAGTTAAACTTTTAAAACATTAAGATTATGGCAAAGATTGCGAAACAGTTGACCGACCTGATTGGCAACACCCCATTACTGGAACTCAGTAAGTTCTCAAAGGCAAAAGGTCTTGAGACCCCGATTATCGCAAAGGTGGAATTCTTCAACCCTGGCGGCAGTGTAAAGGACCGTATCGCATTGGCGATGATAGAAGATGCAGAGAAAAAAGGACTGCTGAAGCCTGGTGCCACGATCATCGAGCCCACCAGTGGTAACACAGGTGTAGGACTGGCTCTGGTATCAGCCGTGAAAGGCTATAAATTGATCCTGACGATGCCTGAGACGATGAGTATCGAGCGCCGTAACCTGGTGAAGGCCTATGGTGCAGAGGTGCGTCTGACTAGTGGCAAGGACGGTATGCCTGGTGCCATCAAGGCTGCTGAAGCCCTGCGCGACAGCATCCCCGGCAGCATCATCCTGCAGCAGTTTGAAAACGGAGCTAACCCCGCGAAGCACTATGCGACGACAGGTCCAGAGATCTGGGAACAGACAGAAGGTAAGATTGACATCTTCGTAGCTGGTGTAGGTACAGGTGGCACTGTCTCTGGTGTGGCCAAGTACCTAAAAGAGCAGAACCCCAACGTAAAAGTGATCGCCGTAGAACCTAAGTCTTCGCCCGTACTGAATGGCGGACAGAGCGGTCCTCATAAGATCCAGGGTATTGGTGCAGGCTTCGTGCCTAAAACCTATAATGGCACACTTATCGACGAGGTGTTCGACGTGGAGAATGACGATGCCATCCGTGCAGGACGCGAACTGGCCAAGTCCGACGGTCTGCTGGTAGGTATCTCCTCTGGTGCCGCTGCCTATGCTGCCTCGGAGATTGCCAAACGTCCTGAGAACAAAGACAAGACTATCGTGGCCCTGTTGCCCGATACTGGTGAGCGTTACCTTTCCACCGTGCTTTACGCCTTCGAGGAATATCCACTTTAAATTGAATAACAGGTACATTTTTCTGCGCAAATGGCTCCAAAATGGGAGCTATTTGCGCTTTTTTCTTTGAAATATTTGGTTATTTGAGGAGAAACCATTATCTTTGCACGACATTACTACAGACTGAAAACCCGTATGAGCATACGACAATACCAACTCAGGATCTATCTGCTCTGCATCCTGATGGCAGGAACCCTGGCCGCACATGCCCAGAAAGAGAACATGGAGACGCTTTTCGACATCCATCATCTGCTGGCATATCTGGTGGCGGCATTCCTGATTATTGTATTCGTGATGCTTTTCTATAACCGCGTATTCTACTATCAGGAGAAAGATGCAAGAAGACAGTCGAACAGACTCAACATACAGTTGTCGATGATCCTCGACTCGAGCAAGACACAGACATGGACTTACGACATCGAGCGCGAACTCTATACGGTGGTGTCTGAACAGAATACCACGGAAACGAAATACACCTCCTTTGACTTCTCGCAATTCTACGACCGCAACGACTTCCAGGAACTGCGAAAAGCCATCATGATCATCAGCAAAGGCAAGAAACAGTCGGAAACAATCGATGTCAAAGGGAGCCTTCCCAAGAATCCAAGAGAGCGACAGCGGATCTATGAGATAAACGTTTCCGTGCTCCGTAGCGACAGGCGAAACAACCCCACCATTCTGCTGGGTATCCAGCACGACATCACAGGGGAGAAGGAGAAAATGGAAAAGGCACAAAGCCTATCCCTGCGCTACCATACGGTATTCGACTCCTCGCAAGTGGATATGATGTATTACGATGCTGACGGTTATCTGTCGGACATCAATGAAAAGGCGTGTGAAACCTTCCAGATCAACGACCGCAATGCACTGCTCAGAAGTAGGGTACATTACAAGGACATCCCCGCTCTGGCAGACTTGGACTATCAGCATATCGACAACTGCCAGATGTCGGTCATCTCTGACTTCAACCAAGTGAAGTCTGCCAGTGAACATCTGCCAAAGCCCAATAACGGGAAGAAATACTATTACGAGATGAATGTCAGCACCATCCGCGACGAGCAGGGACAGGTGCAGGGAATGGTCATCGCCGGGCGCGACATCACGGAGATGGTGGAGTCGAACCATCACCAACAGGAAGTAGGCAGACAACTTGACAAGACCACCAAGGAAATCAAGGCATACATCAATAATATCAACTACTCACTAAAGGTGAGTGACGTGCGTCTGATGAGTTATCACCCTGAGGTTCACGAACTGGAGATCTCGAGCGACCTGAACAAGACGCAATATAAGATGACACCGCTGCGGGCTGTCAGTCTGCTGAAGGAAAGCGAGCGCCGTAGGGCCAAAGGTCTGTTCCGTAGGATGGACAACTACCAGAAGGAGGTATTCAGCGATACTTTCTGCACTATCATGCGCGACAATAAGGGCAGGAATATCTACCTGAACTTCCATGTGATGCCTATCTATAACAAAGACGGTAGGATCACCCACTACTTCGGCATGTGCCGCAACGAGACGGAGATGACCTATACCGAAAGGAGGCTGCAGGAAGAGACGGCCAAGGCTCAGGAGACAGAGCAGTTGAAGAGTTCGTTCCTCCTGAACATGAGCTACGAGTTGCGTACGCCTCTGAATGCCGTCGTCGGTTTTGCCGAACTCTATAACGCCGAGCATAATCCGGAGGACGAGCCCATCTTCGCTGAAGAGATCAAGACGAACACCAACGTGCTGCTTGCGCTGATTAACGACATCCTGTTTATCTCACGTCTGGATGCCCATATGATTGAATTCAATTACCAGCCCTGCGACTTTGCTATGCTCTTCGACGGCTGGTGCTATATGGGATGGAGCACGCTGGGCCCAAACGTGAAGACCGTCGTGGAGAATCCCTATACGAAGCTCGACGTGAAGATCGACCAGCAGAATCTCGGCATGGTCATCCAGAAGCTCTGCATACACTCGGCCAATAGCATCCAAGAAGGAATGGTACGTGCCAAATACGAATACCGCCACGGTGAACTCATGATCACCATTGAGGATACAGGGCGGGGACTCACGCCAGAGGCCAGGGCCAGGATCTTCGACAGATTCTCACGTGAAGCAAGTGAAGAGAGACAGGGCACAGGCCTTGACCTACCGATCGTAAAAGAGTTGTTAGACCAAATGGGAGGCAACATTGAACTACAGTCTGAGTCAGGCAAGGGCACTGTCTTCTATGTCAGTATCCCCTGCGAGATGATCAGCCTTGAGAAGAAATCAGAAATAATCGCATAACACCCTGAATAAGATGAATATACTACTCACCGACATCACCACCAACAGCCACTATGCCGTACAGAGCGTTTCCATGCTCATGGTGCTGGTGGTGATCATCGTCTTCATCATCAGCGGGGTGCTCAACCGTATCAGCATCCTCCGCATCCGGAAGAATACGGATCGCATCAAGGATCTCTCCACCGTGCTGCAACAGACCCTGAACCTCAGTGGCAACTCCATCGTGAAACTCTCCATGCAGGATCACATGGGCTATAACATGCATGGTGACTTCCTGCCAAGGGATGGTATGAGTTATGAAGACAGTCTTGAATACATCCATCCTAACGACAGGTCCAACTATACCGCCTTTCTAAAGCGCCTCATTGACGGAGAATTGTCCGCGGAGTGTACCTTCCGCTGGGACACCAGCGGCAATGCGCATCTCGGACACTGGCGATACATAAACGACACTGGCATTGCCGAATTCCGGAACAAGAACCTGAAAACATCAGCGACCATCTATTGTACCCTGAAAGATAAAACGGAACAGGTGATACAGGAGATGACGCAGAACCAGTTGGCAGACAAATACCGCAGAGTATTTGAACAATCCATCACGGGTCTGGCCTTCTACGACAAAGACGGCATGCTGATTACCGCCAATAAGAAGATGCAGGAGATCTTGAAGTTCCAATCAGAAGATGATCCCTACTACTACGAAAGAGCCGTCTATGACCTGCCTACATTCCGTGAAATTCTGGACAACCGCCATCTAGAGGAAATGTCCTTCTGCAGAAAGAGCGTGGTTCTGGAGCGTGGCGTGAACTGTTATGTGGAGATGCGCATTCACCCCATCTACGATGAGAATGACGAACTCATCTATATCACGTTATCCATACGCGACGTCACACAGGAACGTCAGCTCTACCTACAGATCAAGGAGAACGACGAGAACACACGCCGCACCAACGAGGAGATCCAACAATATGAGACAGAACTACAATATGTGATGGAGAAGTGCAATATGCGCTTCTTCCGTACCTCATATAAAGACCGAACCTGTACCTTCTATAAGGGTATGAACGCTCCAGAGAAGCAGATCACCTTCGACGAACTGGTTGAACACTTCATCAACAGTCCATTTAGTAAAGGACAAGAAGGTCTGGAGAAGTACTTCAAAGAACCAAGAACCGACCTCACGCAGATGCACCCCTTCTTCCATGAAGGTGAAGACCTGCAGTGGAACTTCATCGACAGCGTGCCCTCGTATGACGAGAACGGCAAGTTGGAAGGTACCTACGGCGTCGTGCGCAATGTGAATACACTTATCGAAAAGCAGGAGCAACTGAAGCGTGAGACGGAGCGCGCCAACCAGTCTGGTTTGATGAAGAGTACCTTCATGGCGAACATGACGCACGAGATCCGTACTCCCCTGAATGCCATCGTAGGTTTCAGCGACGTACTGCCGATGCTCACCACCCCAGAGGAGAAACAGGAGATTATCCGCGTGATCATGAACAACTGTGACATGCTGATGCGCCTCATCAACGATGTGCTCGCCGTCTCGGAACTGGAAGGTGGCAGTATCAGTATCCAGCCCATTGAGACAGATTTCGCCAAGGCCTTCGACGATATGTGCATCTCACTGTCACAGCGCGTGCAGACGCCAGGCGTGGAGTTTATCGCCGACAACCCCTATTCGACGCTTGTTACTACCATCGACAAGGAACGCATCCTACAGGTGCTCACCAACTTCGTCACCAACGCTGTCAAATACACCCAGCAGGGACATATCAAGGTGGGCTACGAATACCGTGAGACAGATGGTGGCGGACTCTACCTCTACTGTGAGGACACAGGTGCCGGCATCCCGAAGGAATCACAGGCGAAAGTCTTCGAGCGTTTTGTGAAACTCAACGATTACGTACAGGGCACAGGTCTCGGACTGAACATCTCCAAGGCCATCGCAGAGAGTTGTAAGGGTGACATCGGCGTCAACTCCGAAGGCGAGGGCAAGGGTTGTACCTTCTGGGTATGGATCCCCTGTAAGGCAACCATCAGCAACTAATGAACATAACACCTCTATCATGAAACGACATACCATATTAGCAGTGCTTTTGGCATGCTGCTCTATCACCACAATACAGGCACAGCCTGACAGCACCAGGACGTTCACCACGGAGCATCCTCTCATTTATGAGGACGCCTGGGATCTGTGGCCCTACGTGTTCCTGAATGAGAACGGAGAACCCGACGGCTTTAACATCGACCTGCTGAAACTGATCTTCAAGGAACTGGATATCCCCTATGTCATCAAACTGAAACCAACGCTCGACGCACAGGCAGACCTGAAGAGTGGCAAGTCAGACCTGATGCTGAGAATGGATGCCGACTTCTCGCGTGGCAATTCTTCCTATGGAAGAAGCATCGTACAACTATTCACGCACAGTGTCGTCATGCCTAAGGACCGTATCGTCAACATTGAGTCGGGTAAGAGTCTGTCGCGCTACACCGTCATCGTCCATGAGGGCAGTTTCAGTCACCACTTGATCAAGGACAAAGGATGGGCTAAGGAGATTAAAGCCTACGACGACATGAAGGAGGCCATCCAGCATGTCAGTACAGCCAATGAGGGCATTATTGTATGGAACACCATGTCGCTGAAATGGCTGATGCGGAAATTCCACACAGACAATCTGACCATTGTACCTATCGACCTCCCCTACGGAGAATACAAGTTTATGTCGAAGAACCATCCACTGTTGGAACAGATTGACAGCGTCTATACCAAGTTGCGCGCCTCAGACCGTCTGCAGCCCATCCAGAACAAGTGGTTCTATCCTGACCGTAAAGAATCAGGAATTCCCGAATGGGTATGGAAAGTGGCATCCGGACTGGGCATTGTCGCACTCTGCCTGATTATCTATTACTTCTACTACCGTATCCGGGAACAGAGGATGACCAAGGAACTGAGGAAAAGCAATAACCGCCTGTCGCTGATCCTGAGAACCAGCCATGTCGGTCTGTGGATCTATCATGTCATGACCAAGACCTTCATATGGATGGATGAACAGGGAAAGCCGGTGCGCAATTCCACTATAGACGAGTTCGCCTACCGCTATCATCCAGATGATGTGCGGAAGATCAACCAAGCCATTGACGACATCATCCGTCAGAAAGTGAAGACAGTGGACCTCAACATCAAGGCCTTCGAAGAAAATAACGGCAGGGACGCACGCCACTACACCCTGTCACTTTCCGCCATGCGCCAGGATAAGAGCGGGAAGCCCGTCACTATTCTTTGCACACGTAGCGATATCACCAACGAACTGCTCCGTCAGATGAAAGTCAAAGACACCATGCTGCGATACCAGGCCATCTTCCAGACCGCCATGATCGATATGGTGTCTTATGACCAGTACGGTATTATCCAGGATATCAATGAGAAGGCCCTTACTGCCCTGGGAACAGATATCGAGACCATCAGGAAAAAGAAAATCTCCATCAACGATGTGCTCGGCATGGAGGTCGATCTGGAACACTTCGAGCTGACGTATCTGACGCAGATATCGACCGTGTCAGATGACCGCGCACTCAACAAGATATTGAAGAGGAAGAAACTCTTTTACGAACTGCAGCTGCTTCCCATCCACGATGTCAATGGCAAACTGATTGGTATCTTCGGCACTGGCCGTGATGTCACTGAGACGGCCGAGTCCTATCATCAGTTGGAGAAAAACGTAGTGGCACTACAGCATGCCAACGACGAGATTTCCGAATATATCCACAACATCGACTACGTGCTCACGGTGGGAGGCATCCGTATCGTGAAATACGATGTCGAGACCCACTTGCTCACCATCTTCAGCGAGGCAAACAACGTGGAATATACCCTGACACAGACGCGACTGATGAATCTTGTTGATGAACGTTACAAGAAGAAGGTGGAGCGTCTTCTCAACAGTATGGACAACCAGACCAGCGGCACCGTTCATTTCGAAGTAAAGACCACGATCCATGGCAGAAACAGAAAGATTCTCCATCTGCAGTTCCACTTCATACCCTATCACGACAAGAGCGGCAAGATCAAGGATTACTTCGGCATGTGCCGTGACATCAGTCAGTTGAAGGATATTGAGGAGAAATTGGCAAAGGAGACGCTCAGGGCCCAGGAGGTGGAAGTGGTGAAGAACGCCTTCCTCCATAACATGTGCTTTGAGATCCGCACCCCGCTTAACGCTGTCGTAGGCTTTGCGGAACTGTTCCAGATGGAGCACTCACAGGATGACGAGATCGTCTTTATCAACGAGATTAAGGAGAACTCCGCCAAACTGCTCAAGCTCATCAACGACATCCTCTTCCTCTCGCGCCTTGATGCCGACATGATCACCATGAAGACGCACCCAGTGGACTTCGCCCAAGCCATAGAGCAGAAATGCGAGGGCATCTGGGGCAACGACAAGAATCCCGACGTGGAGTATATCGTCAAGAAGCCCTTCAGGAAACTGGTGATAGATATAGATGAGTCTAACGTCAGCATCATCATCGACAAGATTATCACCAATGCCGTACAACATACCACGAAAGGCCGTATCCTCGTACGCTACGACTACCTTGGTGATGAACTGATCGTGGCGGTAGATGACACTGGCGAAGGCATTCCCGAGGACACGCTGTCGCATATCTTCGAACGCTTCGTCACAGGCGACGGTAACAACTCACGGGCAGGCCTGGGATTGAGTATCTGCCACGATCTCATCCAGCACCTCGGCGGCACCATCAATATCAAGTCCGACATAGGCAAGGGCACCAGTGTATGGTTCACGGTTCCTTGTAAATCCCTTGAAATGGATAGAGTATAAAGAAAAAGCATCATGACCAGAAAGATCATCATATCCACCATCACCTGTCTGTTCTGCTATGGCATCCTGTTGCCGGCAAGAGCACAATATGCACGTGAATACACCCAGGAGCACCCGCTGATTATTGTCAGCGACTGGGAATTCCCGCCCTACGAGTTCCGTAATGACAACGGAGAGCCCGACGGCTATAATGTCGAGGTACTCAACCTCGTATTGGACAAGCTGAACATCCCCCATCAGTTTGTCATGCAGGAATGGTACCAGGCTACCAAGACCTTCGAAGACCGTAAGGCCGACCTCATCCACGCCCTCTCAGGCGTATATAGGAATCACCCCTATGTGATGACGCAGAACATGATCACCTACTATCCGCTGAAGGCGGTCAGACGGAAGAGTCAGAAACCATTTCAGAAGATCAGCCTACTGACACCCGATGACACGCTCATGGTGAAGAAGAACGACTATGCCCCGTTGAGCATCCAGAAGTATGATCCTCAGTTTACGATAGAATACCGTTCCCCGAAAGAGGCGCTAACCAACATCCGCAACGGCAGGAATTCCTATTATATCTGGGGAGAGTTACCCCTGAAGATGAAGATCAGGGAGTTCGGTCTCGACAGTCTGGTACTCGACGATACCGACATTCCCGCAGGCGAGCTCCGCATCATTGGCTACGACAAGGAACTCATCACAGCCATCGACGACGCTTTTGCCCGTCTGGAGCAGTCAGGCGACCTACAGGTGATCCACGACAAATGGTACTATCCCGAGCGCATACACAACGACTCTTCCCCGATATCGCTCTTCGCCCTTGTAGTCGCTGTCATTGCCATCATCATAGGCTTCCTGCTCAGCCACTTTATCCGGGTGCGCATTCGTAATGCTACCAGCCGCTCGACAGATATCAACAGCATGATGTCGCAGGCACTCAAGATGGGTAACCTTTACGTCACAGAGTATGATATAGAGAAAGATCATCTGCGTAATATCCACGGTTCGATGCTCATAGAGAAAGGCATCACGGGTGACGAGATTATTGATCGTCTTCCGCAGGATGTCCGCGAAGAATCCAGGCGCCATATCAATAAGCTGATCACGGGAGAGTCCGACTTATGGACCTTTACCCGCCGCCTTAACTTAGGAACGAAGGAGAAGCCGGAATGGCACTATCTCCAGGGCAATGCCATTCCTGAAAAGGAGAATGGCAAGACCCGCTATATCGTCTATTCCATGAAAGACATCACGCATGAGATAGAGGAAGAGCGCATCAACAGCGAGGTTGGCAACAAGTACATCAAGATGTTTGAGACCAACCTGATAGCCATGTCATTCTATGACAAAGACGGTTGGCTCATCGATCTCAACGATAAGATGAAGCGCCTCTGCGAGTTTGACACAGACAAGGAGCGTTTCTTCCGGCAGTTGCGCCTTTTCGACGTCCCACTCTTCAAAGAGCAGTTTGACCCCTGGAGCAATGAGGAGTTCCATGTCTGCCAGAAGATGCACTATAACGAGCTTAATATCAAGAAGTATATAGAGCTGAGGATACGCCCCACCGTTGACAATCTCGGCCAATTCCGCTACTATGTGGTGACGGCTCGTGACATCACTGACGAACGCGAGATGTATCTGGAGATGCGCAAGCACGAAACAGAGATCCTGCGCAGCAACGAGGTCATCCTCCGTTATGAGAGTCAGTTGAACTATCTGCTGGAGAACAGCCAGATGTTCATCTGGAACTACGACCTCGCCACCGACAGCATCAACTACACGCGCACGTCGCTCCACCAGGAGTACAGCGAGACGGTCGAGGAGTTCTTCCGTGGCATCTCCAATACAGAGCGTCGCAATGAGGCCGTCCGCGCCATCCGCGAGTGCGTAGCCGCGAAGCGCCCCTACAATGCCGTGCATCGCTACGACTATACGCCCGTGGAGAACCGTCCCGTGTGGTACGCCATCAACGGCGTCCCGAAATACGACAAGGAGGGTCGCCTCACCAGTTACTTCGGCATCGCCCGTAATATCACCAAACTGATGGAGACGCAGAAGCAACTGAAGGAAGAGACGGCGCGGGCCGAGGACTCCGGTAAGATGAAGAGCGCCTTCCTGGCCAATATGACCCACGAGATCCGTACGCCGCTGAACGCCATCGTCGGCTTCAGCGACCTGCTGCCCGTGGTCGATACCAAGGAGGAGCGCCTGGAGTTCATCCGCATCATCCGCAACAACTGCGACATGCTGATGCGCCTTATCAACGACATTCTCGAGGCCTCCAACATGGGCCAGTCCCTCGCCATCGAGACCAAAGAGGTGGATTTTGCCAAGGAGTTCGACGATATGTGCCAGACGCTGGCGCAGCGCGTACAGGAGCCAGGAGTGGAGTTCATCAAGGACAATCCCTATACGAGTTACGTCACCACCCTCGACCTGGGGCGCATCCAGCAGGTGCTCACCAACTTTGTCACCAATGCCGTGAAATATACCCATCAGGGCCATATCAAGGTAGGCTACCGCCACGAGAGCCGCGTGACCAAAGACGGCTTGGGCGAGTCCGACGGTCTCTACTTCTACTGCGAGGATACCGGCGTCGGCATCCCAGAGGAGAAGCAGGCCAGCGTCTTCGAGCGTTTCGTGAAGCTCGATGACTTCGTGCAGGGCACGGGCCTCGGCCTCAGCATTTGCCAGGCCATCGCCGACCGCTGCAACGGCCATATCGGTGTCACCTCAGAGGGCGTAGAAAAAGGATCCACATTCTGGATGTGGATCCCCTGTAAGCATTCCGGCGGACTGATTTAGAAGAATATCGCCCGCTCTACCCAATAGACAGCCATACCAGCGAGGTAGCCCACAAAAGCCACCCACGTAATCCTTTTCATATACCAGCCGAAGGTGATCTTCTCCAGACCCATCACCACCACGCCGGCTGCGGAGCCGATGATGAGCATCGAACCACCGACGCCGGCACAGTAGGCCAGCAGCTGCCAGAAGATGCCATCCACGGCCATGTCACCAGCAGCGGCCACGGGATACATGCCCATACACCCGGCCACCAGCGGCACATTATCCACGATCGACGACAGCACGCCGATGATGCCAGTCACGAGGAAGTGGTTCCCCTCAAAAGTGGTATCCAGCACACCGCCCAGCATCGTTAGCACGCCTACCTCCTGCAGCACGGCCACAGCCATCAGGATGCCCAGGAAGAACATGATCGTCGAGAGGTCGATCTTCGAGAGCAGGTCGCTCACGCGCTTGGCCATGGTGTCGTCCTCCGCCGTGTTATAGTGGAAGATCTCCGTCACCGTCCAGAGCACGCCGAGCACGAGCAGGATGCCCATAAACGGCGGCAGATGGGTCAGCGTCTTAAACACGGGCACGAAGCAGAGGCCACCCACGCCGAGCCAGAAGATCACATTACGCTGTCCCTGCGTAAAGCGGCTCACCTCGGCCTTGGGCAGGTTCAGCGACTTGTCGAACTTGCCTTTCAGCTGGTATTGCAGGATGAAGGCAGGCACGAGCATCGACACCAGCGAGGGTACGAAAATCTCGGTGATCACGCCCTGTGTGGTAATCACGCCCTTGATCCATAGCATGATGGTGGTCACGTCGCCGATGGGCGAGAAGGCACCGCCGCTATTGGCGGAGATCACCACGAGCGCCGCATAGATGAGGCGGTCTCCCCTACTCTGCACGAGTTTTCTAAGTACCATGATCATCACGATTGAGGTGGTGAGGTTATCGAGGATGGCCGAGAGGAAGAAGGTCATCAGCACCATGCGCCACATCAGCTTCCTCTTGGAGCGCGTTTTGATGGCATCGCGCACGAAGTTGAAGCCGCCGTTGGAATCCACGATCTCCACGATGGTCATGGCGCCCATCAGGAAGAAGAGCGTCCCCGCGGCGTCGCCCAGATGATGCTCTATCACCTCGGCGATATGGTGCACCACACTGCCCTCCGCCACCTCAGGATAATAGGCTGCGGGCCCCATCATCAGCAGAGTCCAGCAGCACACACACATCAGCAAGGCGATAGCCGCCTTGTTGACTCGTGTCAGACTTTCCAGGGCTATACACATATAGCCAATACAAAAGACGACAACGATCAAGATAGTTAATGTTGACATATTAAGTAGATGTTGTTTGAATTTGCCTGCAAAGTTACGAAATAAGTGAGAAAAGCAGACTGTGAATAGGCTTTTTTTTCAATGAACTAAAAAAAAGTTCTAAAATATTTGGATATTCCAAAATTATCCAGTACCTTTGCCCCAGTTGATTTTATGTCTAACCAAATATGAAAGACAAATTATGAAAATTCAAAATGTTATTTTTGCAACCGCTATGAGCGGTATGATGACCTTGTGCTCATGCAGCAAGGAAGTGATGAACGACAATCGGATGGAGTACGACAGCCGTCTGACAGTACTCACCCGCAGTGACGGAGAAAACGGAGACAAGGTTATTGCCTCGCCTGTACGTATCTATGTTTTCGACAGCGAGGAGCAGTGTGTCGCCACAATGACACAGGAGGAAAATGACCCAACGTTTTCAATTGAACTGGCAGAAGGTGAGTATGACGTCTATGCCATTGGCGGAGTTGATGATGATCGTTTCGTACTCCCCACCCGTGAAAATGCAGAGAAGACATCTGTCATCAGTCTAAAAGAGGGACAGGTGCTGGGTGATCTGATGACGGCCCACTCTCCCGTCGCACTCACGAAGGAGAACGCCACGTTAACTCTGGAAATGAAGCGGGATGTCTGCCAGATCGTCAGTATCACCATCACAGATGTACCTAACGAGGCTGAAGAAGTCAGTGTCAGCATCGCTCCCTTTTATGATTCTATTCTCCTGAATGGAACCTATCAGGGTGATGGCGGTAAGTGCACGATACCGCTGGAGAAACAGACCGACGGCAGTACCTGGAAAAAAGATGCTGTCGATATCTACATGTTGCCGTCTGTCGGTAAGCCTACTATCAGTATCAAGATCGATGATTCCACCTATTCCTATTTATGCGAGAAGGAACTGTCAGCCAACCGCAGGATTTCCATTGAAGGCACATACACCAATGCTGGAGTCGTCTTCACCGGGACCATCACTGGCATCGCATGGGATGAGGAAGAGACTGTCAGTTTCAACTTCACCGAAGATAACTTAGTGACCACCAATAACAACGATGGAGTAATTGATGCAGCAGTACCCGAGGTGGGCAGCCTCTACGAAGGCTGTTACGTTCTGACCGTTAACGGAAAACAAGCAACGATACTATCCTCTATAGAAGAAGATAAAATAATAGAATTCAGTAATACCCCAGACGAGCAGGAACGGAAACAGAAGATCAACGCGAAACTCCAGAGTTGGTCTGTACCGAATATTACGGCGACATGGGAACTGCCCAATGAAGATATAGTAAGCATACTTAAAAATGAGAGAAGCCACATCACCTCGCCGGCACTTGGAACGAAAAGCTACTTTTACTATAACAGATCCCAGCAGATTGCGGCATTCTCAATCAGTAACAACGGGATAGATTATTATGCAGCCGTCAATGGGGCCGTTTATCTCCGCCCTGTGACGACCCTGACTTTCAAATAGCCCCGGAACATCATTAATCGTTATTTAGGATTTTTTATTTGATTTTTATTTTGTATTATCTCTAAAAACATGTAACTTTGCACCAACGATATGAACAACAATAAACAAGAAGGAAAATGGAGTGAGAACGTGATTTTGGTCGATGCGGACTACATCGATAAAGTCGCGTTTCATCTCATTGTTTATTTTGAGCGGATGCTTGGACGGCAGATCCCCAAGGCCAATATGGCCCTGTGGGCAGACTGCGTGGCTCTCGACGGTGGACTGCGCCAAGGTGACAATCTGACACAGGTGGTGCTCATCCACTCGAAAGACAAAAAGCAACTCGATCATTTCGCCCCCTCTGACTTCGCTGCCGAACTAACGGGCAAGGCTTTTAAGGATCACCTTGGGGAGTTTGTCTTTGACTCCTATCAGGCTGAGGAGGAACTTGTCGGCTATGCTGACTTCTTCGTGGACGCCCTTCGGATGATTACCGCCCAGAAGGAGGTGAAGCGTATCATGGTGATTCCCAATGCCGGGGATGACTATATATATAATAAGGTACGCGAGACGCTAAACAGCCTTGACGATGACAGCAAGAAGATCACCGTCTTTGCGATGCAGCCCATGCCTGGCGGAAACTTCCGCCAAGAGATACTGGGCTATTCGCTGATGGCTGCCCTGAAAATAAAATCGGAAGAAATCTGTAAAAAAACAAACTAAGAGGATATGGCAAAAGTTCTGATGATTGGCGCCGGAGGCGTCGCAACAGTAGCGGCATTCAAGATCGCACAGAATGCTGACGTGTTTACCGACTTTATGATTGCCAGCCGCCGTAAGGCCAAGTGCGACAAGATTGTGGAGGACATCCACAAGGCTGGCTACAAGATGGACATCAAGACGTCGCAGGTGGATGCCGACGACGTGGAGCAGTTGAAGGCGCTCTTCAACGACTACAAGCCCGAGCTTGTGATCAACCTCGCCCTGCCCTATCAGGACCTGACGATCATGGATGCCTGTCTGGCCTGTGGCTGTAACTACCTCGACACGGCTAACTATGAGCCGAAGGACGAGGCACACTTCGAATACTCCTGGCAGTGGGCCTATAAGGACCGCTTCGAACAGGCGGGACTGACGGCGATTCTGGGCTGCGGATTCGACCCAGGTGTTTCTGGTGTCTATACGGCATACGCCGCCAAGCACCACTTCGACGAGATCCATTACCTCGACATCGTGGATTGCAACGCTGGTGACCATCACCATGCCTTCGCCACGAATTTCAACCCGGAGATCAACATCCGCGAGATTACCCAGAAGGGGCTCTACTATAAGGACGGACAATGGATCGAGACGGAGCCGCTGGAGATACACAAGCCCCTCACCTATCCTAACATCGGCCCTCGTGAGAGTTATCTGCTGCACCACGAGGAACTGGAGTCGCTGGTCAAGAACTATCCCACCATCAAGCAGGGCCGTTTCTGGATGACCTTCGGCGAGCAGTACCTGAAGCACCTCGACGTGATCCAGAACATCGGCATGAGTCGCATCGACGAGATCGAGTACGAGGCACCACTGGCTGATGGAAGTGGCACGGCCAAGGTGAAGATCGTACCCTTGCAGTTCCTGAAAGCCGTACTGCCCAACCCGCAGGATCTCGGTGAGAACTACGAAGGCGAGACCTCTATCGGCTGTCGCATCCGGGGTATCAAGGACGGCAAGGAGCATACCTATTATGTGTATAACAACTGCAAGCATCAGGAAGCTTATAAGGAGACGGGTATGCAGGGCGTGAGCTATACCACCGGTGTGCCCGCCATGATCGGTGCGATGATGTTCGTGAAGGGTATCTGGAAGAAGCCTGGCGTATGGAACGTAGAGGACTTCGATCCCGATCCTTTCATGGAGCAGTTGAACAAGCAGGGACTGCCGTGGCACGAAGTGTTCGATGGAGACCTCGAACTGTGAGAAGGTGAAAAAGTAAAAAGGTAAAAAAGTAAAGATCTATATGGCAAAGGAAAAAGAAGGTGAGGCCCTGAGCCCACAGCAAGAGAAGTTGAAAGCCCTACAAGCCGCGATGTCCAAGATTGAAAAGGACTTCGGCAAGGGTAGTATTATGAGAATGGGTGATGAACAGATAGAGCATGTCGATGTGATCCCTACGGGCAGTATCGGTCTGAATGCCGCCCTCGGTGTAGGCGGATATCCCAAAGGACGTATCATCGAGATCTACGGTCCGGAGTCATCAGGTAAGACCACACTGGCCATCCACGCCATTGCGGAGTGTCAGAAAGCCGGTGGCATCGCTGCGTTTATCGATGCGGAGCATGCCTTCGACCGTTTCTACGCTGAAAAACTGGGCGTCGATATTAATAACCTGTATATCTCACAGCCCGATAACGGTGAGCAGGCTCTGGAGATCGCAGACCAGCTGATCCGTTCGAGTGCCATTGACATCATCGTGGTCGATTCCGTGGCTGCCCTGACGCCCAAGAAGGAGATTGAGGGCGACATGGGCGACTCTGCCGTCGGACTGCAGGCACGTCTGATGAGCCAGGCCCTGCGTAAGCTGACGGCTACCATCTCTAAGACCAATACCACCTGTATCTTCATCAATCAGTTGAGAGAGAAGATCGGTGTGATGTTTGGCAATCCTGAGACCACCACGGGTGGTAATGCCCTGAAGTTCTACGCCAGCGTACGTCTGGACATCCGCAAGGTGACGACACTGAAAGACGGTGACCAGCCCATCGGTAATCAGGTACGCGTGAAGATCGTGAAGAACAAGGTGGCTCCCCCCTTCCGCAAGGCTGAGTTTGAGATCACCTTCGGTGAAGGTATCTCGAAGGTGGGTGAGATCGTAGATCTTGGTGTGGAGTACGATATCATCAAGAAGAGCGGTTCCTGGTTCTCCTATGGAGACTCTAGACTGGCCCAGGGACGCGATGCCACAAAACAACTGCTACTGGACAACCCAGAACTCTGCGAGGAACTGGAGGCCAAGATCATGCAGGCCATCTCTGATAAAGATTAAAAAATTAAATCCCAGCCGTCTGGCTGGGATTTAATTTTTTATAGTGGAGTACCTTTTCCTTTTTTCCAATTACTGCCGCTCTTGGAGGACGTACGCTTACCTCCCTTACGGGTTGCTGGTGTACTCTTCTTAGGACCGTCCTTAGTATAGGTCTTTGTGACAACACCACTACCGTCGAAATCTACATACAACAGTTTATTGTTAGAGCGGTTGAAAATCCAAGTGAAGAAGCCGTTCTGTCCATGTTCCTCCTTGTCAGGCTCACCAGCAGCCATCATCACCTCATCCGTAGTAAAGCCGATACCCACGTGTCCGTTACGCATCATGGCGCGGCTACCCTCTGAAGTCTGAATCTTCTTGCCAGGACCAGGGGCAAAGATGTAACCGAAGTACTCCTCCTGATTCTCTGCACGATGGGCATCGAGCACAAAGTCACCATAGAAATAGGTACCCAGTGTCGTATTCTTCAGCTTCAGCGTGAACTTATCGTCGTTCTTATGCGGATTCATGGCCTCTATCTGATATTCCATCAGACGGGGAATGGACTGCATCTTCTTCGTGCTCTCGTTCAGCAACTTCGTCTTGAACTTCGTATGAATGATCTTGCCGATATAAGTCCTGTAGTTATAACTGTTGATGGACATGATGTCATCCACCAGCTCGAAGGAATTGCCGAAGAGATGCCTGGCCTCATCCATAACAAACTCATCGTCACGCATACCGCTGTTGGTCTTCGAGATAGCCACGTTCTGATAGAACTCATTACCGTCCTTATCTTCCACGATGATCTTCACAGGATAGTTACGCGTGCCAACACCCACCTTGGTGACCTTGACCTCCATGTCCTTATCAACCATGACATCCTGATAGCCGTCGCCATCGTACTCCGTGTCAACACGATAATACTGGGTCTTGGTATAAAGCGTCTTTCCCATCAGTTTCTCACGGGCTATATCGACATCACCGAGATATGCCAGCGTGGGCACTCCTTCTTTCTTATAGCAATGGTCGTCGAAAGAACCACCGGGAATCTCATAGTAGTAGTTACGTCCATTGTCCTGACAATAGAAATCAACGCGCGAACGCCCGTCAGCACTCTCATGATGCCCTTTGTAGATCATGATCTTATATTTCAAGGGCATGCTGCTGACATCCTTTCCAGTGGCAGCATCCGTAAAGGTCTTGACCACCAGGTCGTACTTCTCTGGCATCACCATGAACTTCATGCCCTCCTGCCAGTCACAGAGACTATAAAATCTGAAGTTCTGGCCGATAAAGTCCGTCGCTGTCTCCTGCTCTTGAGCAGCAAGGTCCAACTCACTAACAATGCCTGGCTGAGCATGCTTCTTAGCCCCACTGGTTTTCACGATGTAAGGATTCTCCTGAGCCATGGCTGCCAGAAAGAGGAATGCAGCACAGGTTGTCAAAATAGTTTTCTTCATAACTACCGATAGTTTTATTTTTAGAATTCCGAGTGCAAAGATAGCACAAATCCATTGAATCACCAAATAATTTATGCCAAAATGACGTGATAAAAAACATTTTTCTTCAAAAAAGACATTTTGGCACATGCTTTGCACACAAATTTGTGACAAAATGAGTATAAACTAATAAAAAAATAAGAATTATGGGAAAGATTATTGGAATTGACTTAGGAACTACGAACAGCTGCGTTGCCGTATTCGAAGGTAACGAGCCGGTAGTGATTGCCAACAGTGAGGGTAAGCGTACGACCCCCTCCGTGATTGGTTTTGTTGACAATGGAGAGCGTAAGGTGGGTGATCCTGCCAAGCGTCAGGCCATCACAAACCCCAAGAACACGGTCTATAGCATCAAGCGTTTCATGGGTGAGAACTGGCAGCAGACGGAGAAGGAGATCTCGCGCGTACCTTATACCGTGGTGAATGAGGGTGGCTATCCCCGTGTCGATATCAACGGCCGTAAATATACCCCGCAGGAGATCTCTGCCATGGTGCTTCAGAAGATGAAGAAGACCGCAGAGGACTATCTCGGCGAGGAAGTGAAGGAAGCCGTGATCACCGTACCTGCCTACTTCTCTGACTCTCAGCGTCAGGCCACCAAGGAGGCTGGTCAGATCGCTGGTCTGGAAGTGAAGCGTATCGTGAACGAGCCGACAGCCGCTGCCCTGGCATACGGTGTCGATAAGGCCAACAAAGATATGAAGATCGCCGTGTTCGACCTCGGTGGTGGTACATTCGATATCTCTATACTCGAGTTTGGCGGTGGTGTGTTCGAGGTGCTCTCTACCAATGGTGATACTCACCTGGGTGGCGACGACTTCGACCAGGTGATTATCGACTGGCTCGTACAGGAGTTCAAGAACGACGAGGGTGCAGACCTGAAGAGCGATCCGATGGCTATGCAGCGCCTGAAGGAGGCTGCCGAGAAGGCCAAGATCGAGTTGTCGAGCTCTACATCTACTGAGATCAACCTGCCGTATATCATGCCCGTAGCCGGTGTGCCCAAGCACTTGGTGAAGACCCTGACTCGCGCTAAGTTCGAGCAGTTGGCTCACGACCTGATTCAGGCTTGTCTGGCTCCCTGTCAGAAGGCTATTGCTGATGCCCACCTGACCACAGCCGATATCGACGAGGTGATCCTCGTGGGTGGTTCAAGCCGTATCCCCGCCGTACAGACGCTGGTGAAGAACTACTTCGGCAAGGAGCCCTCAAAGGGTGTGAACCCCGACGAGGTGGTGGCCGTTGGTGCTGCTATCCAGGGGGCTATCCTGAACAAGGAAGGTGGCGTAGGCGACATCGTGCTGCTCGACGTGACCCCGCTGACACTGGGTATTGAGACCATGGGTGGTGTGATGACCAAACTGATTGAGGCCAACACGACCATTCCTTGCAAGAAGAGCGAGGTATTCTCTACCGCTGCTGACAATCAGACAGAGGTGACCATCCACGTGCTGCAGGGTGAGCGTCCTATGGCTGCACAGAACAAGAGTATCGGCCAGTTCAACCTGACTGGTATCGCACCTGCCCGTCGTGGTATCCCTCAGATCGAGGTGACCTTCGACATCGATGCCAACGGTATCCTGAAGGTGTCTGCCAAGGATAAGGCCACTGGTAAGGAGCAGGCCATCCGCATCGAGGCTTCGTCAGGTCTGTCTCAGGACGAGATCAACCGCATGAAGGCCGAGGCAGAGCAGAACGCCGAGAACGATAAGCGTGAGCGTGAGCGCGTTGACAAGTTGAACCAGGCTGACTCGATGATCTTCCAGACGGAGAACCAGTTAAACGAGATCGGCGACAAGATTCCCGCAGAGCACAAGCCCGCCATCGAGCAGGCCCTCCAGCAGTTGAAGGATGCCCATAAGGCAGGCGACGTGGCCGCCATCGATACAGCCATCGCAGCCCTGAACAATGCTTGGCAGACAGCTTCTGCTTCGATGTACCAGCAGGGTGCAGCAGGTCAGCCCGGCGGTGACACCTACCAGGGTGGTCAGCAGCAGGCCCAGCAAGAAGGTCCGAAGCCTGAGGATATCCAGGACGCCGACTTCGAGGAGGTAAAGTAAACAGTTCTCACCCATATTAAAAATCCGTGTAAGCCCTTGCTTATACGGATTTTTTTAGTAATTTTGCAGCGGAATAATAACAATAGGACTATGCTTTTCAATTCTTGGCTGTTTGTAGGACTGGTAATCGCGACGGCGATTATTTATTATTTGCCATTCCTGAAACAGCGACAAGTGTATGTGCTGTTGATTTCGAGTTGTCTGTTCTATGCCTACGACAGTCTGGGATTATTACTCTTACTTATCGCATCAGGTCTTCTCAATGCGATGGCGAGCTACGGCACCATGCACCTCAAGCACGCCCGTACCTATGCCACGATGGGTGTTGTTGTGAATCTCTGTCTGTTGGGCTTATTCAAATACGGCGGACTGATTTCCACCTCATTCCTTGACACGAGTTCTGGCATTGGACACTTCCTTTGCACGCTCCCTCTCCCACTTGGCATCTCGTTCTACACGTTCAGTGGCATCAGTCTTGTCGTGGATGCGTACCGAGGCCGTTTTGACGATCAAGCCATGTCACCACGGCCGTCTTTCCTGCAACATACGAAGAAGACACTGCTCTATATCTGTTTCTTCCCCAAACTGTTGGCTGGTCCTATCGCCAAGTCCAAGGAGTTCTTCGAGGAGATCGCCCCAAAGTCATTTCGCCAGATCAACTGGACGTTTGTCTTCAAGTCGCTCGTCGTGGGTTATTTCCTGAAGATGGTCATTGCGGACAACCTGAAGGACTTTACCTTCTGGATGGCCTACCCCTATTTCGAACTTCGTGGAACAGGCACATTGATCCTGATGGTGTTTGGCTATTCCGTACAGATGTTTGCCGACTTTGCAGGCTATTCACTGATCGCTATCGGTGTGGCGGCCATCTTCGGCTATCGTCTGCCTACCAACTTCAATTTCCCCTATATCGCCTCGTCTTTCCGTGAGTTCTGGAAGCGGTGGCACATCACCCTTTCCCAATTCCTGATGGAATACCTTTATATCTCATTAGGTGGCAACCGGAAAGGGAAGATGCACACCTATCTCAACCTGTTGCTGACGATGATGCTGGGTGGTTTGTGGCATGGTGCCGCCTGGAGTTATCTGGTCTGGGGCACATACCATGGCCTGTGTCTGGTGATTGAGAGGATGATCTGCGGAAGACGGGAGAACTGCATCTCGATTGGCAAGTGGACGCGCATATCGCATTGGCTGTCCATCACATTTGTATTCGTATTGGTATCGTTTGGCTGGTTGCTGTTCATGCTGCCCGATTTCAGTGAGGCCGTGCTTTACGTCAAGTGCATCTTCACCAACTATGGTTCAGTGATCTTTATCGATCCGAAACTCTTGCCCATCGTCATCTATGCCGCTCCCGTAGCCCTATATCACGCCTTGTACTGTTACAAAGACAGAGACAGGGTCAGGAAATATGTGCTGCGTTACGACTATATCTTCTATGGCATCATGCTGTTCCTGATACTGACCAACAGCGGTAGTGCCAGTTCATTCGTCTATTTCCAATTCTAAAGATATGATCAAGAAGAGTCTTCTATGTTTCAGCGTCCTGTTTTGCCTGCACTTTCTGATCGTGCAGTTGAACCCCACGTTGGGCATGGCCACCCACCAGTGGCAGGAGAATCTGATCAAGGCTCAGTCATTCCTGTATGCTGACCATGCAGACAGTGCGATGGTTGGGACCTCCTTGTCTGCCAGGATCATTCGCGACAGTATTCCGTCTGTTAAGTCGGTATCATTCGGAGGCTGTGCCGTCGAAGACGGACTGAGGATCATCAGCAGCAAGCGCCATCTGCCTCAATACGTTTTTGTGGAGAGCAACCTGCTTTTCATGGAAGGAAACAAGGAACTCGTCAACAAACTGACTGAAGGCATCATTCCTACGATCAAATATTGGATTCCGTCACTACGAGAACAGTATGAGCCGATCTGTCTGCTTGCCTCCCTGGCTCTGAAGGCAGGCAATGTCAACCCACAGGCAGGGGCGGCAGCCATAGACTTGAACATTCTAAACCAAAGCATCAAACAGCAACAGGTAGATGACAGGAAATACCAGTATGAGGTGTCTGAAGAACGGCTGAGAACGATCAAGGAACTGATGGACAGTCTGGAGGGAAAAGGTGTGAAGTTTGTCTTCTTCGAAATGCCTGTGAATGAACGGATATACCAACTGAGGAAATTCGAGCAGACGAGGAAAGCCCTCTATCAGGTTTTCCCCAACAACAAATATCGCTATCTGCCATCTGACACCACGCACTATCTGACCACAGACGGCGAGCATCTGAGTTTTAAGGAACAACAGGTCTTTTCTCATTATTTCAAGAATCTTCTGACACATACAGATCTTAACAACAAACAACATGAATAAGTATTTTGCATTTTGGGTAATCGTCTTTTGTCTGGCAACCAATACAGTATGGTCGCAGACCAAGAACACGGAGGTTCTTCTGGAGACTACGGCTGGCAATATCCGTATCGCCCTCTACGACGAGACACCGTTGACGCGTGACAACTTCCTGAAAATCACGAAGCTGGGCATTTACGACTCCCTGCTCATCCATCGCGTCATCAAGGACTTTATGATCCAGAGTGGCGACACCAACAGTAAGCACGCCAAACCAGGTCAGCTTCTGGGCACTGGTGATTTCGACTATACCACTGAGGCAGAGTTCCGTCTGCCACAGATCTTCCATCGCCGTGGTGTGGTGGCGATGGCCAGAGAGGGTGACCGCGAGAATCCAGAAAGACGAAGTTCGGCCTGTCAGTTCTATATCGTCTGGGGAAAAATCTTCAACGACATGCAGATCGCCAAGGTTCAGGAGCGTATCGACTCAGCCACCCAGGGCACCGTCAAACTGACGCCTGAGATGATAGAGGTCTATAAGACCGTTGGTGGTACGCCACATCTCGACGGACAATACACCGTCTTTGGTGAGGTGGTGGAAGGAATGGATGTGGTAGAGGCCATCCAGAAGGTAGAGACGGACAAGAACGACCGTCCGCTGGAGGATATCCGTATCCTCAAGGCTACCGTGACGAAGGATCTGCCTGCTCCGCCTAAGCCTGTCCGTAAAACTCGTGGTACCACTCGGCGAAAGCCCTGAGGCCGTCGCGGAGACTGGTATTGGGTTTGAAGCCATAGTCACGCTCCAGGGCCGTGGTATCGGCATAGGTCGTGGGCACGTCACCAGGCTGCATGGGTACTAATTTCTTGTGGGCCTCGAAGTCATAATCCTCTGGCAACACCTTCGCACGGATCAGTTCCTGTTGCAGGATATCCACGAAGTCGAGCAGGTTCTCAGGCTGATTATTACCTATATTATATACGGCGTAAGGCGGCAAGGGCAGACCGTCCTCGCCGTTTTTCTTTTCAGGTGCACCCTGCATCACACGCACCACACCCTCGACGATATCATCGACATAGGTAAAGTCGCGCATGCAGTTGCCATAGTTGAAGATCTGGATCGTCTCGTCTTTTACTAACTTGTTGGTAAAGCCGAAATATGCCATATCAGGGCGTCCTGCAGGACCATAGACCGTAAAGAAACGCAGGCCTGTCGAGGGGATATTATACAACTTCGAATAGGCATGGGCCATCAGTTCGTTGCTCTTCTTCGTGGCGGCATAGAGGCTCACGGGGTTATCCACCTTATCGTCCGTCGAGTAAGGCACCTTCTTGTTTGAGCCATATACACTCGACGAGGAGGCATAGACCAGATGCTCCACTGGCCAATGGCGACAGGCCTCGAGGATGTTATAGAAACCTATCAGGTTGCTCTGGATATAGGCATCCGGATTGGTGATGCTATAACGGACACCAGCCTGGGCAGCCAGGTTCACCACCACCTGCGGCTGGTATCTCTCAAAGATGCCGTCGATCGTTGCCTTGTCGGCGATATCGCCTCGGATGAAGGTCCAGCCGTCCCCCAACATCTCCAGACGATGCTCCTTGAGGGTCACATCGTAGTAGTCGTTCATATTATCAATACCAATGATGGTGGCATCCTTCACGTCCTTCAACAGTCGCTTTACCAGGTTCGAGCCGATAAAGCCCGCGGCACCCGTCACAAAAATGGTCTTACCGTTTAAGTCAATTCTTTCCATACTACTCTTATAAGCGCCAATGCAGTGCAAATTTACGTACTAATCGGAACATTACCAAATAAATAGTAAAAATTTTGTAATTATTTGGTATTTCGTCCGATTTGCACTACCTTTGTCCCCATGATGAAGGTGAAGAACAGCGAACTACTACTCTCCTATATCCGGGAAGGTCGTACGATGACCCAGCGCGAGAAACTCTGGCTGATTGTCAGCCTGAGTATTCCCTCGATCCTGGCACAGATCTCTGCGACGGTGATGTTCTTCATCGACGCCTCGATGGTAGGTCATCTGGGAGCGAAGGCCTCAGCCGCCATCGGACTGGTGGAATCGACAGGTTGGCTGATGGGCGGTCTGGCTTCTGCAGCGAATATGGGTTTCTCTGTTCAGGTGGCCCACTTCATCGGTGCCAACGACTTCGAGGCGGCAAGGCGAGTACTGAGACAGTCGCTTGTCTGCTGTCTGATCTGGGCACTGATGATCTCACTGACATCCGTCATCATCGCTCCCTTCCTCCCCTACTGGCTTGGTGGTACGGAGGAGATTGCCCACGATGCCTCGCTCTACTTCGCTATCTTCGGCTTTGCCGGCATCTTCTTCCAGATGGAGGGTCTGGCTGGTTCGATGCTAAAATGTTCAGGTAACATGAAGATTCCCAGCATGCTGAACATCGGCATGTGCGTGATGGATGTCTGCTTCAACTACCTTTTTATTTATATGATGGATCTGGGCGTAACGGGTGCTGCCATCGGAACGGGACTCGCGATGCTGGTCACAGCAGCCCTGATGATGTATTTCCTATTGGTGAAGTCAAAGATGCTCGCATTGGTCAGACGATCTGGGTCGTATAAGCCCAAAGAGACCACCATCAGAACGGCCATTAAAATCGGAGCCCCCATGGGACTGCAGCACATGCTGATGGGAGGGGCGTATGTCGTGAGTACCATGATTGTCGCGCCGTTGGGCACTATTGCCATCGCCGCCCATTCGTTGGCTATCACCGTTGAGAGTCTCTGCTACATGCCTGGCTATGGTATCGCCGAAGCCGCCACCACCCTCGTAGGACAGGGCATTGGGGCTGGCCAGAAACTGCTGACACGCTCGTTTGCCAGAATGTCTGTTGGTCTCGGCATCGCCGTGATGACCTTCATGGGTATCATGATGTGGATCTTTGCGCCAGAACTGATGGGTATCATGTCACCTGTGGAAGAGGTGATTGCCCAGGGTACTCAGGTGCTCCGCATCGAGGCCTGGGCAGAACCGATGTTCGCTGCTGCCATCGTGGCCAACGGCGTGTTCATTGGTGCTGGCGACACGATGATCCCTGCTGCTATGAGCCTTTGTTCGATGTGGTTCGTGCGCCTGACACTCGCAGCCACCCTCGCGCCTAAGTTCGGACTGAAGGGTGTCTGGTCAGCCATGGCCATCGAACTCATCTTCCGTGGCAGCATTTTCCTCACCCGTCTCTTTAAAGGCAGGTGGAGTGAGAAACTAAAAGTGAAGAGCGAAGAATAAAGGACAAAAAAAAGCCGCTCAAGGGTCATCAACGACTCAAGGGCGGCACCAACAATCTATGAATAACTAAAAACCTTTTTCTGAGATAAACGGAGTGTCACCACTGCGTCTGTTATCCTTACTTGCAATCTTCTTCCTAACGCCTTAGAAATACCTATTGCCAATCTTAACTAATAAAACCTAAAAACCTAACTAAAATATTAACTCTAACTAAAAACCTATTCTTACTAAATGTCTTTTTTCTTTTGACACTGCAAAGGTACGACGATTTTCGTTACGAACCATGAATTATGACTCGTTTTTGCATAAAAACCGTATTTCTTTTGATGTATGTCAAGCGTGTTGTGTGCGAACACATATAAATTGTGTCCGATAACAGCCGAAAAGAGAGTTTAAATAAGTGTTGAATTTACAATTGTGCAGCCACTTTGTTGGTGAGTTCCACAAATTCTGGGATGGAAAGTTGCTCAGGACGACGCGTCATCATCTCGTCTTCGAAGAACGCTGGAGAAACGGGATGGTCTCCATTGAAGATCTGACGGAGGGAGACGCGGAGCATCTTACGGCGCTGGTTGAAGACGGTCTTCACCACACGACGGAAGAGACGTTCGTCACAGCCAAGGTCAGTCACCTCATTACGCGTCATGCGGATGACGGCACTCTGTACCTTGGGAGGGGGATTGAATACGCCGGGCTCGACTGTAAAGAGGTACTCCACATTGTACCAGGCCTGAATCAGGACAGACAGAATGCCGTACTGTTTATTGCCGGGCTGTGAGGCCATGCGCAAGGCCACCTCATGCTGGATCATACCCGTACAACAGGGAATGAGATCCTTATTGTCGAGCATCTTGAAGAAGATCTGCGAGGAGATGTCGTATGGATAGTTGCCCGTCAGCACGAACTGCTGTCCGTCGAACACCTCGTGCAGATCCATCCTGAGGAAGTCGCCACCTATTATATTATTATCAAGACGGGGAAAATTCTCGCGGAGATAGGCCACCGACTCACGGTCGATCTCCACCACCTTAAAGGGGCGCGGTTTTTCCACGAGATACTGGGTCATGATACCCATGCCGGGTCCTACCTCCAGCACGGGGAAGTCAGGACACGCATCAACGGTGTCGGCAATGGCCTTGGCAATATTTAGGTCAGTCAGGAAATGCTGTCCGAGATTCTTTTTGGGGCGTACTTGTTTCATGCCGACAAAGGTACGAATAAAAGGGCAAAGCACCAAATAAAACACAAAAAAAGACGGACAAGATTCACATCTTACCCGCCTTCCTCTATACTTTCTAAGATCTAAAATCCTTACTTAACCTGCAGGTTCATGTCGTTGTTACCTTTGACGGCCTCAGCAACACATACTGCAACGACACATGTTACCAGAAATAATGCTGTCATAATCTTTACCTTTCTCTATAAGTTATCCTGTTTATGTCTTTTGACAGTGCAAAGATACGGTTGTTTGCGTGCACAGACAAGAAATAACATCAAAATGGACGAAAAAAAGTGGTTTCATTGACACGTATCAATTATTATTCGTATCTTTGCACCTATGGAAACCAATACCATCGCCATCAAAGCCGCCAAAATCATCTTCCCGATTCTGTTGGGAGGAGCCATCCTGTATTGGATGTACCGTGGTGAGGATTTCGGACGATTCATGCATGTGATGACGGACGAGATGGACTGGACGTGGATGCTCCTCTCCTTCCCCTTCGGCATCCTGGCACAGATGTTCAGAGGCTGGCGATGGAAGCAGACTCTGGAGCCCATCGACGAGCATCCACGCACATCGACGAGTCTGAACGCCATCTTCCTGTCGTATGCCGTCAGTCTGATCATCCCCCGTCTGGGAGAGTTCACCCGATGCGGGGTACTGAAGCGCTACGATGGTGTTTCTTTTTCCAAAGCTCTGGGTACGGTGGTTACAGAGCGAGCTATCGACACCTTATTGATGGGAGGCGTTGCAGGTCTGACACTACTATTCGAACTCAGCATCTTCGGCACCTTCTTTGAGCAGACAGGCACCAGTCTGGACACCATCCTACAAGGATTCTCGCTGACGGGCTATCTCGTCGTGGCCGTCTGTATCATTGCCATCCTCATCCTGTTGCACATCCTGTTTAGCAGCCTTAATATATATAGTAAGGTGAAAGCCACCATTCATGACATCTGGCAGGGCATCACCTCACTGAAGGATGTCAGGAACCTGCCGCTGTTCATTGTCTTCACCCTCGCCATCTGGGTGAGTTACTTTCTGCACTATTATCTGACCTTTTTCTGCTTCGACTTCACGGCACATCTGGGCCTGTCGTGCGCCATGGTGACATTCGTGGTGGGCTCCATCGCCGTCATCGTACCCACACCCAACGGTGCTGGTCCCTGGCACTTCGCAGTGAAGACCATGCTGATACTCTACGGTGTGGCCGATGAGCAAGCCCTGTTTTTCGTACTGATCGTACATACCGTACAGACCATGCTTGTCGTCGCCCTTGGCATCTACGCCTGGGCCGCCCTATCCTTTACGAATCGTATCAATCAAAAACAACAATAATATGAGTGAGATTAAGAACTTAAAGCCGGAATGCATCTGGCGCAACTTTTACAAACTGACACAGGTACCACGTCCCAGCGGACATCTGGAGAAGATCCAGCAGTTCCTGCTCGACTTCGGTAAGGAGGCTGGCGTGGAAGTATTTAAAGATCCTGCCGATAATATCGTGATGCGGAAACCCGCTTCGCCAGGCATGGAGAACAAGAAGGGCGTGATTCTGCAGGCTCACATGGATATGGTGCCTCAGAAGACGCCAGAGAGTAAGCATAACTTCGAGACTGATCCCATCGAACCTTGGATCGACGGTGAGTGGGTGAAGGCAAAGGGCACGACCCTTGGTGCTGACAATGGCTTAGGCGTAGCTGCTATCATGGCCATCATGGAAGACAAGACCTTGAAGCATGGACCTATCAACGCCCTGATTACAGCCGACGAAGAAACAGGTATGTTTGGTGCCAACGCTCTGCCCGAGGGCGAACTTCAGGGCGACATTCTCATGAACCTCGACTCTGAGCATTGGGGTAAGTTCGTGATTGGTTCGGCAGGTGGTATCGACGTCACCGCCACCCTTGATTATAAAGAGGTGGAGACTGATACTGACGATGCTGCTGTGAAGGTCACCGTTAAAGGTCTGCGTGGCGGACACTCTGGTTTGGAGATTCACGAAGGTCGTGGCAACGCCAATAAACTGTTGGTTCGTCTGGTTCGTGAGGCTATCGAGGAGTGCGAAGCCCGTCTGGCCAGTTGGCAGGGTGGTAATATGCGTAATGCCATTCCCTTCAAGGCCGAGGCTGTACTCACGCTGCCGAAAGAAAATGTTGAAGCCCTGAAGGAACTCGCACAAGACTGGCTTGAGGACTTCACTGATGAGTATAAGGGTATCGAGAGTGGTATCGAGGTGATCTGCGAGGACGTGGAGACGCCGAAGATGGAAGTTCCTGTGGAGATTCAGGACAACCTCATCGATGCCATCTACGCCTGTCACGACGGTGTGATCCGCATGATTCCCAGTTATCCCAGTGTTGTAGAGACCTCCTCGAACCTCGCTATTATTAATATAGGTGGAGGCAAGGCATCGTTGCAGATTCTGGCACGCAGCAGTCGTGAGGACATGAAGGATTACATCGTAAAAACGCTTGAGAGTTGTTTCAACATGGCAGGCATGAAGGTCGAGACTGCTGGTTCATACGGTGGTTGGGATCCTAACCCCGATTCTGAGATTCTGAACCTGTTGCTGAAGGAGTACAAAGAACTGTTCGGCAGCGAAGGTATCGTTCAGGTTGACCATGCCGGACTGGAGTGTTCTGTCATCCTCGGTAAATATCCCTGTCTGGATGTCGTCAGCCTCGGTCCTACGATGAAGTCGCCCCACACCACTACCGAGCGCGCCCTCATCGAGACCGTCGAACCCTTCTGGACATTGCTGAAGAAAACGCTCGAGGATATCCCCGAGAAGTAAAAAATTGAAAAAGTAAAAATATCAAAGAAGAAAAATGCAGATTTGCTTGGCAAGTCTGCATTTTTTTACTTTGAACTACGTTCGAAAATACTCACGCTCGAAAAAACTCAAATAAAATTTGGTTTTCTGCTCGCTTATTCGTATCTTTGCAGCCGATAAACCAAAATAATAACAAAAAATGGACGATTACCCGGCGGACAATTACGATTTGTAAAGGCGGGGGATGGCGAGCAAGGCTGCTAATCCCTTTGCCGCTAAAACCATTTCATTAACGAAAACAGGATTAGCACAATGAAGACTTTCTGGAACACCCAAGGCGGACTGAGCCAACTCACAGAGTGGCAGCCCAATTGCTGGATACAGGTGACATGCCCCACCGAAGAGGACCAGCGCGAACTCGAGGAGAAGTTTAACATCCCCGACTACTTCATGTCGGACATCAGCGATACCGACGAGCGTGCCCGTTATGAGTACGACGACGGTTGGATGCTGATCATCCTCCGTATTCCCTACGTCAAAGAAGTACGGTCGAGGACGCCTTATACCACCGTACCGCTGGGTATCATCCACAAGCGCGACGTCACCATCACCGTCTGCTACTACGAGACGAACATGATGATCGACTTCGTCAGTTTCCAACAAAAACGCAACGAAGGCTTTACCGACCATGTCGATATGATCTTCCGTCTGTTCCTCTCCAGTGCCGTCTGGTACCTGAAGCGCCTGAAGCAGATCTCAATGCTCATCGACAAGGCCAAGCGCAACCTGGATCGCGAGGTGAACAATGAAAGCCTGATCGGTCTCAGCCGTCTGCAGGACTCACTCACCTACTTCCAGACTTCCATCCGAGGCAACGAGACCCTGCTCTCGAAACTGAAGTTCAAACTGCAGATCGACGAACTGGATGCCGACCTCATCGAGGACGTCAACATCGAGATGACCCAGGCGCGCGAGACCACCAGTATCTACTCCAACATTCTCGAATCGACGATGGACACCTATCAGAGTATCATCAACAACAACATGAACACCGTGATGCGTACCCTGACATCCGTCACCATCATCATGATGATCCCCACGCTCATCACCTCCATGTTCGGTATGAACCTCGTCAACGGCATGGAATCAAAGCCCTGGGGATTTGTCATTGCCATCATCCTTTCGATAGCCGTATCGGGCTGTTGTTGGTGGTTTTTCCGTCACAAAAGGCTTGTTTAGCATCTTTTAACTTTATATAAGGTATTATTTTTGACTTTTTTCGTAATTTTGACCCCAAATAGGCCGTACACAGACGGTTGTGCGGCCATAATTGATGGTGCGCCGCATCATAAATAAGAATGGTCAATAACTAAAAAAGTTAAATGATGAACTCTCAAGACAATGCCCTTGAAAAGGGTCTGAACGAAGAAATCAAGGAAGAGGTTGCCCAGACACCAGTAGAAGAACCAGTGGCTGAGAGCGCTCCCCAAGTAGAAACCGAAGAAGCCGAAGTTCCCGCTGAGGCCCCTGCCGAGGCAGAGGAAGAACAGCCGCGTAAGGTCTATGAGACCAAGGCTGAGATTCTGGAGCGTGTGCGGGAGATCGCCCATGGTGACGAGGCACCTCAGAAGGACGAGGTCGATTACCTGAAGACCGCCTTCTACAAGTTGCACATTGCCGAGCGCGAAGCCAAACTGAAGGCTTACATCGACGGTGGAGGCGACCCCGAACAGTATCAGATCACGCCCGACGAGGCTGAGGAAGCCTTCAAGGCCGAAATGGGTATCATCAAGGAGAAACGTGCCAAGATCTTCAAGGAGCAGGAAGCAGAGAAGCAGGAGAATTTGACGAAGAAACTGGCCATCATCGATAAGATCAAGACCATGATCACCACGCCAGAGGAAGCCAATAAGAGCTATAAGGAATTCCAGACTCTGCAGCAGCAGTGGCGCGAGATCAGGAACGTACCCGCTGAGAAGGCCAACGAACTGTGGCGCAACTACCAGTTGTATGTCGAACAGTTCTACGATATGCTCCGTCTGAACAGTGAGGCCCGTGAACTTGACTTCAAGAAGAACCTGGAAGCCAAGACCCGTCTGTGTGAGATCGCAGAGAAACTCGCCGACGAGGAAGACGTGATCAGCGCCTTCCACCAGTTGCAGAAACTGCACCAGGAATACCGCGAGATCGGTCCCGTGGCCAAGGAGCAGCGCGAGGAGATCTGGAACCGCTTCAAGGCCGCTTCCACCGTTATCAACAAGCGTCATCAGCAGCACTTCGAAGGTATCCGTGCCAAGGAGGAAGACAACCTCGTGCGCAAGACGGCCCTCTGTGAGCAGGTAGAGGCCATCGCCGCCGCAGAGAACAAGGGCAGTGGTGACTGGGAGAAGCACACCAAACAGATCATCGACCTACAGACCGAATGGAAGACCATCGGCTTCGCCCCTCAGAAGATGAACGTGAAGATCTTCGAGCGTTTCCGTGCCGCCTGCGACGACTTCTTCGGACGTAAGGCAGAGTATTTCCGCACGCTGAAGGACACCTTCAAGGAGAATGCCGACAAAAAGCGCGCCCTCATCGAAAAAGCCAAGGCCCTGCAGGATTCCACCGAATGGAAATCGACAGGTGATAAGTTTATCGCCCTTCAGAAAGAATGGAAGACCATTGGTATGGTGCCCAAGAAACTGGGCGACCAACTGTGGGAGGAGTTCCTCGGTGCCTGCAACAAGTTCTTTGAAGCCCGTAAAGCCGCAGGTGCAGGACAGCACAGCGAGGAGTATGGTAACCTGAGTAAGAAGCGTGAGGTGATCGAGAAGTTGAAGGCCGTCGCCGAGGAGGCTGGAGAGAACATCCAGGAGAAGGTACAACAGCTTGTCGAAGAGTATAATGCCATTGGCCACGTGCCCTTCAAGGAGAAAGACAAGGTATATGAGGAGTACCACGCCGTACTCGACAAACTCTATAAGGATCTGAACATCTCTGTGGCCAAGCGCCGTCTGAGCAACTTTAAGCAGAACCTCAAGCAGGTGGCTGAGCGCGGTGAGAATGCCCTCGACAACGAGCGTGCCCGTCTGTTCCGTCAATACGAGCAACTGAAACAGGAGGTACAGACCTACGAGAACAACCTCGGTTTCCTGAATGCCAGTTCCAAGAAGGGTAACAGCCTCATCGATGAGATGAACCGCAAGGTTCAGAAGCTCAAGGACGACATGAACCTCGTCCGCGAGAAGATCAAGGCCATCGATGCCGAGAATGCCAATAAGGAATAATTTTGAAGCTAATATCAAATTTTTCCGCAAAAAATTTTGGTAATTCCAGAAAAAGCAGTACCTTTGCACCCGCAAATAAAAAATGCGGGATATTTTGGGGTATGGTGTAATGGTAACACTACAGATTCTGGTCCTGTCATTCTTGGTTCGAGTCCGAGTACCCCAACAACAAGAGGTTTCCAAGTAGGAAGCCTCTTATTTTTTATCCCAAAATCAAAATATATTTTAATTTTTTTTGAATTTTGCTCAAATTGCATTACCTTTGTCGAACAAATCACATATTATTATTTAATGACAGAACTAGTAAAGACAATTACTGAAGCCATACAGGAAAAGAAAGGAAGCAATATCGTCATTGCCGACCTGACAAAGATAGAAGGTACCATCTGCCGATACTTCATGATATGCACTGGCAATTCCCCCACGCAGGTAGATGCCATCACGGACTCCATCAGCGACATGGCACGTGAACGCCTGAAGGAGAAGCCGACGCATGTTGTAGGACGGGAGAACGCCCAATGGGTAGCCATGGACTATGGTGACGTGCTGGTGCATATCTTCCTACCCGATGTCAGGGAGTATTATGACTTGGAGCACCTCTGGGAGGATGCACCGTTGACGAGGATCCCAGACGTGGATTAAACATTAATGATTAAACATTAAAGATTAGATGGACAATAAACAGATACAGAATAATAACAGCGGAAATGGCCCGAAGATGAACATGCCCAAGTTCAATATGAACTGGATCTATTTAGTGGCTATTATCGCCTTGGGACTGCTCTACTTCTCCAGTGGAGGTCCCTCGAACAGCAGCATCACGAAGAATGCATCCTACTCCGACTTCAAGGACATGGTGAACCACAGCTATGCTTCGAAGATCGTCGTGAACAAGGGACAGGGCGTCCTGAAGATGTACGTGAAGCCGGAGCATATCCGCGACGTGTTCCACCAGAGTGCCCAGCAGACGGGCACCGAACCCTACGTGGAGGTGGAGTTCGGAAGTACGGATCAGGTGGAGGAGTTTATCAACCAAGCCCGTGAGGACAAGGTCTTTACGGGTGATTTCACCTACGAGAATCGCAAGGAGAACGAGATGTTCAACATGCTGTTCTATAATCTCCTGCCGATCTTTATCATTGTCGGCCTGTGGATCTTCTTCATGCGTCGCATGGGCGGCGGAGGCATGGGTGCCGGCGGTGGTGTATTCAGCGTCGGCAAGTCGAAGGCCAAGATGTATGAAAAGGGCGGCGACCTGGGCATCACGTTCAAGGACGTGGCCGGACAGGCCGGTGCCAAACAGGAAGTGCAGGAGATCGTAGATTTCCTGAAGAATCCGCAGAAATATACCGACCTCGGTGGTAAGATTCCCAAGGGCGCCCTCCTGGTAGGTCCTCCGGGAACGGGTAAGACGCTGTTGGCGAAGGCTGTCGCTGGTGAGGCTGGCGTACCTTTCTTCTCGATGAGCGGCTCCGACTTCGTGGAGATGTTCGTCGGTGTGGGTGCCAGTCGTGTGCGCGACCTCTTCCAACAGGCCAAGCAGAAGTCGCCCTGTATCATCTTCATCGATGAGATCGACGCCGTGGGCCGTGCCCGTTCAAAGAACCCCGCCATGGGCGGTAACGACGAGCGCGAGAACACGCTCAACGCCCTGCTGACAGAGATGGACGGCTTTGGCACCAACTCCGGTGTCATCATCCTCGCTGCCACGAACCGTGCCGACATGCTCGACTCCGCCCTGCTCCGTGCAGGCCGCTTCGACCGTCAGATCCACGTCGATCTCCCCGACCTCAACGAGCGTAAGGAGGTCTTCAAGGTACATCTGAAGCCCGTGAAGACCGACGATAGCGTGGATATCGACTTCCTCGCCCGTCAGACACCAGGCTTCTCTGGTGCTGATATCGCCAACGTCTGCAACGAGGCCGCCCTGATTGCTGCCCGTCATAACAGTCAGACGGTTGGAAAGCAGGACTTCCTCGATGCCGTCGATCGTATCATCGGTGGTCTGGAGAAGAAGACCAAGGTGATGACACAGGCCGAGAAACGATCGATAGCCATCCACGAGGCAGGACACGCCACCATCTCGTGGTTCACGGAGTTTGCCAACCCGCTGGTGAAGGTCTCGATTGTGCCCCGTGGCCAGGCCCTCGGCGCTGCCTGGTATCTGCCTGAGGAGCGTGTGCTCCAGACCAAGGAGGCCATGCTCGACGAGATGTGCTCACTGCTGGGTGGCCGTGCTGCCGAAGAACTCTTCGTGGGTCATATCTCCACTGGAGCGATGAACGACCTGGAGCGTGTCACCAAACAGGCCTACGGCATGATTGCCTTTGCCGGCATGAGCGACAAGTTGCCCAACGTGTGCTACTATAACAACGCGGAATACCAGTTCCAGCGTCCATACTCGGAGACAACTGCCAAGGTGATGGACGACGAGGTGCTGAAGATGATTGACGAACAGTACCAGCGTGCCAAGCAGATCCTGACGGAGCACAAGGACGGCCACGCCCAACTGGCACAGTTGCTCATCGACCGTGAGGTGATCTTCGCCGAGGATGTCGAGAAGATCTTTGGCAAACGTCCTTGGACGAGCCGTGCCGAGGAACTCCTCGAGGCCCAGATGAAGGCCGATGCCGAGCGTATGGCCGAGGAGCGTGCCAAGGAGTTGGAGGCCGAAGCTAATCACGAAGAAGACAAGAAAGAAGAAGCATAAAGGGATATGAAGAATTTTATCGTCAGAACCATCACGGCGGTATTTTTCGTGGCCGCCATCGTCACATGCTTTCTGCGTGCAGAAGCTATGATCCTGCTCTTTGCCCTCGTCACAGGACTCACCGTCTGGGAGTTTACCGGTCTGGTGAACAACAGGGGCAGTGTCACCGTCAACCGCATGATCTCCACCGTGGCGGGCGTGTATTTCTTCTTCGCCATGGCGGGCTATAACAGTGGTATCGTCTCTGCGGGCGTGTTCATCCCCTACCTCATCACCCTCATCTACCTGATGGTGGCAGAACTCTACCTGAAGCAGGAGGATCCCGTCCACGACTGGGCCTACACGATGCTGAGCCAACTCTACATCGCCCTGCCCTTCTCGCTGCTCAGTGTGCTGGCTTTCCGTTCCGTGGGTAGCGACATCATCTACACGTGGCACGTGCCCCTCTCCGTCTTCGTGTTCCTCTGGATCAACGACACGGGTGCCTACCTCTGCGGATCGTTATTGGGCAAGCACAAACTCTTCCCACGTATCTCCCCGGGCAAGAGTTGGGAGGGCAGCATCGGCGGTGGCATCCTCGTGATGGCCGTAGCCGTCCTGGTATGGTATCTCACGGAGCAGTACAACATGAACGACCTGCAGCTCTCTGCCATTGAGTGGGCGGGTCTCGGACTGACGGTGGTCATCTTCGGCACCTGGGGCGACCTCATCGAGTCGCTCTTCAAGCGTACCCTCGGCATCAAGGACAGCGGAAATATCCTGCCAGGCCACGGTGGCATGCTCGACCGTTTCGACTCCTCCCTCCTGGCCATCCCCGCCGCCGTTGTGTATCTCTATACGTTGACAATGACCTAAGAAGATCGGGATGCCAATTGGCATCCCGATCTTCTTTTTCTATTTCTTTACCTCATAGAGTACGGAGAACGTGGGTCTGTAGGTGTTCTCCAAGGTAAGGGTTACGAAGCCGCCGTCGGTCTCAAACTTCGCCACCTTGTGGTCGTCCTTCAGGATGGGGCAGTTTGGCCAGGCGCCCAGTTCCTTCTCGAAATCGTCGCGGAGCTGCTGCCAGAGATGACGGGTGCTGTCGTTGGTGGAGATCTTGTAGTTCTCCTGCAAAGCCAGCAGGATACCGTCTTTCTGGGCCAGCATCAGACGGAACTTCTCGTCGGGTTTGGCCATCGACACACGCTCCCAGGTGGAATCGGTCTTGGCAGAATCCACCGCGAAACCACGCGCCTGAAGGGAATCGACAAACGTCTCGAACGGCAGGGCCATCGACAAACCACGATACTTCAGGTCTTTCTCTCCACTGTTACAGGCATACAACGCCATGACGGCCACAAGGGCCACAAAAATCTTCTTCATAATGCTTTCTGTTGATGATTGATGCGGCAAAGATACAAATTATTTTTGATTTAATTGTTTTTTTTTGGAAAATCGCTCGCTTATTTGTACCTTTGCACGGATGTTTGTACTAAACTTGATACTTTCCGCACTCTCACTGACCGCCATCTCTGAAGAGGACTCCATCCGCACGGAGCAGTTGGACGAGGTGGTCGTAACCTCCAACTCGGCCCGTCAGCGCATCCAGAACGTGCAGACGGGTGCTGAGGTGATCCAGATAGAAGACCTGACATCGGCACCCCAGTTGTTTGGCGAGAACGATATCATGCGTTCCATCCAACTGTTGCCTGGCGTGAAGTCGGAGAGCGACGCCTCCAGCGGCTTCCAGGTACGTGGCGGCACGTCTGTTCAGAACCAGGTGCTTTTCGACAACGCCCCCGTGTATAACGTAGGTCACATGGCGGGGCTCTTCTCGGCCTTCAACGATGATGCACTGGCCTCGGCGACACTCTATAAGGGACTGTTGCCCGCCCAGTATGGCGGTGCCTCGTCGGCCGTGCTCGATGTCACTGGCCGGACGGGTAACAAGACGGGCTGGCACGGTGGTGCTACCATCGGTCTGCTCTCGGCCAAAGGCACCCTCGAGGGACCGATCGTCAAGGACAAGGCCTCGTTTCTTGTCACGGCGCGGCGCACGTATATGGATATGTTCCTGAAACTGTCGAACGACTTCAAGAACAACTCCCTGTATTTCTACGATATCAACGCCAAACTCGACTGGACGCTTAACACGCGCAACCAGTTGTTCCTGACCTTCTTCACGGGCTACGACAAAACGGCCGTGGAGGATATGGCCGATATCCGCTGGGGCAACCTGACCACCAGTCTGAAATGGCTCCACCACTTCAACGGCGGCTCGAACTCGCAGACCACGCTCTATTACAGTAGTTATATGACAGATAACGGCGTCGATTTCGCGGGCTTTAACCTCTGGTACAAGGGCCATATCCGTCAGGGCAGTCTCCGTCAGGACTTCCACATCGAACTGGGCAGGCACCAATTGAAGGCGGGTTTCCTGTCGTCACTGCTCAACGTGAAGTCGGCAGAGTGGCAGATCATCAACAAATACGACAAGGAGGAGCGGCGCGCCTGGGAGAATGCCGTATGGCTCAATGGTACTCTGAACTTCTCAGAAGCCCTCTCGGCCTCGCTGGGACTGAGACTGGGCACCTTCTCTCCCCTCGGCGGCTCGCTCTACTACGACATCGAGCCCGACGGTAGCATCGGCTGGTACTATAACTACAAGCAGAACGAGATCGTGAAGACCTACACCACGCTGGAGCCCCGTGCCAGCATCAGTTACCAACCCACGCCACTGACAAGCATCAAACTGGGCTATGCCCGTACCTCACAGAACATCCATGCCCTGCGCAACCAGAGTACCTCCACCCCCTTCGACCGCTACGCCATCAGCAGTAACATCATCGAGCCGGAGGTGGCAGACCAGGTGAGCGCCGGCTTCTATCTGATGACGCCCTCGCAGGACTATGACTTCTCGCTTGAGACCTACTACCGCCAGACCGACAACGTGATCGACTATCGCGACGGCAAGTCGTTCGGCAGTGAGATCGAGATTGAGCGGCTGGTGCTGGCTGGCGAGGGAAAAAGCTACGGCGTGGAGTTCTGTGCCCGTAAGAACGCAGGCAAGTTGACAGGCTGGCTCGCCTATACCCTCTCGTGGTCGAAGACCCGCATCCCCGGCATCAACAACGGCAACTGGTATGACGCCAACAACGACCGCCGCCATGACATCAATATCGTGGCGATGTACAGGCTCAACAAGAAATGGACATTCAACGCGGCCTGGGTGTTCAACAGTGGACAGGCCTTCACGGCTCCCAGCGGCAAGTACCAGATCATTGACAACTGGATCTACTACTACGCTGAGCGCAACGGCTACCGTGCGCCCGACTACCACCATCTTGACGTGAGTGCCGTATGGACCATCAAGCGTTCCTGGTGCACCCAGCAGTGGGTGTTCGGCATCTACAATATATATAATAGGTATAACCCCTACCTCATCAACTTTGAGGACAGCGAGAACGGCAACCGTACCCGTGCCGTGCAGTATTCACTCTTCGGCATTGTGCCGTCGATTGCCTTTAACATCAAGTTCTGACGCCCATGAGAAAGATAATAGCCTTACTCGCCATATCAGTCGTGCTTGCCTCCTGTGAGAAGGAGATAGACATCGACTACCACCAGATAGAACCGCTCTACGTGGTGGAGGCCTCTGTGTCGGATAACGGCATGCAGGCCCGTATCAGCATGACCAACGACATGGACAACAACGACACCTCGAGCAGTATCAGCGGGGCCTGTGTGACCATCACGGGCAGCGACGGGAGCAGTGAGACCCTGCCATACGTGGGCGACGGCACCTATAAGTCTATTGCCTGCGGAATTCCCGGTGTTGAATACAGGATCGACATTGAACTTGACGGCCACCATTTCTCCTCCACCTCCACGATGCAGGAGATACCAGAGATATACGAGTTCCACTTCTTCTGGCAAAATGTAGTGGGGCAGAAAATCCTTATGGCCGAGTTGCTCTTTCAGGACATTCCCAACGAGGACAACTGGTACTTCGTCCACCTCTATAAAAACAACACGGGCTTCCGCTGGTCGTTGAAGCGCGACGACGTGGATCCTGGCGGAGAACTGCAACAGTTGTTCTCCTTCGGCAGGGAAGACAGCGATGATAAGGACATGCTCCGCGAGGGCGACCGCCTATATCTGGAACTGCGCGCCATAGACCAGCGCACCTACGACTATTTCTACTCCATGCAGATCATGGACAATACGGGCACCAATCCCATCCAGAACTTCACGGGTGGATGCCTGGGCTACTTCTCCGCATATAGTGAGGTGACGTACGACTGTGTCTTTCACATAGCCGACGTAGATGAAGAAAGGGAGGAAGAATAATCAGAGTTTTCTGAGTGTCAACGAGATCGTCACGTGATAGGTCTCATTGCCATAGCGTAGTTGGATCATATCATCCGAGAAAGTGGCCACCTGTGCGACAATCACCTGACTGTCACTCTCCATCCTCAGGGTACTGTTATCACACTTATAACTGCCCTCCATGACGATCTCACCGTCGATATCCGTCACTATAAAGGAGCCCTGACGGACCATCCCGTTATAAGTACCGTCGGCTTGGAACACAAACTTATCCAAGTTGATATCCTCGGGCTGCAAATCCGTATCCCCGTCGATGACGATCTCGCCGCACTGCCAGGTGCCGATGATGGTCTCACCCAGACGACGGCCATCGTCGTCGCCACCGCCACAGGCGATGACAAAAAACAGGGCAACCATGACGGCTGCCCTATAGAATATAGTTGCCTTACTTAACATTGCCAACCTTTACCAGATACTCAGCGATCTGTACGGCATTCAGGGCAGCACCCTTGCGGATCTGGTCACCAGAAAGCCAGAACGTCAGACCGTTCTCGTCGCTCAGGTCCTTGCGCACACGGCCTACATAGACATCATCCTTGCCAGCGGTCTCCAACGGCATGGGGTAGGTCAGCGTTGCGGGATCATCCTTCAGCGTACAGCCAGGGGCAGCGGCGATGGCCTTCTGGGCCTCCTCCACACTGATGGGACGCTCCGTCTCGATCCATACGCTCTCGGAGTGACTGCGCAACGAACTAACACGCACGCACATAGCCGAGCACTTCGCATCGGTATGCATGATCTTACGCGTCTCGTTGAACATCTTCATCTCCTCCTTCGTGTAACCATTGGGCTGGAACACGTCGATCTGGGGGATCACGTTATAGGCGAGCTGGTGGGCAAACTTCTTCACGGTCTTCACCTCACCTTCCTCTACCATCTCCTTGTACTGCTGCTGCAGTTCGGCCATGGCAGCAGCCCCTGCACCAGAGGCACTCTGATAGGAGGCCACGTGGATGCGCTTGATATGGCTGATGTTCTCCAGCGGCTGGAGCACCACCACCATCATGATCGTTGTACAGTTGGGGTTGGCGATGATGCCACGGGGACGGTTCAGCGCGTCCTCGGCATTGCACTCAGGCACCACGAGGGGCACATCATCGTCCATGCGGAAAGCACTCGAATTGTCGATCATCACGGCACCATACTTCGTGATGGTCTCTGCAAATTCCTTCGATGTTCCTGCACCAGCAGAGGTAAAGGCGATATCCACATCCTTGAAGTCGTCGTTATGCTGCAACAACTTCACTTCAATCTCCTTGCCCTTGAAGGTATATTTGCGTCCTGCGCTACGCTCAGAACCAAACAACACCAGTTCATCCATCGGGAAATTCCTCTCGTCGAGAATTCTTAAAAACTCCTGACCTACAGCGCCTGAAGCGCCAACAATCGCTACTTTCATCTTTCCAAAAAAACTATTTCATTCGTAATTTGGCTGCAAAGGTACACATTATTTTTAATTTTTCATCTATTTTACTGATTTTCTTCGTACCTTTGCACTCAGAATGACTATATTAGCCTCATATTTTCCGATTACAGACCCCACACTGATCTTCTTTGTGGTGTTGCTGATCATCCTGCTGGCGCCAATCGTGATGAGTAAGTTGCGTATTCCGCACATCATCGGTATGGTATTGGCAGGTATCGTCATCGGACAATATGGCTTCGACATTCTGGAGCGCGACAACTCCTTTGAACTCTTCGGGCGCGTGGGCCTCTACTACATCATGTTCCTCGCCGGACTCGAGATGGACATGGAGGGCGTGAAGAAGCACTCCCGTCGCTTCATCATCTTCGGACTGCTCACCTGTTTCGTGCCCCTGATCCTTACCTATGTGATGGCGAAGACGATACTGGGCTACTCCCACCCCGCCTCGTTTCTCTTAGGCTGTATCATGGCCTCAAACACGCTGATCGCCTACCCCATCATCGGGCGCTATGGCCTGCAACGGCATACGAGCGTCAGCCTCAGCGTAGGCTCGTCGATGATCTCACTGTTCATGGCCCTGGTGATGCTCGCGGCCCTCTCCGGCGCCTTCACCGAGGGCACCAATTGGTACTTCTGGCCACTGTTCATCCTGAAGTTCACCGCTTTCTGTGCAGGCAGCCTCCTGTTCATCCCCAAACTGACGCGCTACTTCCTGCGCCGTTACAGTGATGCGGTGATGCAGTATATCTTCGTGCTGGGCATCATGTTCCTCAGTGCGGCCCTCACGTCGCTCATCGGCATCGAGGGCATCTTCGGCGCCTTCTTCTCGGGACTGATCCTCAACCGCTATATCCCCCACGTGTCGCCCCTGATGAACCGCATCGAGTTTATCGGCAACGCCCTGTTCATCCCCTACTTTCTGATCGGTGTGGGCATGCTTATCAACGTGCGCACGATCTTCTCGGGACTCGACATGGTGTGGATCGTGTTCCTCATCGTGTTCTTCGGCACCTTCGGAAAGGCTCTGGCCGCCTATTTCTCCAGTCTGCTGTTCCGTCTATCGAAGGCCGACGGTCACATGATGTTCGGCCTGACCTCCGCCCACGCCGCCGGTGCCATCGCAATGGTGATGGTGGGCATGCGCCTCGAGGTAGCCCCTGGCGAATACCTCATCAACGATATCATGCTCAACGGTGTGGTGATGATGATCCTCTTCACCTGTGTGATCAGTACGCTGATGACGGAACATGCCGCCCAACAGATCATTATCCAGGAAAAGGCCCACTTGCAGGCAGAAACGCCCAAAGACGACGACGAGAAGATCCTGCTCTGCGTGAAATACCCGGAGATCGCTCCGCAGTTGCTCAACCTGGCACTGCTGACGCGCAACCAGCGGCTCAACCGTGAACTCGTGGCCCTCAACGTGGTATATGACGGACAGAACAGCAACCTCGCCCGCGAGCAGGGTATCCGACTGCTGGAACAACTCCAGCAGCAGGCCAGTGCCTCGGAAGTGAAGGTGCAGACACAAGTGCGTCTGGCCACGAACATCGCCAACGGCATCAAACACGCCTTCCGCGAGTTCGCCTGTTCGGAAATCATCATGGGTATGCACGTGCATACCGACATCAACCCCCGCTTCTGGGGAGAGTTTATCCAGAGTCTCTACAACGGTCTGAACCGTCAGATTATCCTTATGCGCTTCGTACAGCCGATGCCTACCCTACGCCGCATCCGTGTGGTGGTACCCTCACGGGCAGAGTTCGAGCCAGGCTTCCACCGCTGGTTGGAGCGTCTGAGTCGTCTGGCAGAACAACTCGACTGCCGCATCCAGTTCCATGGGCGCAACGAGTCACTGGTGCTCATCGCCGAATATATCAACAACCGCCACTCCAGCGTCAGGGCGGAATACACGTCGATGGGCCACTGGAACGAGTTGCCACAACTGGCCTCACAGGTGGTAGAAGACCATCTCTTCGTAGTAGTCACTGCCCGTAAGGGTACCATCTCCTACAAAAACGCCCTGGAGCGTCTGCCCGACGAACTACAGGAGTACTTCTCAGGCAAGAACCTGATGATCATCTTCCCTGACCAGTTCGGTGTGCAGAAGGAGGACCGCATGAGCTTCACTGAGGCCCAGCACCACGAGGAGAAGAGTATCTACGACACGATCCTGCGCTGGATTCATAAGGAGATGAGAAATAATTAGAAATTAGGAATTATGATTACTATCAAGAATATCACTAAGAGCTTCGGCTCACTGCAGGTGCTCAAAGGCATCGACCTGCATATCGACAAGGGCGAGATCGTCAGTATCGTAGGCCCCAGCGGGGCTGGCAAGACCACACTGCTACAGATCATCGGCACCCTTGACCGTCCTGACAGCGGTGAGGTCATCGTCAATGGCATCGACACCAGCCGTCTGTCGAAGAGGAGACTGTCAGACTTCCGCAACCGCCACATCGGCTTCGTGTTCCAGTTCCACCAGTTGCTGCCCGAGTTCACAGCCATCGAGAACATCATGATCCCAGCCTTCATCGCTGGCATGTCGCGCCGTCAGGCCAAGCGACGTGCCGAGGAGCTGCTCGACTTCATGAACCTGAAAGACCGTGCCTCGCATAAGCCCAATGAGTTGTCGGGTGGTGAGAAGCAGCGCGTGGCTGTGGCCCGTGCCCTCGTGAACAATCCTGCCGTGATCCTCGCCGACGAACCCTCCGGTTCCCTCGACACGAAGAACAAGGAGGAACTCCACCAGCTCTTCTTCGACCTGCGCAACAAGTTCGGCCAGACCTTCGTCATCGTCACCCACGACGAGACGCTTGCCAGCATCACCGACCGCACTATCCATCTGCGCGACGGCCTCATCGAAGCCCCCGACATCACCATTGACACACCAAAAATATGCTTAGACTCGGAGACTACACCACCCTCAGAATAGTCAAGAAGGTCGATTTCGGCCTGTATCTTGACGGTGGCGAGGAGGGCGAGATTCTCCTACCCCAGCGCTATGTGACAAAGGACATGCACATTGGCGACGAGATAGAAGTGTTTATCTATCTCGATCAGGACGAGCGCCCCGTGGCCACCACTGAGCACCCCTACGCCAAGGTGGGCGAGTTCGCCTGCCTCGAAGTTGCGTGGGTGAACCAGTACGGTGCCTTCCTGAAGTGGGGCCTGATGAAGGACCTCTTCTGCCCCTTCCGCGAGCAGAAGAAGCGCATGGAACAGGGGCAGCGCCACATCGTCTATGTCAAGCTCGACGAGGACAGCTACCGCCTGATGGCCACCGCCAAGGTGGAGAAGTATCTCAGTACCCCCGACGAGTGCCTCACACATGGTGCCCCTGCCGACATCCTCGTGTGGCAAAAGACCGACCTCGGCTTCAAGTGCATCGTCGATAACCGCTACCAGGGTCAGATCTACGACAACCAGATCTTCCAGCCCCTGCACAGTGGCGACCGCCTGACGGGCTATATCGACCACGTGCGCCAGGACGGCAAGATCGACATCACCCTCCAGCCCACGGGCCGTCAGCACACCCTCGACTTTGCGGAGGTGCTGCTGCGCTACCTCTACGAGAACGACGGCCGCTGCAACCTCGGTGACAAGTCGCCCGCCGAACTGATCTACGACCGCTTTCAGGTTTCCAAGAAAGCATACAAAAAAGCCATCGGCGACCTGTATCGCCGACGGTTGATCGTTATCGATAATGAAGGAATCAAACTCAATGGGGACGGTTCTCAGTGAGTTCGCAAACTTTTGAACTCACTGAGAACCGTCCCTAATGAGTTTAGAACTCTGCACTCTTCGGGGTGCGTGGGAACGGAATGACATCGCGGATGTTCTGCATGCCCGTCACGAAGAGGATCAGGCGCTCGAAACCGAGGCCGAAGCCGGCATGGGGACATGAACCCCAGCGACGGGTGTCGATATACCACCAGAGATGGGTCTGATCCATCTCACGGCGCTCAATCTCTGCCATCAGCTTGTCATAACTCTCCTCACGGACGGAGCCGCCGATGATCTCACCGATCTGGGGGAACAACACATCGGTGCCCTGCATCGTAGGACCAGGGGCCACAGCACCCTTGTAGCCTATGGAACCGCCATCGGCAGTATCCTGGTTCTGCTTCATATAGAACGACTTGAACGCACGCGGATAGTCGGTCATGATGACAGGCTTCTTGAAGTGCTCCTCCACGAGGTAGCGCTCGTGCTCCGAGGCCAGGTCATCGCCCCAGTTGCAGGGGAACTCAAACTTCTTGCCGTTCTTGATGGCCTCCTGCAGGATATTGATACCCTCGGTATAAGGCAGGCGCACGAAAGTGTCCTTCAGCACACCCTCAAGGCGCTCGATGAGTGTCTTATCAATCATCTGATTCAAGAAGGCGAGGTCGTCCTTACAATTTTCGAGAGCCCATTTGACGCAGTACTTGATGAAGTCCTCCTCGAGATCCATCAGCTCCTCCTGATCCAGGAAGGCCACCTCAGGCTCGACCATCCAGAACTCTGCCAGATGGCGCGGGGTATTGGAGTTCTCAGCGCGGAACGTAGGACCAAAGGTATAGATGGCACCCAGAGCCGTAGCACCAAGTTCACCTTCGAGCTGACCAGATACGGTCAGTGAGGTCTGCTCGCCAAAAAAGTCGTCATCGTAGATGATCTTGCCATTCTCGTCCTTCTTCAGGTCGTAGAGGTTCTTCGTGGTCACCTGGAACATATTGCCTGCTCCCTCACAGTCGGAAGCCGTGATCAGCGGTGTGTGGAAATAGAAGAAACCATGCTCGTGGAAATAGGTGTGGATGGCCATCGCCATGTTGTGGCGGATGCGCATCACGGCTCCGAAGGTGTTGGTGCGCAGACGCATGTGGGCATTCTTACGCATCGCCTCGAAGCTCTGACCTTTCTTCTGCATGGGATAGTCATTGCCACAGAGACCATAGACCTCCAGTTTAGTAGCCTGGATCTCACTGCTCTGTCCAGCACCCTGACTCTCCACCAGCACACCTTCGGCATTGATACAGGCACCGGTGGTGATATCCTTCAGCAACTGCTCGTCGAACTTGGCAGGATCCACCACAATCTGTACGTTCTTAATGGTTGAACCATCGTTAAGGGCAATGAAGTCAACGGCCTTTGAACTGCGGTGCGTACGCACCCAACCCTTCACGCAGACTTCCTTACCATATTCTGTGCTCTTCAGCACATCAATAATCTTAGTACGTTTCATTTACTTTTTTACCTTTTTACCTTTACTCATAAGCGCCCATACGCAGACGATCTACTTCCTCCTCAGTGAGGTAACGCCAGTCACCGCGCTTCAGGTTCTTCTTCGTGAGACCGGCGAACTGCACGCGGTCGAGTTTCTGCACGCGATAGCCGAGGCTCTCGAAGATACGGCGCACGATACGGTTCTTACCACTGTGGATCTCGATGCCCACCTGCTTCTTGTCCGTCGGACTGGCATACTGCACATCGTCGGCCTTGATCTCACCGTCCTCCAACTGAATGCCGTCGGCGATCTGCTGCAGGTCATGAGCGGTAACGTTCTTATCGAGGAACACGTGGTAGATCTTCTTTTTCAAATACTTCGGGTGCGTGAGCTTCGAAGCCAGGTCACCGTCGTTGGTGAGCAGGAGCACACCCGTGGTGTTACGGTCGAGACGGCCAACGGGATAGATGCGCTCAGGACAAGCGTTCTTCACGAGATCCATCACGGTCTTGCGCTGCTGGGGATCATCGCTGGTAGTCACATAGTCCTTCGGCTTGTTCAACAGCACATAGACCTTCTTCTCGATCTTCACGGGCTGATCGTGGAACTTCACCTCATCCGTACGGAGAATCTTAGTACCCAGTTCGGTCACCACCTCGCCATTCACCGTGACGACACCTGCCTGGATGAACTCATCGGCCTCGCGACGGCTGCAGATACCCGCATTGGCAAGGAACTTGTTCAGGCGCAGGGGTTCGTTGGGATCATAATTGAGTTCTTTATACTCTATGCGCTTCTTGAGACTGTACTTTGCATTCGGATCATAGTCGGCCGTATGCTGACGGGGTCCCTTCTTGTAAGGTGCGCCATAAGGCTTGCCATAACCACCCTGCTGGGGACGCTGACCATAACCGCCCTGAGGACGCTGGCCATAACCACCCTGGCGCTGCTGATAGCCACCCTGTGGGCGCTGACCGTAGTTATTACGGGGCTGATAACCGCCCTCGCCCTGAGGACGCTGGCCGTAGTTGTTACGGGGCTGGTAACCACCCTCACCCTGAGGGCGCTGACCATAGTTGCTACGGGGCTGATAGCCACCCTGGCGCTGCTGACCATAACCACCCTGCTGACGCTGCTGATAGCCACCACCGTAGTTATTACGGGGACGGAAGCCACCACGCTGGGGTGCACCACCCTGAAGACCAGCTCCGAAACCCTCGGGACGGAAGCCGCCTTCATCATTGTCGTGATTATGGTAATTGGGACGCTCGAAATTCGGGCGCTGGCCTGTATGGATACGCGGACGCGGTGAGCGTCCCGGTCTTACTTCTCTCTGAAAGTCATCCTGTTGTGTTGGCTCTTCTTGCTTTTTCTCGTTGTTTTCAAAATCCATGATACTTTTTCCTTTCTAAAAATACTCTTACTAATACTTATTGATAATAACTGTTGGTTGATTAAATACCTGTATAGGTTGCTGGTGTGATGGCGCGCAGTTCCTCCTTCACCTCCTCGCTCACCTCGAGCGTCTCGATGAAGTTACGGATCTTCTCGCCGGTTAGTTTCTCATTCGTACGCGTCAGCGCCTTCAAGGTCTCATAGGGATTGGGATAGGCCTCACGACGCAGGATGGTCTGGATGGCCTCAGCCACCACAGCCCACGTATTGTCAAGATCCTCCTGCAGTTTCTCCTCGTTGAGGATCAACTTACGCAGACCCTTCAACGTGCTCTGGAAGGCGATGAGCGCATGACCCATGGGCACACCCACGTTACGAAGCACCGTGGAATCTGTCAGGTCGCGCTGCAAACGGCTCACGGGCAGTTTGGCAGCGAGGAACTGCAGGATGGCATTGGCAATACCGAGGTTACCCTCCGAGTTCTCGTAGTCGATGGGATTCACCTTGTGGGGCATGGCACTGGAACCTACCTCACCCTTCTTGATCTTCTGCTTGAAGTAATCCATGGAGATATACATCCAGAAGTCGCGGTCGAGGTCGATGACGATGGTGTTGATACGGCGCATGGCGTCGAAGATAGCACCCAACCAGTCGTAGTTGGAGATCTGGGTGGTGTATTGCTCACGCTCCAAACCGAGCTTCTCGCTAACGAAACTGTTGCCGAACTCGCGCCAATCGTACTGGGGATAGGCCACGTGGTGGGCGTTATAGTTACCTGTAGCACCACCAAACTTTGCCGTCACAGGTGTCTCCTTCAGACTGCGGAGCTGCTCCTCCAGACGATAGACATAGACCATCACCTCCTTGCCCAGACGGGTCGGAGAGGCAGGCTGTCCGTGGGTCTTGGCGAGCATGGGGATATTCTTCCACTGTTCAGCATAGTCGTGCAGCTGCTCAATCAGTTCCTCAACGAGGGGATAATACACGTTTTCGAGTGCCTCTTTGATGGAAAGGGGCACACTGGTATTATTGATGTCCTGGGAAGTAAGTCCGAAATGGATGAATTCCTTGTACTTTTCAAAGCCGCCCATGGCATCGAGACGTTCCTTGATGAAATACTCCACGGCCTTCACGTCGTGGTTGGTCACTTTCTCAATATCCTTCACCCGCTGGGCATCAGCAGGCGTAAACTGTCGGTAGATGTCACGGAGTTGGTCGAACAGTGAATGGTTGATGTCTTGCAATTGCGGCAACGGCAGTTCACACAAAGTGATAAAATACTCAATCTCTACGCGAATCCTATACCTGATAAGGGCATACTCCGAGAAATATTCTGCCAGCGGCTCTGTCTTACTCCTGTAACGGCCATCAATAGGCGAGATGGCGGTCAGCAAACTTAAATCCATTTCCTTTAAAATCCTAAATTACTATATCCTTAACGCGTTACAACCCACGTCCACAACCATCAACGGCTGCAGGATGGGGCTTTTTGTGTCGTGGGCGCTGACGGATTCGAACCGCCGACCCTCTGCTTGTAAGGCAGATGCTCTAAACCAGCTGAGCTAAGCGCCCTTATAAATTCGCGTGCAAAGGTACGCAGAAAAAGTGAAACCGCAAAATTTCCCGAAGGAAAAATTGCGGTTTCCCATCATTTATAACTGATAGAGGTCATTGGCCGCCATCAGTTCCACCTTTTTCTCGGCCAGCATGCGCTCACACAGATCCAGATCTGTCGGACGGATCACGACATGAGCCACATTGCCATTAGCGAAAGAATACATGTATTCAATGAACACACCATTATCGGACAGGTGCTTCAGCACCACGGACAGCGAACCACTGATATTCGGGCAGACGAAGCCGATGACATCGGTAATCTTCACGGCGAAATGCTTCTCCTTCAATACCTGATAGGCCTTGTCGGGATCAGACACGATACAACGCAGAATACCGAAATCGCTGTTGTCGGCGATACTCATAGCAGACAGGTTGATACCAGCAGCCCCTAAGGCTTCTGTCACCTCGGTCAGTCGTCCTGACTTGTTCTCGAGGAATACGGATAATTGTTTTGCTTTCATAATCTTTATAGTTTTGTTTTATAATTGTCGCTTATCTATGACGCGCTTGGCCTTACCCTCGGAGCGCTCGATACCCTTCGGCTCCACGAGTTTCACCTTGAAGCCCAGACCGATGACACTGCGCAACTCGGCTTCGAGTTTCTTCTGCAGGCCAACCATCGTAGCCATATCGTCGGTGAAGTAGTCTTCCTTCACCTCAACCTTCAGTTCGGAGGTGTCAGTATTGTTAACGCGATCGACGATGAGCAGGAAGTGAGGCTCATACTCGGGCAACTTCAGGATGACATCCTCGATCTGTGACGGGAACACGTTCACGCCACGGATGATGAGCATATCGTCGCAACGGCCGAGGATACGGTCCATACGCACGAGCGTACGTCCGCACGCACATTTATCATAGTGGAGGGCCGTCAGGTCGTGGGTACGGTAGCGCAGCAACGGCATACCCTCCTTCGTCAGATGGGTGAAGGTCAGTTCACCGAAAGTGCCCTCCGGCAATGGCTCGCCTGTATTGGGATCCAGGATCTCAGGATAGAAATAGTCTTCGCTCAGGTGCGTACCGTTCTGATGCTCGCACTCGTAGCCGACGCCAGGACCGGCAATCTCACTCAGGCCATAGATATCGTAGGCCTTGATACCCAGCGACTCTTGCAGTTTGACGCGCATCTTCTCCGTCCAAGGCTCAGCACCGAAGGCACCGATCTTCAACTTGAACTCCTCGCGCGGCCACTCACACTCCTTCATGGCTTCACCGAGGAACATGGCATAGCTGGGCGTGCAGCAGAGCACCGTAGCACCGAAGTCGTGCATCAGCGTCATCTGCTTCTGGGTGTTACCCGACGACATCGGGATCACAGAGGCACCGATGTTCGTGGCACCGTCGTGGGCACCCAGACCACCGGTGAACAGGCCGTAGCCGTAGGACACCTGGAAAATATCGTCCTTCGTACAGCCATAGGCGGTAAAGGCACGGGAGATAGACTCTGCCCACATGGCCAGATCCTTACGGGTGTGCAAAACGACAACGGGTTTCCCCGTCGTACCTGAAGAGGCGTGGATACGCACAATCTGTGACATCGGCACGGCGGCCAGTCCGAATGGATAGTTATCACGCAGGTCTAGTTTGTTGGTAAAAGGAAGCTTCACGATATCGTCAATACTCTTGATATCACCGGGCTCCAGTCCCATCTCCTGGAATTTCTTCCGATAGAAGGGTGTGTTGTGATAGACATACTCCGCCATCTTCACGAGACGACGACTCTGGATCTCGCGAAGCTGCTCGCGGTCCATACACTCAATACTTGGGTTCCAAATCATAATAAATAGTTATTGCTGATAAATACTATTCGGAGGACAAAGGTACAATAATAAATCGAATTCGCCAAACGATTAAGCGACTGTTTTAACAAAATGTAACTTTATCGGAAAAATATTCGGTTTTTCCCTTGGAGGGTATCAAATATTTTCATATATTTGCGGTGTCATATATATCACATTGACAGTTAACTAAAAACCATGAAGTTATGGAAGTAGAGAAAATTATGCAGTCGCTGGAGCAGAAGCACCCAGGCGAGTTGGAGTATCTGCAAGCCGTCAGAGAAGTGTTGGAATCGATCAAGGATGTCTATAACCAGCATCCGGAATTCGAGAAGGCCAAGATCATAGAACGGATCGTGGAGCCTGAGCGTATCATCACCTTCCGTGTGCCCTGGGTCGATGACAAGGGTGAGGTACAGGTGAACCTCGGCTACCGCGTGCAGTTCAACAGTGCTATTGGCCCTTACAAGGGCGGTCTGCGCTTTCACAAATCCGTGAACCTCTCGATCCTGAAGTTCCTCGGTTTCGAGCAGACCTTCAAAAATGCCCTCACCACACTACCCATGGGTGGCGGCAAAGGCGGATCCGACTTCAGCATCCGCGGCAAAAGCGACAATGAGGTGATGAAGTTCTGTCAGGCATTCATGACGGAGCTCTATCGCCATATCGGCCCTGATGAGGATGTGCCCGCCGGCGATATCGGTGTGGGTGCACGTGAGATCGGCTACCTCTTCGGACAATATAAGAAACTGACCCATCAGTTCCAGGGTGTGCTCACTGGCAAGGGCATGGAATGGGGCGGCTCAATCCTCCGCCCGGAGGCCACGGGCTACGGTGCCCTTTACTTCGTGAACCAGATGCTCACTGAGCACGGCCTCGACATCAAGGGCAAGACCATCGCCCTCTCAGGTTTCGGCAATGTGGCCTGGGGCGCAGCCAAGAAGGCCACTGAACTGGGCGCTAAGGTCATCACCATCAGCGGACCCGACGGCTATATCTACGACCCCGCCGGGCTCGATGCCGAGAAGATCGCCTTTATGCTCGAACTGCGCGCCTCGGGTGAAGATATCTGTCAGCCTTACGAGGAGGAGTTCGAAGGTGCCACCTTCTTTGAGGGCAAGAAACCCTGGGAGCAGAAGGCCGACATCTACCTGCCCTGTGCGACCCAGAACGAACTTAACGGCGCTGATGCCGACGCCATCCTCGCCAACAAACCACTGTGCGTGGCTGAGGTGTCGAACATGGGCTGTACGGCCGAAGCCGTCAACAAGTTCATCGCTGCCAAACAGCTCTTCGCCCCAGGCAAGGCCGTCAATGCGGGTGGTGTGGCCACCAGTGGTCTGGAGATGACGCAGAACTCCGAGCGCATCGCATGGACGGGTGATGAGGTTGATGAGAAACTGCACCGCATCATGTCGAACATCCATGGCCAGTGCGTGAAGTACGGCAAAGAGGGCGACTACATCAACTACGTGAAGGGTGCCAATGTGGCCGGCTTCATGAAGGTCGCCAATGCCATGATGGCGCAGGGCATCGTGTAGAACTCGGCGTAAGCCAAGGTCTTCGCGATGATGACCACGCAGTATTGTATGACCAATAAACCAAAGATAGTCTTAACGACACTATTATTCGTATTCGGCACAGCCTCTCTCCTCGCTCAGACGGAGAGGGGCACTGCCTCGTATTATGCCAAGAGTTGGACAGGTCGCAAGACCGCCAACGGCGAACGCCTGCACCACGACTCACTGACCTGTGCCCACAAGACCTTCCCCTTCGGCACACTGCTCAAAGTGACAAACCCCGCCAACGGCCTCAGTGTCATCGTCAAGGTGACGGATCGCGGACCATACGTCAAAGGAAGGATCGTAGATCTCTCCGTACGTGCCGCCAAGGAACTGGGCATCCTCTCACAAGGCATTGCACCCGTCATCGTGGAACGGTACAACCCTGCCATCATCCCCTTCAGGCCAGAAGACTTTGAACTGCCCGAATTTGATCTGGGCACCAACGAAGGATCCGACACAAAGCCCATCTGGATGGAGTTGAGAGACCAGCGCAACATACGGCGCCAAGAACAAGAAAAACAGAATTCTATAGCCGACAAGCGGTAGAGGGGTTTCCTCTACCGCTTGTTGGTTCTGATCCGGAACTCCCGCGACTGGGAAGGTATGTCCTTATTCCTTTGCATCACACCGATGCGGAACACGGCTTCACCATCCCTCAGACGGTCATCCGTCCTGATGACTGCCGTATAGCGGATGCCCTTGCCCGGCTGGATGCACTCCACCAGCACATTCTCCGAGACACGGATATGCCTGTTGCCTGTCACCTCAGCCACTGTTGGCAGCACACCGAAGGCTGGTTTGGAGGAATTGTTGAACACCTCGAACACCATCCTAGCTTCCTCACCACGACTCAGTTCACCGTCGCGGCTTGCATCCAACAGACGAGGATTGCGGATCACGAGATCGGCAGGAGCCTCTGCATTATAGTTCTTCGTCGGATTAAAATCCTCGTCAAATCCATATAGACGATCATCTGCAACAGCATCGTTCGTCTCGACATTCCCCTGATGGGCAGACTGTCGCCGTGACTCCATCGCGCGTTGCTGACGGTCAGCGCGGTATTCCTCGTACCTCTGCCGCTGGGCTTCTTCGGAGGCGGATCCCACGGCAGCTCCGACTGCCGCACCACCTGCCATGCCGATCAGCGTACCCACATCACTACCCCTGGGACCACCAATGATACCGCCAATGGCAGAACCAATGATTGAACCGAAAGTGCCACCCGTATAGGCACCCGATGCCGTCGTCGCACAACTGGAAAGCAACAACAGGGAACTTACTGATAGTACTAAAATCTTCTTCATACCTAAACCTTTTTGATCGTTCACGGTGCAAAGATAAGCAATCCGTCTGAAACCGCCAAGGGGAATTTCCCCAAAACTGCATAGGGGAAACCCTACATACAACAATAGCGCAACTTACATAAAAGAAAAAAACTGAAAAACATGCAGAATTCCGTATTTTTTTGTATTTTTGTCCTCGGAATGAAGTGTGCTTATAAATGTCCGATACATCGCTGAAACGCCAACTGAAGGTGCTCACCATCCCTGTGTTCATTGAGATGGCCCTCGTCATGATGCTGGGGGCCGTCGATACGGTGATGCTGAGCCGTTACAGTGACAACAGTGTGGCGGCAGTAGGACTCGACAACCAACTCATCTCGCTTGTCTTCCTCGTCTATCAGTTTTTCTCGATGGGTGCGGCCATCCTCTGTGCCCAGTATATCGGGGCAGGACAGAGAAAGCGACTAGTGCAAGTGGTGGGCATAGCATTGGTGGTGAACCTGATGCTCGGACTGGCAGTCAGTGCCTTACTCTTCTTCTACGCCGAGCAATTGTTGCAAGTGATGGGACTGCGACCTGAGCTGATGGACGACGGACTGGTGTATCTGCGACTGACGGGTGCATTGTCGTTTTTCCAGGCACTGTCATTGACGTTCTCGGCCTCGCTGCGCAGTGCCGACAAGGTGGTCTATCCCATGGTCGTGACGGGTATCGTCAACGTACTCAACATCCTGGGCAACTACGCCCTCATCTTCGGACACTGGGGGCTTCCGCAACTGGGCGTCGAGGGGGCTGCCATTTCCACGGCTACCTGTCGTGCCATAGCCATGTTGATGCTTGCCATCATCCATTTCAAGGTACACATCCCACGCTTCCCCCTGCATTATTTCCGTCCGATGCCTTGGCAGGAGCTGAAAAACCTCTTCTATATCGGCATTCCAGCCATGAGCGAGAATATCAGCTATTGTCTCTCGCAGGTGGTCATCACCTATTTCATCAACCAGATCAGCAACGAGGCCCTGGCTGCACGCACCTACTGCCACAACATGATCATGTTTGTCTATCTGTTCTGTCTGAGTATCACACAGGGCGGCGACATCCTCGTGGGACACCTTGTCGGACAGCGACGGCATCAGGCAGCCTATGTGCTTGGCAACTATTTCTTCCGCTGGTCGATGATCATTACGCTGACAGGGTCTGCCATCCTCGCTCTGTCAGGGCGTGCGATTCTCAGTGCCTTTACCGATAATCCGGAAATCATTGCGATGGGAGTCTGGGTGCTCTTCATTGACTGGTTCCTGGAGATCGGCCGCACGTCGAACATCTTCGCCGGCAGCACCCTGCGTGCCACGGGCGATGTGGTCTATCCCTTCGTCGTAGGCGTCATATTCCAGTGGAGCGTTGCCGTCGGAGTAAGCTATGTCATTGGCATTCCCCTCGGCTTCGGCCTCGTCGGCATGTGGGTAGGCTTCGCCCTTGACGAGAACATCCGGGGTATCATTCTCGTGCGCCGATGGCGGTCAGGAAAGTGGAAAACAAAAGGATTTGTAAAGGATATCACAAGTTGTGCTACTTTATAAAAGCAAGAGAATTGTGTCCCTGGAAATAAGTGCCACTTTAGAATAATTCCGTGGCTCTATAGGAAAATTTCGTGGCCCCGCTTGGATGAATTCTCTCGAGAATTGGGTGCTCTCTTACGCGCGCACAGGCACATAGTTGTCTTACTCACTTTTTATCCCGCTCATCCCGCCTATCCCACACGTAAGATTTTTTACCTCCGGTGTGGGATAGGCGGGATGAGCGGGTTATTTTTGGTTTAAGACAACTACCGCGCGCACGCGTGTAATGGCATGCGTGCCGCCCTATCGCAGGGAGGCACGCTACAAAACAACCTAATACCGTGTGTCTATCACGGGGGCAATTACTAACAATGTCTTTACCTTATTTCACTAAAACCTTCTCGATACAGCGATAAACCATTTGTATTATCATTTAGCATCATGTCTATATAGTTGTAATGGTCTATGAAGAACTGTCGGTCACATTCCACTTCCTTCTCCCATGAACCAAGAGGATAACCGCCGACAGATATACGTTCATCCAGAATAGGCCAACGTTTGAAATTCAACTCTTGAGATTTACGGAGATAGTCGCTGAGTTTGTCGTAGTATCGCAGCACTCCCTCTCTAACTCGCTTCCCGTATTGGCGATGTATCTTTGCGACTTCTGCCATGAAAAGCGGAGACTCAACCAACTTCCTGAAATACTTCTCCGTCACCAAGTAATGATCCTTAGAGGGCCGCTCCTTCCCGTCATCATATCCGACTCCCAGACTCCATTCAAAATCCCAAAGTGGCCCAAGACAGATCTTGCTATTGTCCGTATTGTCATATTTCACATAATAGATATTATACTCCCTCTGCATGAGGATGTTCAGGTGATAGTACCACTTCGCCCAAGACTCCAAGTCGATAAAGTCGGTAAAGCCTGTTACGCTATTGGAATCTGTCAGTTGCCGTTCAAACTGGTCCATCAAGTCTGCTGCATATTCTACACGTTCCTCTGTCATAACATCCTCATCTGGATATTTAAAGCCATAGCCTAAATGGAAACTCTTCGTTATGAAATAGAAAGGCTCCTCCACCACTCTTTCAGGACACAATAATGGGAAATGCTCACAAAAAAAAGCCCGCATCGTTTTGACGGATGCGGGCTTTAGTTATAGAGATTAAATAATGCTTACTCAGCCTTTGTCTCCTCAGCGGCAGGAGCCTCAGCAGCGGGAGCTTCCTCAACGGGTGCCTCGGCCTTTGGCTCCTCCTTAGCGGGAGCCTCTGCAGGAGCAGCAGCCTCAGCCTTAGGAGCTGACTTGCGAGAACGACGAGTAGCCTTCTTCTTGGTATCCTTTGCCATATCGGGATCGAAGTCAACGAGCTCGATGAAGCAAACCTGGGCAGCGTCACCCTGACGGGTGCCGAGCTTGATGATACGGGTATAACCGCCGGGACGGTCACCGATCTTCTGTGATACCTCTCCGAAGAGTTCCTTGATAGCTTCCTTGTTCTGCAGGTAGCTGAACACTACACGACGAGAGTTGGTGGAGTCTTCCTTTGCCTTGGTCAGCAGGGGCTCCACATACTTCTTCAGGGCCTTAGCCTTTGCGACGGTCGTAGTGATTCTTTTGTGCATGATCAGCGAGATGGCCATGTTAGCGAGCATGGCGTGACGGTGAGATGCAGTACGACCGAGATGGTTGAATTTCTTATTGTGTCTCATTTTTGTTTATTCTTTATCAAGTTTATACTTGGTAATGTCGGTTCCAAACGACAGATTCAGACTCTCGAGCAAATCATCAAGCTCCGTGAGCGATTTCTTACCGAAGTTGCGGAACTTCAGGAGGTCGGTCTTGTTGTACTGTACCAGGTCACCCAGCGTCTCTACATCGGCTGCCTTGAGGCAGTTGAGGGCACGAACGGAGAGGTTCATGTCAACGAGACGGGTCTTGAGCAACTGGCGCATGTGCAGGATCTCCTCGTCAAACTCCTGGTTACCCTCCGTGTCGTTGTTCTCGAGCGTGATCTTCTCGTCGGAGAACAGCATGAAGTGATAGATCAGGATCTTGGCGGCCTCCTTCAGGGCGTCCTTCGGGTGGATGGAACCGTCCGTCGTCACTTCCAGTACGAGCTTGTCGTAGTCGGTCTTCTGCTCGACACGATAGGGCTCCACACTGTACTTGACGTTGCGGATAGGTGTGTAAATAGAATCGATTGCTATTACATTCACGTCGGTGCAGAACTCGCGATTCTCATCAGCGGGTACATAACCGCGACCTTTGTTGATTGTAATGTCAATCTGCATCGATGCCTTGGAATCTAAATGACAAATCACCAAATCAGGGTTCAGCACCTCAAATCCAGTCAGATACTTGCCGATGTCTGCGGCTTTGAATTCGGTAGAATTCTCGACCGTGATACTGACTTTCTCGTTCTCGAATTCTTCTACTACTTGCTTGAACCGAACTTGCTTCAGGTTCAAGATAATGTTGGTAACATCTTCCTTAACACCAGGTACTGAAGAGAATTCATGCTCCACACCAGAGATACGGATGGTGTTGATAGCATAACCCTCAAGCGATGAAAGAAGAATGCGGCGCAGGGCGTTACCGATGGTTACACCGAAGCCAGGCTCCAAAGGACGAAACTCGAACTTGCCGAATTTGTCATTGGCTTCCAACATTACGACTTTATCAGGTTTTTGAAATGCTAATATCGCCATTAATTTAATGATTTTAGTTCTTAGAGTACAACTCAACGATTGACTGTTCCTTAATGTTCTCAGGGATGTCGGCGCGCTCGGGCTTGTGCAGGAACTTGCCGGCCTTTGCATTCTCATCCCACTCGATCCAGGGGTACTTGCTGTGGTTGAAACCAGCAAGGGCGGCCTCGATGACTTCGAGAGACTTTGACTTCTCACGAACGGCGATGACCTGACCAGGCTTCACGCTATAAGAAGGAATGTTAACTACCTGGCCATCGACGGTGATATGCTTGTGACCCACGAGCTGACGGGCAGCGGCGCGAGTAGGAGCAATACCAAGGCGGAACACCACGTTGTCGAGTCGGCTCTCCAGCAACTGAAGGAGCACCTCACCGGTGATACCGTCAGCCTTAGCAGCCTTCTCAAACAAGTTACGGAACTGACGCTCAAGTACACCATAGGTGTACTTGGCCTTCTGCTTCTCTGCCAACATGACTGCATACTCCGACATCTTGCGACGACGGTTATTGCCATGCTGTCCCGGGGGGAAGTTCCTGCGGGACAAAACTTTGTCCGGTCCGAAAATGGCTTCTCCAAATCGGCGGGCAACTTTTGATTTCGGTCCTAAATATCTTGCCATAATTTAAATAAATAACTTCTATTCTTAATTCTTTCAATACTTCAATCCTTATACGCGGCGGCGCTTCGGGGGGCGGCAGCCGTTGTGCGGCAGCGGCGTAACATCGATAATCTCCATCACCTCGATACCGGCACCGTGGATGGCACGGATAGCGGACTCACGGCCGTTACCGGGACCCTTCACGTAGGCCTTCACCTTGCGCAGACCCAGATCGTAGGCCACCTTGGCGCAGTCCTCGGCTGCCATCTGGGCAGCATACGGAGTGTTCTTCTTTGAACCCCGGAAACCCATCTTACCAGCAGACGACCAGGAGATAACCTGACCCTCGTCGTTGGCCAGAGAGACGATGATATTATTGAAAGAGCTATGAACGTGGAGCTGGCCAATGGCGTTCACCCTCACGTTTCTTTTCTTGGAAGTGACTGTTTTCTTTGCCATAATTCTTAATCTACTTTAATGGTTTAACTTAGAATTACTTCGTAGCCTTCTTCTTGTTGGCAACAGTCTTCTTCTTTCCCTTACGAGTACGAGCGTTATTCTTGGTGCTCTGACCGCGAACGGGAAGACCGTTACGATGACGGACGCCACGATAGCAACCAATATCCATCAGTCGCTTGATATTCAACTGGATCTCACTACGGAGATCACCTTCTACTTTGAATTCAGCGCCGATAATTTCACGGATCTTGGCTGCCTGGTCGTCAGTCCACTCGTTAACCTTCAGGTCACGGCTGACACCTGCCTTATCCAATATCTTTGCTGAACTACTTCGACCAATACCATAGATATAGGTCAATGCGATTTCGCCACGCTTATTCTGGGGCAAATCTACTCCAACAATTCTTATTGCCATTTGTTAATAAAAAAGATAAATTTGAATACTGTAAATTTCGAAATTCTGCTAAAAAGCATGCAAAGGTACGAAGATTTTCTCAAACCTCCGCATCTTTTATGCTTATTTAACATTAACCCTGACGCATCTTGTACTTAGGGTTCTTCTTGTTGATAACGAACAGACGACCCTTGCGACGTACGATCTTGCAATCTGGGGTACGCTTCTTTAATGATGCTCTTGTCTTCATATTTGTTCCTATTGTTTATTTGTATCTGAATACTATCCGACCCTTGGTCAGGTCATAAGGACTCATCTCAACCTTGACTTTATCGCCAGGGAGAATCTTGATATAGTGCATTCTCATCTTACCTGAGATGTGCGCAATAATCTGGACTCCATTTTCCAGTTCTACACGGAACATCGCATTCGATAGACTCTCAAGGATTGTCCCGTCCTGTTCAATAGCGGATTGCTTTGCCATACAATATTAATATAATACTCCTTCTACTCTCTCTGCTTCCTCAAACGAAGACAGGATTTCTGCCTTTCCCCTGCGTACGGCTACCGTATGCTCGAAATGCGCTGCGGGTTTTCCGTCACGCGTCCGAATCGTCCAACGATCCTCATCAAGCCAGATAGCACGATCCCCCATCGTAATCATCGGTTCGATAGCAATGCACATGCTGGCCTTCAGCATCACACCGTTTCCGCGCCGACCATAGTTGGGCACCTGTGGATCCTCGTGCATCTCGCGACCTATGCCGTGACCGGTCAGTTCGCGGACGATGCCATAGCCCTGTGCCTCACAATGGTCCTGCACCGCACTGCTGATGTCGCCAAGATGTCGCCCTGCCACCGCATTCTCAATACCGAGGTACAGAGACTCCTTGGTGGTTTTCAATAGTCGCTTGACCTCTTCTGAGACCTCGCCCACGCAGAACGTGTAGCAGGAGTCGCCATTGAAACCGTTCAGGAGCGTTCCACAATCTATGGAGATGATGTCGCCCTCCTTCAGGACTGTCTCGGCGTTAGGAACACCGTGTACGACAACGTCGTTGACCGACGTGCAGATACTGGCAGGAAACGGCCCTCCATATGGATTGGGAAACCCTTTGAATGTCGGGACTGCGCCATGATCTCTGATGAACTCATCGGCAATCCGATCCAACTGGAGGGTCGTTATACCAGGTTTGATATGTTTTGCCAATTCGCCTAGGGTCTTACCAACAAGTTGGTTGGCCTGGCGCATCAGCTCTATCTCATCTTCAGTCTTCAGGAATATCTTCATAGAGAAGATTAGTATGCAGCCATTCCGCGACCGTGGATACGGCCAGAACTGAGCAGACCATCATAGTGGCGCATCAGCAGGTGACTCTCGATCTGTGCGAGTGTGTCAAGCACCACACCGACAAGGATCAGCAGTGACGTTCCACCGAAGAACTGAGAAAACGCATCCTGTACATTCAACAGGCTGGCCAGTGCCGGCATGATGGCAATGAAGGCAATGAACAGAGAACCAGGCAGGGTGATGCGTGACATCACGGTGTCGATATACTCTGCCGTCTCCTTACCAGGTTTGATACCAGGAATGAAGCCGTTGTTACGCTTCATATCCTCTGCCATCTGTGTCGGATTCAGGGTGATAGCCGTATAGAAGTAGGTAAATGCGATGATCAGTAAGGCGAAAATGATATTGTAGGTCCAGCTATGATGATCGAGCATCGTACGCACGAACCAACTGGCATTCTCGGGAGCTGAATACTGGACAACGGTCAACGGGATGAACATCAGTGCCTGAGCAAAGATGATAGGCATCACATTGGCAGCGAACAGTTTCAGGGGGATATACTGACGGGCACCGCCTACCTGCTTGTTACCTACAAGACGCTTAGCATACTGAACGGGTACCTTGCGGACACCCTGCACCAAAAGAATAGATGCGCAAACAACTGCATAGAGAATGATGATCTCAATCAGGAACATCACGAGTCCACCACCGGTGATGGCAGTGAAGCGCGAGCTCACCTCCTGGATGAATGCCTGCGGCAGACGTGCGATGATACCGATCATAATGATCAGTGAGATACCATTACCTATACCCTTATCCGTAATGCGCTCACCCAACCACAGGATGAACATACTTCCTGCGGAGAGGATAATGACAGCGGGAACCATAAAGACAGACCAGGAGATACCTGTTGCCAGGGCTGCTCCAGCCTGCATCTTCAGGTTCATCAAGTAACCCGGTGCCTGGAACAGCAGGATTGCCACTGTCAGCCAACGGGTGTACATGCTGATCTTCTTACGGCCGCTCTCACCCTCACGCTGCATCTTCTGCACATAGGGGACAGCGACTGCAAGGAGCTGCATTACGATAGAAGCAGAGATGTAAGGCATGATTCCAAGCGCAAAGATGGATGCGTTGGAGAATGCACCACCAGAGAACATATCGAGCAGCGACATCAGACCGCCAGCAGTCTGAGACTGCAGTTGGTTCAACATGGCCGGGTTGATACCAGGAAGTACCACGAACGAGCCAAAACGGTAAATCGCCACAAACAGGAGTGTGATGAGGAGGCGCTGACGCAGATCCTCAATCTTCCAGATGTTCTTCAGTGTCTCTATTAACTTCTTCATTGTATTGCTTAGATTATTGTTGCGTTACCACCTACTGCCTTGATAGCCTCTTCAGCAGTCTTTGAGAAAGCGTTGGCCTCCACATCGATCTTGGCCTTCAGCTCACCGTTGCCAAGGATCTTAACGAGTTCCTTGCCATTGGTAAGACGTGCTGCCACGAGTTCTGCAATGCCAATCTTGGTGAGGTTCTTCTCCTCAGCCAGTTTCTGAAGGGTAGAGAGGTTCACTGCGAAATACTCCTTATGGTTGATATTCTTGAAACCACCCTTCGGCACGCGACGCTGAAGTGGCATCTGACCACCTTCGAAACCAATCTTCTTTTTATATCCAGAACGAGCCTTGGCACCCTTGTGACCACGGGTAGATGTACCGCCGAGACCTGAACCAGTTCCGCGACCAATACGACGGCGTGAGTGGGTAGAACCTTCTGCCGGCTTTAAATTATTCAGTTTCATAATCAATTCTTCTTTTAATAGTTAATTACTCAACAACGGTCACCAGGTGACGCACCTTGCGAATCATGCCACGGATAGAAGGATTGTCCTCTACCTCAACAACCTGGGAGATCTTGTGAAGGCCAAGGGCCTGAAGCGTACGCTTCTGATCTACCGGATAACCGATTTTGCTCTTAATCTGCTTTACCTTAATTGTTGCCATAGTCTTGTCTCCTTATCCGTTAAACACTTTCTGCATACTGATTCCACGGGTTCCTGCCACTGTATAGGCATCACGCATCTGGCTCAGAGCCACGATAGTTGCCTTCACCAGATTGTGGGGGTTGGAAGAGCCCTTCGACTTAGCGAGCACATCCTTGACACCTACGCTCTCCAGTACGGCACGCATAGCACCACCAGCCACAAGACCGGTACCGGCAGCGGCCGGCTTCAGGAACACCTGAGCACCGCCGAAGCGGGCTTCCATCTCATGGGGGATGGTACCCTTCAGAACAGGAACCTTCACGAGGTTCTTCTTGGCAGCCTCAACACCCTTGGCAATAGCGGCGGTAACTTCACCTGCCTTACCAAGACCCCAGCCAATGATGCCATTGCCGTCGCCGACAACAACAATAGCTGCGAATGTAAAGGTGCGACCACCCTTGGTTACCTTCGTTACACGGTTGATGGCAACCAGTCTGTCTTTCAACTCTACGTCACTATTTACTTTAACATTTTTCATTGCCATAATCGTTTAGAAATTAAGTCCACCTTTACGTGCTGCATCTGCAAGCGACTTCACACGGCCGTGATACAGATAACCGTTACGGTCGAAGACAACAGACTTAACGCCTGCCTCCTGAGCCTTCTGGGCCAACAGTTCACCGACCTTCTCAGCCTGCTGGATCTTCGGCATAGCCTCCAGACCCAGTGATGATGCAGAAGCGAGAGTTTTACCTTCCAAATCATTGATCACCTGAGCGTAGATCTGCTTGTTGCTGCGGAACACACTCAGACGGGGACGCTCGGCTGTGCCGAACACGTTCTTGCGAATTCTATATTTGATCTTAATTCGTCTTTCTTCTTTCTTCGTTGTCATAATCTTTAATGTTTAATCATTAATGTTTAATTTTCAAGATTACTTAGCCGATGCGGACTTACCCGACTTACGGCGGATAACCTCACCCTTGAACAAGATACCCTTTCCTTTGTAAGGCTCAGGCATACGGAAAGAACGAATTTTAGCACAAATCAGACCGAGCAGGGCCTTGTCACATGACTCAAGGATAATCTGCGGGTTCTGGTTACGCTCCATCTTGGTTTCCACCTTAACTTCCTTGGGAAGCTGGATGAAAATGGGGTGCGTATAACCAAGTGCGAACTCGATGATGTTACCCTGGTTAGACACACGGTAACCGACACCGACAAGCTCCATCTCCTTCTTATAACCTTCGCTCACGCCAACAACCATATTGTTGACAAGTGCACGATAAAGGCCGTGGAAAGCCTGCTTCTGCTTAATATTGACAGGACTGTTCTCGTCAATCTCAAATGTAATGTGGCCGTCCTCAATCTTCATCTTGATAGAGGGATCAACCTTCTGTGAGAGTTCTCCTTTCGGGCCCTTGACAGTCACTACGCCGTCCTTGTCCTGGGCTACTGTAACACCAGCAGGAATACTAATTGGCAATTTTCCTATTCTTGACATAATGCTATCCTCCAATTAATATACGTAGCAAAGCACCTCGCCGCCGATCTTCAGGGCAGCAGCCTCTTTGTCTGTCATTACACCTTTAGACGTGGATAAGATAGAAATACCCAGTCCGTTAATTACTCTCGGCATGTCTTTGTAGCCAGTGTACTGGCGAAGACCTGGTGTGGAAACTCGCTTCAGGCACTTGATGGCGTTTTCACGAGTAACAGGGTCATACTTCAGGGCAACCTTGATAGTACCCTGAGGACCATCCTCAATGAACTTGTAGTTCAGGATGTAACCCTTCTCGAAGAGGATCTTGGTGATCTCTTTCTTCAAGTTAGACGCAGGAACCTCAACAACACGGTGATGTGCCATGATGGCGTTTCTGAGTCTGGTCAGATAATCTGCTATTGGATCTGTCATAAAAATAAATGTTTAATTAATCGGGACTGCCCCGACAATATTAAATAATTGAAAATCTCTTCATCTGAACGAAGCATTACCAGCTGGCCTTCTTCACTCCCGGGATCAGACCGCTTGATGCCATCTCACGGAACTGGATACGAGAGAGACCAAACTGGCGCATATATCCCTTGGGACGACCCGTGATCTTGCAGCGGTTGTGCAGACGGATGGGGTTAGCGTTCTTGGGAATGCTCTGCAGCTTGCGGGCTGCCTCATAGGCGGCCATAGCACCCTCTTCAGTGTTCACATCGGCAGTAGCGATGATCTTCTTCAGAGCAGCGCGCTTCTCAGCATAGCGGGCAACGAGCTTAGCGCGCTTCACCTCGCGGGCTTTCATTGATTCTTTTGCCATATCTCTTAATCGTTTTTAGCGTTCTTGAATGGAAGACCGAAAGCCTTCAGCAGTGCGAAACCTTCCTCATCAGTCTGGGCTGATGTCACGAAGGTAATGTTCATACCCTGAATGCGATCGACTGAATCGATATTGATCTCCGGGAAGATAATCTGCTCCTGGATACCCAGTGTGTAGTTTCCACGGCCGTCGAACTTGCTCTCGATACCCTTGAAGTCACGGATACGGGGCAGGGCAATACGGACGAGTTTCTCCAGGAACTCATACATACGCTCACGACGCAGTGTCACCATCACGCCGATAGGCATCTTCTTACGCAGTTTGAAGTTGGCGATATCCTTCTTGGAATAAGTTGCCACAGCCTTCTGACCACAGATGGCGGAAATCTCGTTGATGGCCACCTCAATGATCTTCTTATCCTGAGTAGCATCACCCAGACCCTGATTGACAACAATCTTCTTCAGGACGGGGATCTGCATTGCAGAAGTATAGTTGAACTGCTTCTTCAGAGCCGGAGCAATCTTCTCCTTATACTCTTTCTTTAACTGTGCTGTATTTGCCATTACTTAATCTCCTCCCCTGACTTTTTAGCGATACGGGTGACCTTCTTGCCCTCGCGCTTGATGGCGACACGGGTAGCCTTGCCACTCTTCGGATCAATCAAACTAATATTTGAGATGTGAATAGGAGCCTCCATCTTGACGAAGCCTCCCTGAGGGTTCTTTGCGCTGGGCTTAGCACTCTTGTTGACCATGTTTACACCCTCAACAAGTGCGCGCTGCTTGTCGGTCAGGACCTTCAGCACCTTACCAGTCTTGCCCTTATCCTCACCGGCCAGGACGATGACTGTATCGTTTTTCTTAATTTTGAACTTTGCCATTTCTTTTATCAATTAAATATTAAAGTACCTCAGGTGCCAAAGAAACGACCTTCATGTTCACAGCACGGAGCTCACGGGCAACGGGGCCGAAGATACGGCTGCCGCGAAGCTCACCAGCATTGTTCAGCAGCACACAGGCGTTATCGTCGAAACGGATGTACGAGCCATCTGCACGACGGATTTCCTTCTTTGTGCGAACAACCAAAGCCTTAGATACTGCACCCTTCTTCACGTCACTTGTAGGGATCGCGTTCTTGATAGAGACGACGATGATATCACCTACGCTGGCATAACGGCGCTTTGTGCCGCCCAGTACACGGATGCAAAGAGCCTCGCGTGCACCGCTGTTGTCAGCTACAGTAAGTCTTGTTTCTGTCTGTATCATAATTACTTAGCTTTTTCTACGATTTGAACTAATCTCCATCTCTTTGTCTTTGACAGAGGACGGGTTTCCATAATAAGTACGGTATCACCTACATTGCACTCGTTCTTCTCATCGTGTGCGTGATACTTCTTTGTCTTCTGGACAAACTTACCATAAATAGGGTGCTTCTCCTTGAACTTGGCGGCAATAACAATGGTTTTATCCATTTTGTTGCTGATAACGACACCCTGTCTTGTCTTTCTTAAATTTCTTGTTTCCATCTGGACCATTGTTATTTGTTAAGTTCTCTCTGACGGAGTTCCGTCTTCATACGTGCGATGTCACGACGAACGGTCTTAATCTGAGAAGGATTCTCAAGTGGAGTGATGGCGTGGTTCAACTTCATCTGGTTGTACTTGGCAACCTCTGCCTCAATGCGCTCTGCCAAATCCTTGGTCTCGAGCTCTCTTACTTCTTTAATCTTCATACTCAATTAAGCGTTTTTATCGTAATCACGTCTAACAACAAACTTTGTCTTAACCGGCAGCTTCTGGGCACCGAGGCGGAGAGCCTCCTTGGCCACATCGAAGGGAACGCCTTCTACTTCAAAGAGGATACGGCCTGGTGTGACAGGTGCTACCCATCCTGCGGGATCACCCTTACCTTTACCCATTCGAACGTCAGCAGGCTTGCGAGTGATGGGTTTGTCAGGGAAGATACGGATCCAGACCTGGCCTTCACGATTCATATAACGGTTGATGGCAACACGGGCTGCCTCAATCTGACGGCTGTCGATCCACTTGGCATCCATAGTCTTGATGCCGAACGAGCCGAAAGCCAGCGTTGTACCTCTGTGGGCGTTGCCTTTGTTGCCGCGTCCGTCCTGAGGCCTTCTATATTTTACTCTCTTAGGCTGTAACATAATAAGCTTCTACTTTTTTACGGTTATTACTTCTTCTTATTACGGAACTTTCTGTCACGACCACCGCCGACATTGGCACGGCCACCAGCCTTCTCCTGTGAGAAGTTCGGGGTCAGATCCACGTCGCCATAGATCTCACCACGGCAGATCCACACCTTGATGCCAAGGATACCGACCTTCGTCAGTGCCTCTGCATGACAGTAGTCAATGTCTGCACGATAGGTGTGCAGAGGAGTACGACCCTCCTTCAGCATCTCACTACGTGCGATTTCTGCTCCGTTCAGACGACCGGAAATCTGCACCTTGATACCCTCGGCACCAGCACGCATCGTGTTCTGGATAGCCATCTTGATGGCACGGCGGTAAGCGATCTTACCCTCTACCTGGCGAGCGATGTTGTTGGCAACAATCGTGGCATCGAGCTCAGGGCGCTTCACCTCGAAGATATTAATCTGGATTTCCTTATCATAGAGTTTCTTCAGCTCTTCCTTCAGCTTGTCAACATCCTGACCACCCTTACCAATGACGATACCCGGACGGGCCGTGCAGATTGTGATGGTGACCAGTTTCAATGTGCGTTCGATGACGATCTTCGATACGCTGGCCTTTGCCAGACGCTCGTTCAGGTACTTACGGATTTTCTGATCCTCTACCAGGTTATCTCCGAAGTCCTTGCCTCCGAACCAATTTGAATCCCAACCTCTAACAATTCCAAGACGGTTGCTTATTGGATTAACTTTCTGTCCCATACTTATTCTTTTACGTCATTAGTTTTAGCGTCAACGAACAGGGTGACATGGTTAGAACGCTTGCGGATACGATAGCCACGTCCCTGCGGTGCAGGTCTCATTCTCTTCATTGTAACACCCTCGTCAACGAAAACGCGAGTGATGAACAGCTCACCAGCCTCAGCCTTGCGATCGTTCTTAACTTCCCAGTTAGCGATAGCAGAGCGAAGGAGTTTCTCTACATCAGCTGCTGCTGCCTTCTTCGAGAAACGAAGCACACCCAGTGCGCGATTAACCTCCATGCCGCGGATCATATCCACCACATAGCGCATCTTGCGGGGTGAGGAGGGGCAGCCTTTCAGCTTGGCAAAATACTGTGTCTTAAGTGCTGCTTTTCTTTCTTCAGCCTTAATATGTTTTCTTGCTCCCATTTTAATCTTTAATGTTTAATGTTTAATCTCCCTGGGATTACTTCTTGTTACCGGCATGTCCACCGAAGCGACGGGTGGGTGCGAACTCACCGAGCTTGTGGCCGACCATGTTCTCAGTAACATAGACAGGGATAAATTTGTTACCATTATGAACTGCAACAGTGTGTCCCACGAAGTCCGGGGAGATCATTGATGCTCTGGCCCATGTCTTGACGACATTCTTCTTACCACTCTCATTCATAGCGAGAATCTTCTTCTCGAGTGATACGTTGATGTACGGACCTTTCTTTAATGAACGACTCATAATTTATTTCTCTTTGTTAACTTCGTGATTACTTCTTGTTAGCTCTTTCAATGATGTACCTGTTTGAAAGCTTCTTAGGTGCACGTGTCTTCAGACCCTTAGCGTACAGACCCTTGCGTGAACGCGGGTGTCCACCTGACTGACGGCCTTCACCACCACCCATCGGGTGATCATGCGGGTTCATCACAACACCACGGTTGTGCGGGCGACGGCCTAACCAGCGAGAGCGACCAGCCTTACCAGACTGCTCCAGAGCGTGGTCAGAATTACCTACACTACCTACAGTAGCTTTACAAGCTGAGAGAATCTGACGAGTCTCGCCTGAAGGGAGCTTGATCACACAATAGCTACCCTCACGAGAAGTCAACTGAGCAAAATTACCAGCCGAACGAACGAGCTTGGCACCCTGTCCGGGACGCATCTCAATGTTGTGGATGACGGTACCGACGGGGATGTTAGCCAGCGGAAGGGCATTACCTACCTCAGGCACTGCCTCCGCTCCTGACATCAGGGTTGCACCAACCTGCAGTCCATTAGGAGCAATAATGTAACGTTTTTCACCATCAGCGTAGAAAAGCAGGGCGATACGAGCCGAACGGTTCGGATCGTATTCGATTGTCTTAACTACAGCTGGAACACCATCTTTCTCTCGTTTGAAGTCGATCAGACGATACTTCCTCTTGTGACCACCGCCCATATAGCGGACAGTCATCTTACCGGTGTTGTTTCGACCACCGGTAGAGCGCTTACCGTAAACGAGAGACTTCTCTGGCACGGATGCAGTAATATCCTCGAACGTGCCAATAATCTTGTGTCTTTGACCCGGAGTAACGGGCTTTAATTTACGTACTGCCATTTTTTATTATTGAATATTGCTATAAAAATCAATTGTATCGCCCTCTTTCAGAGTAACGACTGCCTTCTTGAATGCGTTCTTCTGACCCTTGATAAGACCAGCCTTCGTATAACGAGAGCTGCGCTTACCTGCATAACGACACGTATTCACGTCGAGCACTGTCACATTGTACAGTTCTTCGATCTCTTTCTTAATCTCAAGCTTGTTGGCCTCGGGTTTAACAATAAAGCCGAACTTCTGCTGTACAGGAAGATTCACCGTCGTACCTGCGGCAACGCGAACGTTACCCTTGCGGTCCTTCTTGTCCTTCTTGACAACATAAGACTTTGCCACAGAAGACTTGTCTGTAATCTTGGTCATCTTCTCAGTGACCAGGGGTTTTATGATAAATGCCATATCTTATGTCTCCTTTACTTGTTTAAGATACCGTCGATCGTCTCCAGGGACTTCTCAGTAATCACAAGCACATCAGCATTCAAAACTTTGTAAGTATTGAGCGATGATGCCTCCATCACTTCTGTACCCTGCAGATTGCGAGCCGACAAATATACGTTATTATTTGTTCCCGACAAAAGGAAGAGGGACTTTTTGCCATCTACCTTGAGATTCTTAGCAATGTTTACAAACTCTTTGGTCTTCGGAGCCTCCATGTTGAAGTCTTCAACAACCACAATTGCATTCTCCTGAGCCTTGTAGGCCAAAGCAGACTTACGGGCAAGAGCCTTTACCTTCTTGTTCAGTTTGAAACTGTAGTCACGGGGTTTCGGACCGAACACACGGGCACCACCACGCAGCAGCGGAGAGTTGATATCACCATGACGGGCACCGCCGCCACCCTTCTGACGACCAAGCTTGCGTGTAGAACCAGAGATCTCACTTCTCTCCTTTGACTTTGCCGTACCCTGACGCTGGTTAGCCATATACTGCTTCACAGCCAGATAAATGACGTGGTCATTAGGTTCAATGCCGAAGATAGCCTCGTTCAGAGATACCTTCCTTCCGGTCTCCTGACCTTTGATATTCAATACGCTAACTTCCA